>OLYI01000370.1_pt1 | contig 17847 bp, 18 predicted proteins | sample 1644251 | NCBI WGS metagenome assembly OLYI01 (sample SAMEA103958140, study PRJEB25191) | human gut metagenome | biome: human-associated habitat [ENVO:00009003]; feature: intestine environment [ENVO:2100002]; material: feces | place: Germany | collected 2013/2015 | reverse complement strand
TTGTTATGTCTTCCCCTAACTTGCTGCCGGTTTGTCCTTGGTTTGTACCGGCCGCACCAGCATCAATGTGGTGCTTTCCGGCAGGTGCGACCTGATTGCCCCGGCGGGCGGCAAGGTACTGCTGGCGGAAAAATTGCCCAATGTGGGCAATACGCTGGTGATCGAGCACGGCGCGGGCGTAAAGACTATTTACTATGGCCTGCGCAGGCTGACGGTAGAAAAAGGTGCAATCGTGGCCCAGGGCGATGCCCTTGGCACCACCGACAAAGCTACCGTGGTGGAAGTGCGCGTGGGCAAAACCCCCGTGGAGCCGCTGCGTATCCTGCGCGGTCAGTGCGATGCCCTGCGCAGCTATTAAAACGGAGCATAACCAATAAATAGAAAAATTCCCCTGTCTGTATTCTTTGTGATGCAGGCGGGGGAACTTTTTTGCGGCAGGCGTTTTTGATGTTCTGACGGAACCATGCCGCCCACCCCGGCATAACATGGAACAAACGGCCAGATACAACACCGGGGGGAAGCATTATGGCGGCAGCATGTAATTTGACTTTTTGTGTGGTTGGGCGGGATGCCCGCCAACTGGCGGCGGCGCGGGCGCTGCAGAACAGCGGCTATACCGTGCTGGGGGCAGAGGGGGCCGGGCAGGCGGATTACATCCTGCTGCCTATGCCGATGGATGCCGAGGCGGCGGACCTTGCCCGCATCCTGCGCGCCGCCCGCCCCGGTACGCTGGCCCTTGGCGGGCGCATCAGCGAACCGGTGCGCAAAGCGGCGCAGGCCGCCGGGGTGGAGTTGGTGGATTACTTTTTGCGGCCGGAGCTGGCCTGCCTGAACGCAGTACCCACTGCGGAAGGGTGCCTGGCCCTGCTGATGCAGCTGCGCCAGCGCACGATATGGGAAAGTGAGTTCCTAGTGTTGGGGTATGGGCGCATTGGGCGGGCGGTGGCCCGGCGGCTGCAGGCATTGGGCGGGCAGGTGACCATTGCCGCCCGCGCGCCGGAACAGCGGGCCGCAGCGCGCTGCGCGGGGCTGCATGCCGCACCGCTGACCGCGTTGGAACAGCTTCTGCCGCACTTTGATGCGGTCATCAACACCATACCGGCCCCGGTGCTGGGGGCGGCCCAGCTGCGCTGCCTGCCCAGGGGGGCGCTGATCCTGGACCTTGCCAGCCGCCCCGGCGGAACAGATTTTGCCGCCGCGCGGGAACTGGGCCTGCGTGCGGAACATGCCTTGAGCCTGCCCGCCCGCTGTGCGCCCGAAACCGCCGGTGCGCTGGTGGCGCATACCGTGGAAGTGATTTTACAGGAGCGTGCCGCCACGGCCCGCAGCGAAAGGGGAGTGAGCTGATGAATTCCAGCCTGGAACCGCCGCGCACGGTGGTGTTTGCCCTGTGCGGCAGCTTTTGCACATTTGAAACGGTTCTGCCGCAAATCATCCGCCTGCGCGCCTGCGGGTGGGAAGTACTGCCGATGCTGAGCTATGCGGCGTCGGCGCTGGATACCCGCTTTGGCCGCGCGGCAGATTGGAAGCAGCGCCTGGAGAAAGCCACCGGCCACCGCCCGCTGGAGGATCTGCGGGAAGCGGAACCTCTTGGCCCCAAGCATATGGCACAGGCACTTGTCATTGCTCCCTGTACCGGCACAACGATGGCGCTGCTGGCGGCGGGCATCAGCGCAACGCCGGTCACGCTGGCGGCCAAAAGCATGCTGCGCGGCGGCAGGCCGGTGGTAATCGGGGTATCCACCAACGATGGGCTTTCCGGCAGCGTGGGAGCGCTGGCGGCGCTGCTGCAGCGCAAAAATTATTATTTCATTCCCTTTGGCCAGGACGACAGCTACAAAAAGCCCTGCAGCCTGAAAGCGGATTTTACCCAGCTGCCGGATACGCTGGAAGCCGCTCTGCGCGGGGTGCAGCTGCAGCCGATTTTGCTGTAAAACCCGTGGAACAGAGCTGTTTTGTGCGGGTGCGGCATATGATAGAAAAGGGCGCTTTGGTGTGGGAACAAAGAGGGGCGGTGCGGCAATGGAATATATCGAAGTAACAGGCGGGAACCCGCTGCGGGGGAGCATCCGCCCGGCAGCGGCCAAAAACAGCGTGCTGCCCCTTTTGGCGGCAACGCTGCTGTGTGCGCAGCCCTGCACCCTGCGCCGGGTGCCCCTGCTGCGGGATGTGCAGACCAGTTTGGATCTGCTGCGGGCTGTGGGCAGTGGGGCGGCCTGGGCCGGGCAGGACCTTGTCACCCAGCCAGCCCGGCAGATCAGCGGGCGGGTGCCCACGGCGTTGGCGGGGGCTATGCGGGGGTCGGTGTTTTACCTGGCACCGCTGTTGACCCGCGCGGGCTGGGCAGAGCTGCCGCTGCCCGGCGGGTGCAGACTGGGGCCGCGGCCTATTGATATCCACCTGGCCGGGCTGACGGCCATGGGGGCACAGGTGTGCGCAGCGGCAGAGTGCGTGGTGCTGCGCCGCCACGGCGTTTTGCGTGGTACGGATTTTGCTCTGCGCCTGCCCAGCGTGGGAGCAACCCTGACCCTGATGCTGGCGGCTTGCTGTGCGGCGGGCGTTACCACCCTGCGCGGTGCGGCGTGCGAGCCGGAAATTGCGGATACCGCCGCTTTTTTGAACGCCTGCGGGGCAAAGATCACGGGGGCGGGTACGCCGGTGGTCTGCATCCGAGGTACCGGCGGCGAGCTGTTGGACGGCTGTGTGCATACCGTGCTGCCGGACCGCATTGCCGCAGCGACTTATGCGGCAGCCGCCGTCATTGCAGGCGGGCGGGTGACGGTAACGCAGTGCAGTCCGGTGTGGCTGGCGGCGTTTCTGGACTTTTTGCAGGGCAGCGGCTGCGAGGTTGCCCGCGGGGAAAATGAGTTTAGCATCACGCGGGATCAGGATACAAAGCTGCGCGGTGGTCAGGAACTTGTAGCGGCTGCTTACCCTGGCCTTGCCACAGATACTGCCCCGCTGGCTGCAGCGGTGCTGCTGGGGGCGGAGGGAGCATCCCGCATTTATGACGGCCTGTTCCAAAACCGCTTTGCCTGTGCGCAGGGCTTTGCCGCCCTGGGGGCTGATGCCCGCAGCGAGGGACGGCTGCTGTACCTTGGCGGCAGCGCAAAACTGCATGGTGCCACTGTGACTGCACCAGACCTGCGGGGCGGGGCAGCACTGGTGCTGGCGGGCCTTGGTGTGGGGGACGGGAGCTGCGTGCGGGTGCTGGATGCCGGACATATCCGGCGCGGCTATGCCGACCTGGCGGGGGATCTGCGCCGCCTGGGGGCCGACTGCCGGGCAGGCCGCACCGGGACAGAAGCTGGCAGACAGACGAAAAAACTGTAAAAATATTGTCATAATTCACCAAAGCTCCGCAAAACCTGCGGGGCTTTTTGTGATACCCACAAATGTGAACATCTATTTTTTGGCTTTTTAGCGTGTGGGTATTGAAATTATTTGCAGAATTTGTTATTCTTATAAACAGTTATATGCGATATCTTAGGAAGAGCTGGCTGCACCGCAACGCGCGTAAGCAAAGTTTGGGGTGTGGGGTGGCGCTTCCTTTATGGGGGTCAGTGTGTCCGCTGGCGGAAATCCGGCCCTGTTGCATTTGCAATTTTATATTCTTTAGGGGGATACACTTATGGCGTTCGTTCTCGATGAAGAGATGCAGAATGTAACCAACATTAAGGTTATCGGTGTTGGCGGCGGCGGCGGCAATGCTGTGAACCGCATGGTTGAAGCTGGCCTGAATGGCGTTGAATTTGTAGCAATGAATACTGACCAGCAGGCACTGGTCAACTCCAAGGCTACCCAGAAGGTTCAGCTTGGCGCAAAGCTGACCAAGGGCCGCGGCGCTGGTGCTGACCCGGAGGTCGGCCAGCGTGCAGCGGAGGAAAGCAAGGATGAGATCGCCAATGCACTGAAAGGCGCCCAGATGGTGTTCATCACCGCTGGCATGGGCGGCGGCACCGGCACCGGCGCTGCACCGGTCGTGGCCGAAACGGCCCATGACCTGGGCATCCTGACCGTCGGTATTGTCACCAAGCCCTTTGCCTTTGAGGGCAAGCGCAAGATGAGCATGGCCGAACAGGGTATTGCCAACCTGATGATGCATGTAGACAGCCTGATCGTGATCCCGAACGAGCGGCTGAAGCTCATCAGCCAGGAAAAGATCACCCTGATGAACGCTTTTGAAGCAGCCGATAACGTGCTGCGCCAGGGCGTTGAGAGCATCTCCAGCCTGATCAATGTTCCCGCTTTCATCAACCTCGACTTTGCTGACGTCCGTTCCATCATGAAGGATGCCGGCTTTGCCCACATGGGCGTTGGCGTTGCCAAGGGTGCAGGCAAGGCAGAAAACGCTGCCAAGGCTGCAATCTCCAGCCCGCTGCTGGAAACCAGCATTGCCGGTGCACGCGGCGTTATCATCAACATTACCTCCAGCCCGGATATCGGCCTGGACGATGTTGAGACTGCTGCTTCCATGATCACCCAGAGCGCACATCCCGATGCGAACATCATCTGGGGTACTGCGTTCGACGAGAACCTGTCCGATGAGATGCGCGTGACCGTCGTTGCCACCGGCTTCGACAACAAGATCCCCGAAGGCCTGCGCAGCACCCTGAACGGTGCCGCCGCTTCCGTCAGCTCTACTCCGTCGGCTGTGTTCAGCTCGGATGTGGCGGCAGCCAAGAACAGTGCAGCTGCCGCTTCGGCTCCCGCTGCCGGTGCTGCAAAGCCCGTGGAGGAGGAGAGCAGCGACAACCGTTATTACGACGAGCTGCTGGCGATCCTGAACAAGCGCAAGTAAAAACAGCAAATGGCGTGAGCTCTTTGCACGGAGGTGTGAGGAGGGCAGGAGGATGCTACCGCAGGACGTATGGCTGCGCACCGAATGGCTGGGCTGCCGCAGGAACAGCGTGTTGCGCTGTGTGGAGCGGTACAGTGCCGCTGCGGCCAGCGAATACCGCCGCGCTCTGCGCAAGGTGCAGGAAGTGGAGGAAACTATGGCGCAGGTTGGAACAGAGACCGGGCCCCATGGCACGGCCTCTCAGCCCGCTGCACGGCTGCAGTCGGGTGAAGTGGAAGCCTTGAACCGCCGCCTGTCGGCAGCAAATGCCGAGATCCGGCGTTATCAGACCCGCCTTTTTGCCTGTGAGCGCGAAGTGGTCGCGCTACGGCAGGAGAATGCGGAACTGGAAGCACTCTGTGATCAGGCGCGCAAAAATGAGCTGCTGCCGCCCAAGACACCTCAGCCCCCGGTGCTGGACCAGCCCGGCCTGCCGGTGATCGTGTTCCCCGGCCAGGCAGCGCAGGAAACGGCGCTCCCGGAAGCGGTTCCGCAGAGCACCCCCGCCCCGCAGGCGGCAGAGCCTGCACCGGCTCCCAAAGCCGCCGAAGCACCCGAACCGGAAGAAGGGCGGGAATCCCCTTTTGCACAGAAGGACTGGAAACCCACCACCCGGCTCGACTACCTTTCGGTGGACATCGTGCATCAGCTGGAAGCGCTGATGGGATAATACAAAACACAAAGACGACCGGAAACGCATTGCGCTTCCGGTCGTCTTTTGTCGTGTCTGTTATCTTACGCTGCTGGTCCGGTGTTCCATGAGATAGGTGGCCTCCAAGTCTGCGATGTGCAGTTTGACGGCCAGCGGATACTTGTCGTAGGCTTCCGAGATGGCGAAGCAGCCGCCCTTGGCCGCATCGTCGAAGCCGCCCATGTGCCAGCGGATGGCTACGGCCTCCTCGACCTTCAGCTTCATGAACCGCTCGATGAGGAAGACGCTCTTCTCGCCGTGGCCGTAGGGGAACAGGTCCTCGACGCTGTAGAAGGGGACTTTCTCCCACTGGCCGGTGGCGTCGTTTTTTACGTTGCGGGTGCCGACCTTGTAGTAGTTGGCCTTGCACAGGTCGTGCAGGAGCGCGCAGATGGCAAAGGTCTCCTCGCTGTCGCCCTCGGTGAAAAAGGTGTCGTGCAGCGCATGGTAGACGTTGAGGCTGTGCATGCACAGCCCGCCCTCGCAGGCCCCGTGGAAGCGGGTGGAAGCCGGTGCGGTGAAGAAATCCGTCTTCTTGTCCAGCCATTCCAGCAGCTTCTCGCTGCCGGGGCGCGTGACGTGCTGGTGCCAGAGGGCCAAAAACTCTTCGCGGTCGCCCATCTTACAGCTCCAGATCGTCCAGGATGCCCTTGAGGATGGCCAGCTCGTCGTGGCTCAGGGAGATGCCCTTGCCCATGCGGGTGCCGTCCGGGGACCAGTCGCGGATGTCGTACTTGGGGTCGCCGTCGTTCCAGCTGATGAGGTTGAGCTGACGCTCCCAGCCGCGGGGCCGCTGAGAAAGCACCGCGATGCGCTGAACGACTTCGTATTTGATTTCTGCCATAGTTCCTTTACCTGCCTTTGCTTTGTTTGCTACCATAATAAAAGAACACGGCGCAGATTTCAACCACTAATTGAAAATTCTTTGAAAAATTTACAGTCGCTTAACCGTAGGGGGCGTCTTCCCGCCAGTCGACAAGGTCCTGAACGCCCTCGGAGTCGTCCGGGGCGGGCTGGCGGCTGTGGAGCCGCTGCTCGGTAGAGAACAGCCCCGGCGCGTATTCGGCCATCACGCCGGGCACCTGCCCTTTGAGGAACGCCGCCGCATTCTTCTGACGGCAGGCCACGGGGGTGCCGTCGGTCATGGGCACGCCGGACGGCTCGTTGGGCGGGATCTCCGGCGGCGGGAGCTGTACGTCCGGGCCGTCGGGTGTGCTGGGCGGCTGGACCGGGCCCGGCTCCTTGCCCAGCGGCGGGGAACACCGGCTGCACGCGGCCTCCGGGGCCGCCGAAACGCCGGGCCTGTCTTCCAGCTCGTGCCGGATGAAGGGCGTCAGAGAATCCATAAAAAAACACCTCCAACGGTAGGGTGCCCGTTGGAGGTGCAGATATGCGCGGAACCTCCGCGCGGCTCTCTTCTTCCATGTGCGCGAAATCCAGCAGGCGAGAGTCCTCGGCCTCTTCCAGAACGCGCTCATTGAACTGCAGCCGCCACGCCGCAGATATGCTGGGTGCGTGATTTGTCGCCTGTCTGTTGGCTTTTCCCCTTACGCCCAGTTCATCCGGCCGTAGCGGGCGGTCAGCTGGCAGATCTCCTTTTGGAGCTTTTTTGTCAGCTGGGGCTTTTTCAGCCGCCAGCGCCAGTTCTGGCCCACGGTAGAGGGCTTGTTGATGCGGGCGGAGTTGTCCAGCCCCAGCCAGTCCTGCATGGGAATGATGCAGGTCGCTGCCGCACTGCGTAAGATCAGTGCGATCATGCTCTGATAGAGCTGCTCCTCCGGGGTGGCGTAGTCGTACAGATAATCCCGCACCATGGCGCGTTCGGCGTCGGTGACGGTCTGATACCACGAGACCAGCGTCTCGTTGTCGTGGGTGCCGGTATAGGCCACGCTGTTCACCGGGTAGTTGTGGGGCAGGTAGTCGCTGGCACTGCCGGTATCGCGGGAGTCAAAGGCAAATTCCAGCACTTTCATGCCGGGGAAGCCGCTGTCCCGCACCAGCTGGCGCACGGTGTCGCTCATGTAGCCAAGATCCTCTGCAATGATCTCCCGCTTGCCCAGCGCCTGCTCCACGGTACGGAACAGCTCGATGCCGGGGCCTTTCTCCCAGTGGCCCTCCACCGCAGTCTCGCTGCCGTAGGGGATGGAGAAATACTCATCGAAGCCGCGGAAGTGGTCGATGCGCACCACATCGTACAGCTCGAAGCAGTACCACAGGCGGGTGATCCACCACTGATAGCCGGTTGCGCGGTGGGCTTCCCAGCGGTAGAGCGGATTGCCCCAGAGCTGGCCGGTGGGCGAAAAGCCATCCGGGGGAACGCCCGCCACGGCCGTGGGCAGGTTCTCTTTGTCCAGCTGGAAAAGACCGGGGTTTGCCCATGCGTCGGCCGAATCCAGCGCCACATAGATGGGGATATCGCCGATGATCCGGATGCCCTTGCTGTTGGCATAGGCTTTCAGCCTGCGCCACTGCTCGTCGAACTTGAACTGGAGATATTTGTGATACTCCACCTCAAAGTACAGCTCCCGGCGGTAGTAGTCCATGGCGGGCTGCCAGCGCAGGCGGATATCCTCCGCCCACTCGATCCACGGCTTGCCCTCAAAGCGGTCTTTTACCGCCATGAACAGGGCGAAATCGTCCAGCCACCACTTGTTTTTCTCGCAGAACGCCGCAAACGCTTCGTTGTGGCCGATGTCGCTGCGGGAGTAGGCCAGCCGCAGCAGACGGCCGCGCTCGGTATACAGGCGGCTGTAGTTGATGTCGTCTGCCTTGCGGCCAAAGTTTGCCTTTTTGCATTCGGCGGCGGTCAGCACGCCTTCTTCCACCAGTGCGTCCAGACTGATGAAATACGGGTTGCCCGCAAAGGCGGAAAAGCTCTGGTAGGGGCTGTCGCCGTAGCTGGTCACCCCCAGCGGCAGGATCTGCCAGTAGGTCTGTCCGGCTTCCTTGAGCCAATCCACAAAGTCGTATGCTTCCTGCGAGAAGCAGCCGATGCCGTAAGGGGACGGCAGACTGCTGATGGGCAGCAAAATGCCTGCACTTCTCTGCATCTTCGTGTACCTTCCTTTTATAATTCGATCAGAACGCCGGCATGGTCGGAGACCTGCGGTTCCCGCAGGCCGTTGAACACGACCCGGCTGCTTTTTACGGGCACCGCTTTGGAGCACCAGATCTGGTCGATGCGCTTTTTGGCCTCGGCGTCCGGGGCATCCCGCCAGCCATCAATGGCCTGCACGACGGTGTAGCCCTCGTCCCGCTCCTGCGCCAGACGATAGGTATCCTGCCAGCCGCTGCGGAGGACGAGATCGTAGCCCTCGCCCCGCACATCGGCTTCGCTGTTGAAGTCGCCCAGCAGAAAAGCGGTCTTTTTTGCGCCCGCCGCCCGCGACAGCGTTTCCCACTGGGGGGCAAAAGGCTCCACTTCGTCCTTCCACCAGCCCAGATGCACGGTGTAATACCAGACATCTCCTGCACAGATGCCCAGGGTGCGGCGGGTCTTCCAGCAGCTGTAATCGTCGGACTTGCTCAGCAGCAGGTTCTCGGCGGCGGTGATGGGCGTACGGCTGAACACCGCCGCGCCCTCATCGTAAATGTCGTAGCCGATCTTTGCCGGGAGCCAGCTCCAATCGTAATGGAGGCCACGCTGTGCCAGCATTTTTGCCACTGCAGCGGCATGGTTGTCCGCTTTCAGCGGCACGTTGTTGCCGGGGCAGGGGTAGTACCCCGCCGGAACCTCCCCCAGCAGCGGAGCCGAGGCCGTCTGGTTCACCTCCTGCAAGGCGAACACTTCCGGCTGCTCCTTCGCGATGAAGTCTACAAAAATCTCCCGCTTTGCCTCATGCTCCGGTATGATAAGGCTGTGGGTATTCAATGTCAACAGTTTCATAGCGTTTTACAGAATATCATTGATGTCAGATTTCAGAACGTCTGCCTTGGGGCCGTACACAGCCTGAATGCCGTCGCCCTTGACCAGCAGGCTCAGGGCACCCTCGGCTTTCCATGCGGCGAGGTCAGCGACCTTGGCAGGGTCTTTCACGGTAACACGCAGACGGGTCATGCAGGCGTCCACCAGCACGATGTTCTCCCGGCCGCCCAGCAGGGCGATGATGCGCTCGGCCTGACCGTTATCGGCCTTCTTGTCCGCTTTTTTCTCGGTCTTGGCGTCGGCGGCGGAATCGTCCGCGTTGTCATCGGTATAGTTGCCCAGACGGCCCGGCGTTGCCAGGTTGAGCTTGCCGATCATAACGTATGCCACCAGGTAGCCGATGACAAAGAACGCGGCCACGCAGATCACAAAGTTGATGATGTCGCCGCCCAGACCGGCCTGCAGAGACATGGGGATGCGGGTGATGAACTCCAGATTGCCGAAGGAGTGCAGGCGCAGATGGATGATGCCCGCCATCGCGAAGGCACAGCCCTGCAGCAGTGCGTACACGATGTACAGCGGCATTGCGCAGAACATGAACATGAATTCCAGCGGCTCGGTGACGCCGGTCAGGAGGACGGCCAGTGCGGTGGAAATGAACATGGACTTGTAGTTTGCGCGCTTGTCGGCGTCCACCCGGCGGTACATGGCCAGCGCGATGCCCAGCAGCAGACCGGTCGCACCGATCATCTGGCCCACCTTGAAGCGGGCGGGGGTGACGGTGGCCAGCAGGTCATTGTAAGCGGCCATGTCACCGGCTTTCTTGAAGTTGATGAGGTCGTTGGCCCATGCCAGCCACAGCGGGTCCTGGCCAAATACCTGGCTGCCAGCGTTGACGCCGGTGGCGATGGTGTAGGTGCCGCCGAACGAGGTGTAGTTCATGGGGATGGTCAGCATGTGGTGCAGGCCGAAGGGCAGCAGCAGACGCTCCAGCGTACCATAGATGAACGGTGCCAGGACAGGGGAAGTCTCGGAAGAGTTGGCGATCCAGATGCCGAAGTTGTTGATGCCGGTCTGGACCACGGGCCAGAACAGCGACAGCACGATGGAAATGACCACCGAGTAGGCGATGACCACCATGGGCACGAAGCGCTTGCCGTTGAAGAAGGCCAGCGCATCCGGCAGCTTGCGGAAGTTGTAGTATTTATTGTAAGCCACGCCGCCCACAAAACCGGCGATGATGCCCACGAAAACGCCCATATTCAGCGCCGGAGCACCCAGCACAGAGGTGAAGTAGCCGTTGACGGCGATCTCCTGCCCGAACAGGGTGTGGGTCACGGCATTGGGGTCTTCCAGCATGGCGCTGGTGACACCGAAGATGTTGCCGGTGATGACGTTGATGAGGGCAAATGCCAGCACCGCCGCAAAGGCACCGCCTGCGCGCTCCTTTGCCCAGCTGCCGCCGATGGCGACGGCGAACAGGATGTGCAGGTTGTTGATGACGGCCCAGCCGATGTTCTCCGCAGTTCTGCGGCAAGCTGGGGTTGCGTGTGCCGAAAGACCTGTCTATCGTGTCCTTCAACAACTCGCTGTTCTCCCGCATCACCAGCCCGCAGCTGACCACCGTGGATGTCAACCCCTACCAGCTGGGCATGGAAGCCGCCAGCCAGACCATCAACCACATCGAGAACCCGAACCTTCTGGCAACCAAGATCATCGTGCCGCACAAGCTCATCCCGCGCGAGAGCTGCTGCCCGCCGCCGGAGGTCTGATGCGAAAAAACCGAGGCCGTTCCACTTCTCTGGAAAAGAGAAGGAACGGCCTCGGTTTGCTTATTTTTTTCGATATTCCCGCGGGGTCATGCCGAAGTGCGCCTTGAACGCCCGGTTGAAATAGGAGAGGTTTTCGAAGCCGCACCGGGAAGCGATGGTCAGGACGGTCTCGTCCGTGGTCTGCAGTGCCTCGGCGGCAGCGTTCAGCCGGTATTCGTTCAGAAAGGCGATAAAGCTCTGCCCGGTCATCTGCCGGAACCAGCGCATGAAATGGCTGGCGCTGAAGGAGCAGACCCCGGCGGCATCGGCGACCCGGAGCGCCTCGGCATAATGGGCCGAGAGCCATTGCAGAACGGCTTTCAGCCGCTGGGTGTCGGCTGTTTCTGCGGGGAGCTGCTGCTTCCCCTGCGCAATGAGCAGGGAGAGGAAGCGCAGCAGCGCCCCCTTGACCAGCAGCTCGTAGCCGGGGAGCTTGGCGCGGTTGGCTTCCTCCACCTCCCGCAGGCAGGCAGCAGCCGGAAGATAGCACAGGTCGTTCGGGGTCAGACGTGCCGGCAGCGACAAGCGCCCGCTTTGGAGCGGCAGCAAATACTTTTCGGCGCAAAGGTCCTCTGCGCCGCCCAGAAGCTCCAGCTCAAAGATGATGTTTTCGTATTCCATGCACTGCCCCTCGCTCTGCCGCAGGGCGTGGAGGGTGCCGGGTGTAAAAATAAAGATATCCCCCTGGTAGGCCGGGCAGGACGCAGCGCCTACCTGTACCAGCCCCGCGCCCCGCTTGACGAAGACCAGCTCCATGCTCTCCTGCCAGTGGAGCGCCACCTGCGGGAAGTCTCCCGGAATGGTGCAGGGATACAGATTGAAGGGGAACCGCACGGCACCGTGCTGCTTGGTCTCCTGCAAAGAAGCCTGATTTTGCATCGTCTCACCTCCTGATGATAGGATTGTACCACAGTCTGCACCTTTTGGGCAAGATTTTGATTGTTTTATGTGGTATATCTTGAATCACAGATGTCAAACCTGTTTTCTGTATCAAAGGAGGATGCGTTTATGAGCTTTACCGAAACGTTACAGAGCCTCACCGGAAAGCTGCTGGCGGACTGCACCGATCAGGAGCTGTATCTGGCACTGCTGGAGCTTGTGCGGCAGAAGAGCGCCGACCGTGTGCAGCCGGTCACCGGACGCAAGCTGTACTATATCAGCGCCGAATTTCTCATCGGTAAGCTGTTGTCCAACAACCTCATCAATCTGGGTCTGTACGAGGAAGCCCGCGATGCACTGGCGGCAGCCGGAAAGCGCCTGTCGGACATTGAAGAGGTCGAGCCGGAACCCTCTCTGGGCAACGGCGGTCTGGGCCGTCTGGCTGCCTGCTTCCTGGATTCGCTCGCAACGCTGAATCTGCCCGGCGACGGCGTGGGCCTGCGGTATCACTTTGGCCTGTTCCATCAGTCCTTTGAGGACGGCGTCCAGAACGAAAAGCCCGACCCGTGGCTCACTGCCCACAGCTGGGCCGAAAAGACCGACATCACCTACCCGGTGGAGCTGGCTGGCAAGGCGTACACCGCCCGGCTGTACAAGCTGGCCGTCACCGGCTACGAGGGCCGCACCAACACCCTGAATCTGTTCGATTTGGACACCATCGACGAGAGCATCGTCCATGACGGCATCGCGTTCGACAAGACCGCCATCGACAAGAACCTGACCCTCTTCCTCTACCCGGACGATTCCGATGAGGCAGGCCGCCGTCTGCGGGTGTACCAGCAGTACCTGATGGTCTCTGCCGGTGCCCAGCTCATTCTGGCTGAGTGTGCGGCCCGCGGCTGCAATTACCACGATCTGGACGACTACGCCGCCATCCAGATCAACGACACCCACCCCAGCATGGTCATCCCGGAGCTGATCCGGCTGCTGGGGGAGCGGGGCATCGAATTTGAGGAAGCCGTGGAGATCGTGACCAGGACCTGCGCCTACACCAACCACACCATTCTGGCCGAGGCGCTGGAAAAGTGGCCCCGCGCCTATCTGGATGCCGTGGTGCCGCAGCTGATGCCCATCATCGAAAAGTTGGACGCTCTGGCCCGCACCCGCACCAAGGACGAGAGCCTTGCCATCATCGACAAGGACGACCGGGTGCACATGGCGCATATGGACATCCACTTCACCCACTCCACCAACGGCGTGGCAGCGCTGCACACGGAGATCCTGAAAAACTCCGAGCTGCACGGCTTCTATGAGCTGTACCCGGAAAAGTTCAACAACAAGACCAACGGCATCACCTTCCGCCGCTGGCTGCTGGAGTGCGACCCGCGCCTGACCGCTACGCTGGAACAGCACATCGGCTCCGGTTTCCGCAAGGACGCCGCCGAGCTGGAAAAGCTGCTGACGTTTGCTGACGACGAGACCGTGCTGAACGAACTGACCGCTGTGAAAAAGACCAACAAGGCGGCGCTGGCGGAGTGGCTGCTGCGCACCCAGAAGGTAACGGTGAACCCCGATGCCGTGTTCGATATCCAGTCCAAGCGCCTGCACGAGTATAAGCGCCAGCAGCTGAATCTGCTGTACCTCATCCATCAGTACCACGAGATCAAGGCAGGGCATCTGCCTGCAGTCCCGCTGGTGAGCATCTTCGGTGCCAAGGCAGCACCGGCCTATACCATCGCAAAGGACATCATCCACGCCCTGCTGACCCTGTCCAAGGTCATCGCCGCAGACCCGGAGGTGTCCCAGTGGCTGCAGGTGGTCTTTGTGGAGAACTACAACGTCACCGCTGCCGAAAAGCTCATCCCGGCCTGCGACCTGTCCGAGCAGATCAGCCTTGCCTCCAAGGAGGCTTCCGGCACCGGCAACATGAAGTTCATGCTGAACGGCGCGCTGACGCTGGGCACCATGGACGGTGCCAATGTGGAGATCAGCCAGCAGGTGGGCGAAGAGAACATCTATATCTTCGGCCAGACCTCCGATCAGGTCATCCACCGCTATGCCGTCGGCGACTACGACCCGGCCCAGTGGGTGGAGGGCGATGCCAACATCCGCCGTGCCATCAGCTTCCTCACCGGCCCGGAGATGCTGGCTGCCGGCCATGCCGAAAACCTGACCCGCCTGCACAATGAGCTGATCCACAAGGACTGGTTCCAGACCCTGCCGGACTTCAACGCATACGTCGTGCGTAAGGGGCAGGCCCTCAGCGACTACGCCTGCGACCCCATGGGTTGGCGGCGCAAGTGCCTGGTGAACATCGCCAAAGCGGGCCTGTTCTCCTCCGACCGCACCATTGCCGAGTACGACCGCGACATCTGGCATCTGGGCAAGTGATGGAACCAGCCTGCTTTGCGGTTTCGCAGGATCCTGCTTTTTGAAGAAAACGAAAGATGGGGCTGTTGCACAAGGATAGAAGCCAGTGCAGAAGCCCTTTTTCTTGTTTCTCGATGAGCCGTTAAAAATATATTTCTTGACTTTATGTAAGAAATGAAGTATTATACTCGTAAGAAACTAACTTACGAGTATATAAATTCGATAAATACACTTTGGGGAGGGAACAAAATGAGCCGATTTTACTGCCGCGATGAGGAACTTCGGAAGTTAAACAAACGATATGAGAATGGAAAGTTTGAATGCGTTGTCATTTACGGCAGACGCCGTGTCGGAAAAACTGCGCTGATCAATGAATTCTGCAAGGACAAACCGACCATTTTCTTCTCTGCCTTGAATACGACCGGAAAAGAAAATCTGGAAGCCTTGTCCAAGGCAATCATGAGTTTTGAACGACCCAATGCAGAATCATCTCCGGAATTTACAACCTACGATGCAGCATTGGACGAACTGACAGCTCTCTCCAAAGAGCAGCGGATCGTATTTGTAATTGATGAGTATCCTTATCTTGCAAAGGCTAAACCCGCTATTTCCGCAATGCTTCAGCACATCATCGATCATAAATGGACGGATTCCAAAATGTACCTGATCCTGTGTGGCTCGTCCATGAGTTTTATGGAAAGTCAGGTCTTGGGCAAAGAAAGCCCTCTGTATGGACGCAGAACAGCGCAATTCAAGATCATGCCGCTGGATTACAAGGAAACAGCGGTATTCCATCCGAATCTGTCCGAGGAAGATAACGCCCTGATTTATGGCATTACAGGCGGCGTTCCGCATTATATCAACAAATTGGATGTTCGGGACAGCGTAGATGAAGCACTGATGGAAAACTTGTTTGACCGTTCCAGCTACCTCTATGAGGAACCGGCCAACCTGTTAAAGCAGGAGCTGCGTGAGCCGGCAATTTATAATGCAATCATCAAGGCAATTGCAGAGGGGGCTTCTCGCCTGAATGATATCACCACGAAAGTTGGTGAAGAAAACTCTGTGGTGGCGAAGTACCTCAAAACGTTGATAGACCTTGGAATCGTCAAAAAGGAAACGCCGATCACAGAGAAACCGGGCAAAAAAACGATCTATCTTCTGGCGGACAATTTTTTTCGTTTTTGGTACCGTTTTGTGCCGGTCAATGCAAGTGCCATTGATTCGGGGCGGATCGCAAAGACCTACCCTCATGCAGTGAAACAGTATTTTCCGGACTATATGGGCCTGATTTTTGAGAAGATGTGCCAAGACTACTTGCTCTATTATGCGAATGATCTTCCGATCGAGTTGAGTGAGATTGGGCAGTGGTGGGGAACTGACCCTCAAAAAAAGAAGCAGATCCAGATCGACATTGTCGGAACGCCGGTTGAGGGCAATGACTATATCATCGGCTCCTGCAAATACCGTAATGAAAAAATCGGTTTGGACGAACTGGAACTGATTCGGGAGTATGCAGCAGTCTTTGGGAAAGGAACAAACTACCACTACTACATTTTCTCGAAAGGCGGATTTACGGACGGACTACTTCAGGCACAGGAACGCGGAGAAGTACAGCTGCTTACCCTTGCCGATATTTTTGAATAACACAAGAAACGCTCTTGCCGGTGTAAAACTGGCAGGAGCGTTTCTTGTTGAAGTGATTATAAAAGACCTTTGATTTTTTCAAGATGATCTATAGCGGCTTGCAGTTCATTTTGAAACTGATCCCTAGAAGGATCTCGACCCAAAAGAAGATAATCCATACTGACATGGAAGTATTCTGCAATATCGATCAGGATTTTTACAGAGCCATTGGAGCTTCCCCTTTCAAGATCGCCGAGGTGTCGATGGGAAACACCAAGTTTTTCAGCAAGTTTTTCCTGCGATAACTTCGCATTTGTACGCAAAGTAAAAATACGGTTACCAATAGCATTCGGATCAAAGCTCATGTGTGACCTCCAAATTTTCGATAAAGCGTGAGAAGTCGAAAACTCGGAGTTGCTACGGATATCTAGCCGCTTGGGGCATCCACGAAAAACGGACAAACATAAAGCCTGCTCCTTTTTACGGGAGCAGGCTTCCTGAAGGCTAAAAAAATAGCCGGACAACAACCAACTGAGGGATCTTCGAAGAAAATCTCTCAATCAGCTGTTGCCCGGCTATTTGGAGCACGTTTCATACATTGCCTTGCGGCAATGGCCCGTTGCTCGGAGCGAACAGTCCATATTCAGGGTGCAATGCACCCGTATTTGTTAAAATGACTGGAAAATCACCGGCATCTAAATGCCAGATCAAGTCTCAGGGTTTCTTTGCATCTATTGCACTTCACTTGTAGTATACCTGAACACCCCTCGATTTTTTGGTATAACTTATTTCCACAAACAGGGCAAAATCTCCAGCCTATGCTAAATTCTGCCTGCTGTGTAGTAGTCGGTGCTTTACCGGCAAAGGGACGGTTCTTTAACTGAATCATATTCATTCTCCAAATCGCATGATGTCCAATGGATGGCAGTGGATGGGTTTGCCTTTTATAACCTGCATCTGCTGCAGTCTGATCCTGATTGCAGACCAAGAAACCCCAATCCGTCGAGCCATCTCCAGAATTTTTTCATAGTTAGGGTCAGACACTGATTTGTACAGAATCCCATTTGGCAGAGTCAACGCCACACGTTCTATTTCGGCATTGATCAGAAATGTTGGCATCAGCAGCTCTGCTGCAAGGGTATCCGCCTGCCATTCTTCCCACGAGGCCTTTCCGTTTCTCTCCCGATAGACAATGTGCCCACGGCACTTGACTGCTTTTCCGTAGTCGTTCGGAAACAGATCAGCCAAAATCTGATGTGCTGCTTCATGCGCTATTGTGAAATTCCGGCATCCAGTGCATCTGTCTGCCGCAAGAGCAGAATCGATTACGATATCCCTCGGCATAAATACTTCAACAAGCTTTGTTCCATCCTCAAGGGTTGCTGTGAAGCTACATCTCTGGAGAACCGTTAATCCAAGGATGTGACCATCGCTACACAGCGGCAACATCTTCAGGTTCAGTCCAAGAACAGAATTTGCAAACTGCTCTGGGTTAATAGGAGCGGGGTCATTTTTGCTTATTCCGAAGAGTGCATAGTACATTTCAATATATTTGCCTGCTATGCACGAGAGTTCTGCACGCGATAAGTATCTTGCCATTATGAAGCCCTACCTTCTGATGTGGCACAGTAGCAGTTGAAAACAGCTCAGGTTACCTATTGCAATTCTGACTATTTGGAATATACTTGTAAGTATCAAATTATTTCACTGTATGGGAGGAAATTATTATGGCAAGACCCAAGGGAAGCAAGAATAAGGCTCGTAC
>OLYI01000356.1_pt1 | contig 18282 bp, 15 predicted proteins | sample 1644251 | NCBI WGS metagenome assembly OLYI01 (sample SAMEA103958140, study PRJEB25191) | human gut metagenome | biome: human-associated habitat [ENVO:00009003]; feature: intestine environment [ENVO:2100002]; material: feces | place: Germany | collected 2013/2015 | reverse complement strand
AGTGCCATCTTTGCGTTCTGCTCCACCAGCAGTACGGTAACGCCCTGGCGGTTGATATCGCGGATGATCTTAAAGATTTCCTTGACCAGCAGCGGAGAAAGACCCATGGAGGGTTCATCCAGCAGCAGGATCTTGGGTTTGCACATCAGAGCGCGGCCCACGGCCAGCATCTGCTGTTCGCCGCCGGAAAGGGTTCCGGCGGGCTGGTTGCGGCGCTCTTTCAGGCGGGGCAGCAGGTCAAACACCATGTCGTAATCGCTCTGGATGGCATCCTTACCATCGTGGCGGGTATAAGCACCCATGGAAAGGTTCTGCTGCACAGTCAGGCCGCTGAATACACGGCGGCCCTCCGGCACCTGGGCCAGACCAAGGCGGACGATTTTGTGGGCTTCCATCTTGCTGATCAGGTTACCGTCATAGGTGATCTCGCCGCTGGCCAGCTTGAGCAGGCCGGAGATGGCGTGCATGGTGGTGGTTTTGCCAGCACCGTTTGCACCGATCAGAGTAACGATTTCTCCTTCGTCCACATGGAACGAAACATCCTTGATGGCGTGGATGGAACCGTAATATACATTGATATTTTTAACCGAAAGCAGCTCACCCATTAGTCATCACCTCCCAGATAGGCCGCAATGACCTTGGGGTTATTGCGGATGGTTTTGCCGTCGCCGCGGGCAATCACACGGCCATAGTCCAGCACGGTGATCTCCTCGCAGATACCCATAACGAAGTTCATATCATGCTCTATGAGCAGGATGGCAACGCCGAACTGGTCACGCACGCTGTGGATGGTGTTCATCAGTTCTTCGGTTTCGTTGGGGTTCATACCGGCTGCGGGCTCATCCAGCAGCAGCAGCTTCGGGCTGGTAGCCAGTGCGCGCATGATCTCCAACCGGCGCTGTGCACCATAGGGCAGGCTGCCCGCCGGGGTGTTGGCCAGGTCGGCCATGTGGAAGATATCCAGCAGCTCCAGTGCCCGCTCGGTGCACTTCTTTTCTTCCTTCCAGTAGTTGGGCAGACGGATCAGGGAGGAGGCCAAGTTGTACTTCATGGACTCATGCAGGCCGACCTTGATGTTGTCGATGACCGACAGCTCCTTGAACAGGCGGATGTTCTGGAAGGTGCGGGCTACGCCCATCCGGTTGACCTGATAGGTCTTCTTGCCTGCCGTGGGCATCCCGTCGATCAGGATGGAGCCGCGGGTGGGCTGGTAAACGTTGGTCAGCAGGTTGAACACGGTGGTCTTACCGGCGCCGTTGGGGCCGATGAGGCCGGTGATCTCGTTGCGGCCGATCATCAGGTTGAAGCCGTCCACTGCGGTCAGACCGCCGAAGTCGATGCCCAGCTCACGCACGTCGAGGATGGGCTTTTTGTCCTTGTCGCGGTCGGTCAGGAAACCGCCGGAGGGGACGCTGTTCAGTCTCGTCTGGAACTCACTCATGGTCTGCACCCTCCTTGTTCTTCTTGCGGAACAGTTCCCCGTTCAGGACCTTCTCCACGATGCGGCTCACGGAGAAGTCGTAGCTGCCCAGCAGTCCGCCAGGGCGGAAGATCATCATCAGGATCAGCACCAGCGAGTAGATGACCATGCGGTAGCTGTCGAAGCTGCGGGTCGCTTCGGGCAGGATGGTCAGCACCGTTGCCGAGAGGATGGAACCCAGCATGGAGCCCATGCCGCCCAGAACGACCATGACCAGGATCTCGATGGACTTCATGAAACCGAAGGTCGAGGGGTTCAGAACGCCGATGTAGCAGGCGTACAGACCACCGGCCAGACCGGCGAAGGCCGCAGAGAAGGCAAAGGCCATGACCTTATAGTAGGTGGTCTGGATGCCGCAGCTCTCGGCCGCGATCTCGTTGTCGCGGATGGCGAGGACGGCACGGCCGTGGCGGCTCTTCATCATGGTGTGGATCAGGAAGCAGGTGATGACCACGCACAGGAACACATTGCTGAAATGGGAATACTTGGGGATGTTCTTCAGGCCCTTGGAACCGTAGAACAGGCTGTAACCCAGCACATCGTCGATGTTGTTCAGCGTAATGCGGATGATCTCGCCGAAGCCCAGCGTCAGGATGGCCAGATAGTCACCGGTCAGGCGCAGAGCGGGGATGCCGATCAGCACACCGAACAGGCCCGCCATGATGCAGGCCAGCACCAGACCAATGGCAAAGGAGATGCCGCTGGGCAGGGGGCTGTACTTGGTGAACAGCGCGCAGGTGTAAGCACCCACGGCCATGAAACCGGCATGGCCCAGCGGCAGCTGGCCCAGATAGCCGGTGGCCACGTTCAAAGACACAGCCAGGATGATGTTGATGCCCACGGTCATCAGCACCTTGTTCTGATAGGTGGAAAGCAGATTCCCGGTCAGGTAGGAAAGCCCCAGGAACAGCAGCGCCACCAGCACCGTATTCATCAGGTAGCGCACGGGCATTTTGAGCGTTTTGCGTTTGGTATTCATCTTCATGCCCTCCTTACACCTTTTCCTGCACCTTGCGGCCAAGGAAGCCCGTGGGCTTGACCAGCAGCACGATGATCAGAATGGCAAACGTCACGGCGTCCTTCCAGGCGGAAAGGCCGATGGCGGAAACAAAGCACTCGCACAGGCCGATGGCAATGCCGCCGATCATGGCACCCGGAATGGAACCGATGCCGCCCAGCACGGCGGCAACGAAGGCTTTCAGGCCCAGCATGGAGCCCATGGTGGGGGTAGCCTGCGGGTAGGAGCAGCAGTACAGCACCGAGCCGATGCCGGCCAGAGCGGAACCCACCGCAAAGGTAAAGGAGATGGTGCTGTTGACGTTGATGCCCATCAGGCGGGCCGCATCCATATCCTCGGAGACGGCGCGCATGGCCTTGCCGAGCTTGGTCTTTTGGACCAGGAAGGTCAGCACGAGCATGGACAGCACGGTGACCACCAGCGTGATCACGGAGGTCAGGCCCACCGGCACTTTGCCGAAGTAGAAGGTCCTGGCGTCAAAGTAGGACGGGATGACCTTTGCACCGGAGCCCATCAGCAGCTCCGCCGTATACTCCAGGAAGAAGGACACGCCGATGGCCGTGATCAGCAGCGAGATGCGGGGCGCACTGCGCAGCGGGGTGTAGGCGACCTTTTCGATCACCACGCCCAGCAGGGTGCAGGTAATGACGGTGGCGCAGACAGCTGTCACCGGGCCAAGGCCCAGCTGGTTCATCACGAACCAGGACATGTACGCGCCCACCATAATGACATCGCCGTGGGCAAAGTTCAGCAGCAGGATGATGCCGTACACCATGCTGTAGCCCAGTGCGATCAGTGCATAGATGCTGCCCAGGGAAAGACCGTTGATCAGCTGACTAAAAAACACTGTCATGGATGGATACTTCCTTTCTTTGCGGCGTTTTGCCACGCCTTTTGGGAGACACTTGTTTACCAAAAAAGCGGAGACAACCCGTTTCGGCGGTCTCCGCAAGTGGTTCTGATGCGAGGGATTAGAACATTTCCTTCAGTTCGGGCTTGCCATCCACATAGGTCAGGATCGCAGTCTCCTTGACGGGGTCGTGGTGCTCGTCGAAGGTGAAGGTGCCGGTGATGCCGTCGATGGTGCCGGAGGCAATGGCATCGATGACAGCCTGCTTGTAATCGTCGGTGCCAGCCTCGAGACCGGCATCCTCAGCAGCCTGCAGGCCGTAGACGATGGTCTTTGCTGCATCGTAGCCCAGAGGAGAGAAGCCGTTGGGATACTCCTCACCGTACTCTGCCTTGTAGGCATCCTCAAACTCGGTGTTGGAGCCCTTTGCGTAGTTGGCGCAGAAGTAAGTGTCCTTCAGCTGATCGTTGGAGGCGTAGCCTTCCAGACCATCCCAGCCGTCGCCGCCCAGGAACGGAACGGTCAGGCCGACGCTCTCAGCCTGAGACAGGATCTGGCCCACTTCCTCATAGTAGTTGGGGCAGAAGACCGTCTCCGGAGCCTTGCCCAGGATGCTGGTCAGCTGGGTCTTGAAGTCCACGTCGCCGTCGGAGTAGCTCTCCTGATCGACGATGGTGCCGCCCAGGCTCTCGAACTCGTTGACGAAGTTCTCTGCCAGACCCTCGTTGTAGTCAGCACCCTTCTTGAAGATGACGGCTGCCTTGGTGTAGCCCAGCTTCTGGTATGCGTAGTCAGCCATCTTGATGCCCTGGAACGGGTCGGTGAAGGTGGCACGGAAGACGTTGGCGTTCACGGTGTCGGTCTCGGCATCGTAGGTAACGGCCTCTGCGGTCGCAGAAGCAGTGACCATGGGCATGTTGTAGTCGGCGCTCTCAGCAGCCACGGCCAGCGTGGGGGTGGTGGTGACATCGCCGACCAGTGCCGTGATGCCCTCGTCCACCATCTTGGTGAAGCAGTTGACGGCCTGGGTGGCGTCGCCCTGCTCATCCTCGGTCAGGATCTCGATCTGCTTGCCGTTGATGCCGCCATCGGCGTTGACCTGCTTCAGGTACAGGCTCGCACCGTTGACAACGGCCTGGCCGTAAACGGAAACGTTGCCGCTCAGGGGGCCCATGACGCCCACCTTGATGGTCTCACCGGAAGCAGCGGAACCGGCTGCGGAACCAGCCGCAGAACCGGAAGCAGCCGTGCTGGACGAAGAACCACCGCAAGCGGTCAGGACACCGGCAGCAGCCACGACACCGGCAGCAGCCAGAAAGTTACGACGGGTGATCATCTTTTTCATAATCGTTATCCTCCTGTTTGGAAGTATTTGCAAAATGCAGAAAGCAGAGCCCTTTCCCTCAAAGCGGCTCTGCTCTTGGTAGTTTCATTATAGCCCCCTTCGGGGCCGTTCGCAATTCACAAACCGTCCATACTTTTCCGGGCCTTTTCCGTCAAATCATGTTAAACTACACAAAATTTCCATATCACTTTTGGCTGTTTTTTCAAATTGTTCACCTTGTTTCACCCTGAAATGAACGGTTTTCATGAATGTCAAAAAAGTTACACGGCTGCCGTCCGGTCGGTTCCGGGCAGGTTCGGCGGCCACCTTCCCGCCTCCCGGCATATCCGCCCCCGCCTCCGGGCAGACTGATGATGTTTACAGCCGCAAACATCGCAATCCCCTCTTGCAACCAGGCACAGGACGTGGTAGGATAAAGGCAGTTAGTTAGTATTGACTGTCCACTATTTCAAATCATTACCGGGAGGTCTTTCTTATGAATTATCTGGAAATCGAATCCGTTGTCGGCCGCGAGATCTTAGACTCCCGCGGGAACCCCACCGTCGAAGCTGAGATCACGCTCGCCGACGGCACTGTCGCCCGCGGCTGCGCCCCCTCCGGCGCATCCACCGGCGAGTTCGAGGCTCTGGAGCTGCGCGACGGCGACAAGAGTCGTTATCTGGGCAAGGGCGTGACCAAAGCCGTTGAGAACATCAACACCGTCATCGCCGATGCTGTCGTGGGGCTGGATGCCTCCGACATCTATGCAGTCGATGCTGCCATGCGCAAAGCCGACGGCACCAAAGACAAATCTAACCTGGGCGCAAACGCCATTCTGGCCGTGTCCATCGCCGCCTGCCGCGCAGCCGCCGCTTCGCTGGAGATGCCGCTGTACCGTTTTCTGGGCGGTGTGAATGGCAACCGCCTGCCCGTCCCGATGATGAACATCCTGAACGGCGGCGCACACGCCACCAACACCGTGGATACCCAGGAGTTCATGATCATGCCCGTGGGTGCCCCTTCCTTCAAGGAAGCGCTGCGCTGGTGCGCCGAGGTCTTCCACGCTCTGGCTTCCATCCTGAAGGCCAAAGGTCTGGCCACCTCCGTCGGCGACGAGGGCGGGTTTGCGCCCAACCTGTCCAGTGACGAGGAGACCATCGAGACCATTCTGGCCGCCATCGAGAAAGCCGGTTATCAGCCCGGCAAGGACTTCATGCTGGCCATGGATGCCGCTTCCTCCGAGTGGAAGAGCCCCAAGGGCAAGGGCTTCTACAAGCTGCCCAAGGCGGGCACCGAGTACACTTCCAGCGAGCTGATCGCCCACTGGAAGAGTCTGGTGGAGAAGTACCCCATCATTTCCATCGAGGACGGTCTGGACGAAGAGGACTGGGAGGGCTGGCAGGAGATGACCCGCGAGCTGGGCGGCAAGGTCCAGTTGGTGGGCGACGACCTGTTCGTCACCAACACCGAGCGCCTGGCCAAGGGCATCCAGCTGGGTGCCGGAAACGCCATCCTGATCAAGCTGAACCAGATCGGTTCGGTCTCCGAGACGCTGGAAGCCATCAAGATGGCCCACAAGGCCGGTTACACTGCCATCAGCTCGCACCGCTCCGGTGAGACCGAGGACACCACCATCGCCGACCTGGCCGTGGCCCTGAACACCTGCCAGATCAAGACCGGTGCGCCCAGCCGCACCGAGCGCGTGGCCAAGTACAATCAGCTGCTCCGCATCGAGGAGCACCTGGGTGCCAGCGCCGTCTATCCCGGCATGGAAGCGTTCAACGTGAAGCGCTAAAATTTTCCAGCAATCGCGGCCCTTTCTCCTTCGTATTTTTACTGGAGTGCCTGTTGCAATGCGCTCTCAGATCTGAAGGAAGGAGAACCGCTCATGCTTTCCACCTTTTCCCTTTCGTCCTCGATCCTGCTCTGGTTTCTGGAGCAGGCCGGTCTGCCCCGCATTCTGCTCTGGCTGCTGGAAAAGATCTTAGGATAACGAAAAAGACGTGCCGCACACACTGTGCAGCACGTCTTTTTCATCCATGGATCTGTTTTTTGGCGGTGCGCAGCGCCGTGCGCAGAGGCCGGTAGAGCAGCAGCATGAGGGCAAAGTTGCCCACGCCGTGCATCGCGTCGTAGGAAAGGCCGCTCAGCCACCAGCTCAGCGCGAAGGCAGGCGTCTTGGCCACAAGATACACCGCTGCGCACAGCCCGCCGAAGCACAGGCCGTACAGCCCGCTGAACACGGCCCAGCCGAGGGCATGGTCCATCCGGCGCAGCAGCCGGGCCAGAAAGGCCAGCAGATACCAGACATACAGATACATCGCCCACCACAGGCCGAAGCCATACAGCACACCCTGCAATACCAGAAACACCGTGATGGCCCCCGGCGTCTCGCGGGGCAGTTCCAGTGCGAACAGGATGATGAGGAGCGTCACCGGCTCGATGTTCGGGAGGCCGCTCATGGCCTGTTTGCTCACCACCAGAAGTGCGCCCATCAGCCCGCTGAGGACCAGCCGCAGCACTCTGGTGTGCATGGGTTCCTTACTTCGTGTAGGTAAAGGCATAGCTGTCGCCGTCGTGCAGCTCGATGTCCGCCACGCCCACGGCGGTCATCTCACCGGAAGCATCGGTCAGGCACCACCAGGCACTGTCCTTGTCCCAGTCGGCGGTCTCGCCGTTGACGGTGGTGACAAAGCCTGCAGCGGCCTCGTCCGCGCTGATGATGCCGGCCTCGGCCAGCGCATCGCTCAGCTTCTCGCCGTCGGTCACTTCCAGGTCGAAGGTCTGGCTCTCGCCGTCGGCCCCGGTCACCGTGAACTGGGCCTTGACCTTGGCTTCCGAAACCTCTGCCGCTGCAGCCTCCGAGGAAGCGGCCTCCGAAGATGCCGCCACGCTGGACGCAGCGGAAGAAGCCGTGCTGCCTGCGGCAGAGGAAGCGCCGCAGCCCGCCAGCAGACCGGCGGCCAGCGCAGCAGCCGCGACAACAGAGAGGATACGATTCATGATCTTCATCAAAAGATTGCTCCTTGGTTCTAGTTTATATGCACAGAACATGCAGTGTTTATGATACCATCCGCCGGGGGAAATTGCAAGTGCGGCTCGGCTAGGCTACGCAGTCTCCCAAAGAGCGGCTGCTCCCGCTCCACGTTTTCAGCCGCCAAACAGGCCGAAAAAGCTGGTGTGCGTCATGCCCAGCACCAGAAACAGAACGATGAGGGCAAACAGCACCCCGATGATGATGTCCATCTGGTGGACGCTCAGCGGGAACTTGTCGTAGAGCTTTTCCTTGGGGTTCACGAAGTTGGGGTCGTTGTTGTTCAGCAGGCTCTTCTTCCCCACTTCGCCCTGCGCCTTGCGCGCTTCCAGTTCGGCCTGTTCTTTTTCCAGCTGGGCCTCGCGCTCGGCCAGCAGTGCTTCGCGGCGGGCGAGTTCGGCTTCTTTTTCATTCCATTCTGCCATGGTCGTTCTCCTTGGTTTTTCTTCTATTATAACAAAGCGGGCCGTCCACTGCAACGAGTGGACGGCCCAGCAGGCGCTCTCTTTTCGGGGGAAATTACTTCTTGGCGAGGTACTTGCGGATATCAATGGCGACAGCCACGATGATGACAAGGCCCTGCACGATGTAGGTGTAGGAGGAGTTGACGTTCATGAACTGCAGAGCGACCTTCATCAGCTCAAAGACCAGAACGCCGACCAGGATGCCAGGCACGGTGCCGACACCGCCGGTGGTGGAAACGCCGCCGATGGTAGAAGCTGCGATAGCGTCCAGCTCATAGCCCATTGCAGTGTTGACGGATGCGCCGCCGGACTTTGCAGCCAGCAGGCAGCCTGCCAGACCGAACATGCAGGAGGCCAGGATGTAGATGCGGATCTTGGTGGCGTAAACGTTGACACCGGCCACCTCAGCAGCAGCCTCGTTGCCGCCGATGGCGTACATGTACTTGCCGTGACGGGTCTTGTTGTACAGGAACCAGAAGCAGGCGGCCACGATCAGGGCGATCCAGATCAGAACGGGGACGCCGATGATGGTGTTGGAGGCCAGAGAGGTGAAGTTCTTGTTCAGGGAGCCGATGGGGGTGCCGCCGGTGTAGACCAAGCAGATGCCGTAGACGACCTGCTGCATACCCAGGGTAGCGATGAAGGGCTGGACCTTCAGGTAGCTGACGACCAGACCGTTGCACAGACCCACGATGGAGCAGATGGCGATGACCAGGATGAAGACCACCGGGGTGGGCAGGGTGGGCATGTTGGGGTAGAACTTACCAGCAGCGCCTTCCGTCTGCGCAAAGATGCAGGCCAGGCAGGCAGCGAAGCCAGCCAGACGACCGGCAGACAGGTCGTTGCCGGTGGTGATCAAGCAGCCGGAGATGCCCAGCGCGATGATGTAGCGGATGGACACGTTCTTGAACAGGTTGATCATGTTGGTGCCTGAGAAGAAGTTGGGATGCATGATGCCGACGATCAGGGACACGGCCAGCATCATCACGATAATGGCGTTGTTGCTGAACCATTTGGCCACAGCCTTGCCATTCAATTTTTTGGTAGCTTCCACGATAGACAGCCTCCTTGTTTACTGATTGGCCGCTGCCGTCGTCGGTGCGGTCTCAAACTGGGTCGCCAGCGCCATGATGTTCTCCTGGGTGGCGTCCTTGCCGTCGATGAAGCCGGTGATGCGGCCATCGCACATGACCATGACACGGTTGGACATACCGATGATCTCGCTCATTTCGGAGGAGATCATGATGATGCTCTTGCCCTGCTTGGCCAGATCGGCGATGATGCAGTAGATCTCGTACTTTGCACCGACGTCGATGCCGCGGGTGGGCTCGTCCAGGATCAGCACATCGGGGTTGTTGGCCAGCCAGCGGGCGATCAGCACCTTCTGCTGGTTGCCGCCGGAAAGGCTCTTGATGGCGGTCTTGGGGCTGGGCACCTTGATGGCCATCTTTTCCTTGTTGGTGGCGACCAGATCGAGGATCTTCTTATCATCCAGCATGATGGGGCCCTTGCGCAGAGCGTCCAGCGATGCAATGGAGATGTTGTCGGCAACGCTCAGCACACCCATGATGCCGGTGGCGCGGCGGTCCTCAGTCAGCAGCGCCACGCTCTTGCGGATGGCGTCGCGGGGCTGTTTGATCTCGACGGCTTCGCCCTTGATCCACACTTTACCGGCGGTGTGGGCGCGCAGGCCGAAGATGCCCTCCATCAGCTCGGTACGCTGGGCACCGACCAGGCCGGCCACGCCCAGGATCTCGCCCTTCTTCAGCTCGAAGCTGCAATGGCGGAAGGAACGCGGATGGATGGAGGTGAAGTCCTCCACCTTCATCATGACCTCGTCGGAGGGGTGGTTCTCCAGCGGCGGGAACAGATTGGACAGCTCACGGCCGACCATCTTGGCGATGATCTGCTCCTTGGTCATGTTGGCAACGTCCCACTTGCCGATGTAGTGGCCATCGCGCATGATGGTGACTTCGTCGGCAATGACCTTGATCTCGTCCATCTTATGGCTGATGTAGACCAGCGCAACGCCCTGCTCCTTCAGCTCGCGCATGATGCGGAACAGCGACTCGACCTCGTTCGCGGTCAGCGAGGAGGTGGGCTCGTCCAGGATCAGCACCTTGCAGTTTGCGGAGACGGCCTTTGCGATCTCCACCATCTGCATCTGTGCGATGCTCAGGCTGCCCAGCTTTGCGTGGGAGTTGATGTCCAGCTTCAGCTTCTTCAGCAGGGCATCGGTATCGGCGTACATTTTGGCATGGTCCACTATGGTGATGATACCTGCCTTCTTGGTGGGGAAGCGGCCCAGCCAGATGTTCTCAGCCACGGTACGGGCCGGGATGGGCTGCAGCTCCTGGTGCACCATCGCGATGCCGCGGTTCAGTGCTTCCAGAGGGTTGGAGATGGTGACTTTTTGTCCTTCGTATTCGATCTCGCCTTCGTCCATCTTGTAAATGCCGAACATGCACTTCATCAAAGTGGACTTGCCAGCGCCGTTTTCGCCCATCAGGGCCATGACTTTGCCGGGGCGGAGCTCCAACTGCGCGTGGTCCAGCGCTTTGACGCCGGGGAAGGTCTTGACCACGCCTTTCATTACCAGACGGTATTCTGACATTCCGCAGAGCCTCCTTGTCGTTCAAAATAAGGCACGGCACGGTTCGTTCCGAAAGGAAAGCGCGTGCGCCGAGGAACCTCGCACGCACGCGCTTGTTAGCTTTTAGAAAGCCTCGGACTCACTGCGTACCTTGCAACCGTGAGTGGTTCTCAGCTCCGAATCAGAGATACTGAGAAGCGTTCTCGGTGGTGACCTTCACATAGTCGACCCAGTAGTACTCTTCGACATCCTTGCCCTCAACGAACAGCTTGGTGGCGTCGGCAGCGGCGGTAGCCTGGCCAACGTCATCGTTCAGGACGGTACCGGTCATCTTGCCGTCAACAACGTTCTGGACAGCTTCCTTCAGTGCGTCAACACCGACCAGATAGATGTCCTCGCCGACCTTGCGGCCAGCCTGCTCGATGGACTGCAGAGCGCCCAGAGCCATTGCGTCGTTGTTGCAGAAGACAACTTCGATCTTGTCGCCGTACTGTGCCAGAGCGTTTGCAACGTCCTGCTGTGCGGTGGTCTGGTCCCAGTTGTCCAGGTACTCATACAGGCACTCGACTTCCTTGCCGGCGTCGGTCAGAGCCTTGATGGAGTACTCGGTGCGGTACTGAGCATCGATGTTCTCGGGGTCGCCCTTGCACATGATGTAGGTGATCTTGCCGTCGCCGTTGATATCGCCCTGGGTAGAGGTCTCCAGGATCAGCTCGCCCTGATAAGTACCGGACTGACGTGCGTCTGCACCAACGTAGCAGCACTTGCCAGCGTAGGAATCCAGAACGGCCTTGTCAGGCTCACGGTTGATGAAGACGATGGGGGTGCCGGACGGAGAGATGGTATCCACGATGGTCTGAGCGGAAGTGGTCTGGACGGGGTTGATGATCAGAACGTCCACACCCTGCTGCAGGAAGGTGTTGATCTGCTCGGTCTGGGTATTCTGGTCGTTCTTGCCATCGACGATGGTGACGGCATAGCCCATATCCTTCAGGTACTCTTCCAGATCGGTGCGGTACAGGGTCATGAAGTTATCAGCGAACTGATAGATGCAGACGCCAACGTTTGCGCTGCCGGTAGAAGCGGCTGCAGAAGAAGCAGCCACAGAGGAAGCAGCAGTAGAGGAGGCAGCGGTGGAGCTGGAGGAGCCGCCGCAGGCGGTCAGAACGCCAGCAGCACCCACAACAGCGGAAGCCTTCATGAAGTCACGACGCGAAATCATTTTCATAATATTATTCTCCTTCATTCGCATATCACAGCAAAATCGAATCGTGCGCACACCGCACGTTTCGTGATTCTGTTTGTATTATAACCGTCCGCACGACCGTTCGCAATAGAACAAGTTCACAAGAATCCAAGAAATCTTTTGTGCATCCTTCACAATTGCTTTTGTTGGATACAAGTTTCTTTTTGATATCAAGCACAATTTCTTTCAATTTTGCAACATGCGTCCAAATTCCATACAAAAGTCCATGAAATCTCTCAAAATAGTTACAGAGATCGTTCCGGTGTGCAACAATCCTATCCGATGCAAAAAAGCCCACTTTGCCCCGGTGCATAATCTGTACGCATCAAAAGGACAAAATGGGTCTTTTTTTCATTCTGCTGTTTCGCAGTTATTTCTCTTTATGTTCCCGGCGGTAGCGGGTGGGGGTGACGCCGAGGGTCTTTTTGAAAATCTTGGTGAAGTAATTCACGTCCAGAATGCCCACTTCTTCGGCTACGGCGGCGATGCTGTGGTTGTTCTGCTCCAGCAGCTGGGCCGCGCGGTTCACACGCTGGGTGTTGATATAGTCGATGAGGGTGGTGCCGGTCTCCTGCTTGAACAGCGCCGACAGATACGACGGGCTGATGAAGCACATGGCCGCCAGGCTCTTCAGTGTCAGCGGCTCGGAGACATTCAGGTTGACGTAGTTCATCACCTTCTGGACGGCGGGCGAGAACTCCTTCAGCGAGTAGCGGCGGACATAGGCGCAGTAGTCCCGCACCATCTGCCACATCATCTCCTGGGGGATCTCGTCGGCCTCCTCAATGATGCGGGCGTACTTGCTGGAGATGGCGTCGATATAATAGGGATGCACCTTGCTGGGCTCAATGGCCTTGCGCAGCAGGGTGTTGAAGACGATCATCATGTTCTTCTGCTGGTAGAGCGAGCCTTCGAACCGCCCGCCGTAGGTGAAGCGGGAGTGATGGTGCATGGCCTCGATGGCGGCTTCGTCGTCGCCGCGGCACACAGCATCAAGGATGCGGTTCTCGGATTCGTACCGCTGTTCCAGCATGGAGATGGGGATATCCTTCTGGAACTTCGGCTCGTTGAAATACCGGACGTCCGGGTGGAAGCAGAAGGGCAGAAACTCCTTCAGCTCCTTCACGACCAAATCCTCTCCCATCATCATCCCGACCAGGACCCGGATGGTCATGTAAAAATCGTTCGCCTGCAGCAGCTTGACGCCGTTGTAGTATTCCTGCACGGCATTCTCCCCGGCCTCGCCCAGGTAGCGGCGGGCCCACTTGCGGGCCTTCTCGCTGCGGGGGCCAAAGGTCCATGGCCCGACGAGGAAGACGGTGTTCTCCTCGTCCGGGATGCGGAAGAGGGCAAAATGCAACTCAAAGGTGCCCTCAACGAAGAGCAGCGTCTGCGCCGGGGTCTGTTCCAGCAGCAGCCGGCCGAACTCCTGCCAGTCGAACTGCGGGTCCAGCGAGCGGCGCAGGCCGTAGTCGAACTCTTCCAGTCCGTCGAACGGCGGCGTCACCCGCCGGGTGGGGATATTCTGTGCTGCCGCCAGTTTGGTGAGCACCTGTAATGGATCGACCCGCATGGCGTCTCCTTTCCTGTTTCATCGCATCTCTCACATCTCATTTGATATATCAGTATACAGCATTTTTCTGCAAGAAACAAGTGGCCGAGCGCAGAAAAAGTGCCCTGCCATCCCAAGACGGCAGGGCACTTCGTTCTATGTTTTACAAAGGATTACTTGCTGTTGCGGCGCGCAGCCAGAGCCGCCACGTTCTCCTCGACCTTCTTCTTATTCAGCGGGTAGAGGAAGACCAGCGCCAGAACGATGCACACAAAGCCGATGATAGGGGCAATGCAGGCCATGTTGAAGATGCCGCGGGTGACAGCGGGGTCAAACGCAGTCGCTTCGGTGTAGCCGATGATCCCCAGCAGGGCACCGACCAGACCGGAAGAGAAGGCCTGACCCAGTTTGCGGGCGAAGGAGTAGACCGAGTAGATGGTGCCGTCCTCGCGGATGCCGCTGCGGACCTCGGCGTCGTCGATGACGTCGGTAATCATAGCCCAGATGATGGTGTTGAAGAAGCCCATGCCGATATTGGCCAGGATGTAGCAGGCCACAAAGCCCCAGACGCTGGCCGGACGCCAGATCAGGCAGACCAGCCAGACCAGAGCGGAGCAGATGCTGGAGGCAACAGCCAGCTCCTTCTTGCCGAACTTTGCAGCCAGCTTGGAAGCAAAGGGTGCGCAGACGATCAGCATGACCACCGTGCCCAGCAGGCTGGCAGTGGACTGTGCGGCAGCGCTGCCGTACACGTTGGGGTAAACGTAACCGGCCAGGCTCATGACGGTCAGCTGGCTCAGCAGGACGAAGATGGCCGCCACAATGATGCCCAGCAGCGCCCGGTTGGTGAAGATGCTCTTGAAGATGGCGGAAGCGCTCACCTTCTGGCTGCTTGCGGGGACCTCGACACGCTCACGGGTCAGCTTGAAGCAGACGATATAGCACAGGATGGCGCAGATGGAGAAGACGCCTGCGATGATGGTCATGCGGGAGCCGGACATCACCGTCTTGCCGTCCACGACGACATAGGCGACCATGGGCGTGGCCACGCCGATGACCATGTTGGCCAGCGTGGAACCGATGGTGCGCCAGGTGGACAGCTCCGCGCGGTCCTTGGGGTCTGCCGAGACGGCGGAAGCCATGGAGCCGTAGGGGATGTTGATGGAGGTATAGAAGATGGAGCCCCACAGGATGTAGGTGATGAACAGCCAGGCCACCTTGAAGCCATAGGGCATCCCGGCCAGGCCGGACTGATAGATCAGGAAGGAAGCGATGGCCACCGGGCCGCACATCCGCTTGATCCAGGGGCGGAACTTGCCGTCCTTGGTGGGCTTGGAGTGGTCCACGATCTGGCCCATGCCCACATCGGTGAACGCATCCACAAAACGGGCGATCATCATCACCATGCCAACGATGGCGGCGTTGACGCCCATGACGTCGGTGTAGAACTTCATCAGGAAGCTCGACGACAGCAGGAAGGTGAAATCGTTGCCGAAATCACCGAACATGTAGCCGACCTTGTCCTTCATACCGAAGGGAGCGGCTTTCTTCATCTCATTTGCCATTGGTTTCTCCTTAGATAAATCGATTCTTGGATTCGGTTCTCCAAACGCTGCTGCAAAACACACTGAAATATGGTTCACTGCATTTCAGCTTGTATATCAGTATTATGACAAATCTTTAGCAATCATCGTTAGAAGAATTTTTAGGTGAAAACGTAAAATTTTACGATTATTGTTTGGGCACTTTGCCAATTTTTTCATAAAATATGTGGAATCTCTTTCACTACATTTTCCTTGGCGTAGTTGATTTTAACAGTTTTCGCGGCATTGCCCGCATTATAATAGGTATTCTGCCCCGGAATCGTTCAAAATTCCCCAAAAAAGTCTGGATTTATAAAAAATTTGTTCTATTCCTTTTGCAAAAAATCTGTCATACTGATACCAGAAGATATGAGCTGTGGTATCAACCTCTCAGTCTCGCATTCGCTCGACAACTCTCCTGATCGGAGAGCCTCTGGCGAAACCGTATCCTTTGCGGGGACTGCCAAGGCCTCCCCTATCAGGGGAGGTGGCATCGCGCAGCGATGACGGAGAGGTTTATTTCGTAGTTCAAAATGTTTTAGTATGATAAGAAATGAGGTTCCTGCAATGAACAACAAATCCCTGCTGTATCCTGTGGCTTCCACTTCCCGCCGCGTCGTCAGCCTGGACGGCATGTGGCGCTTCCGCTTCGACCCCAAGAGCGAAGGCGTCGATGCAGACTGGGCAAACGTGCCCGCTTCCTTCTGCGACTTCTTCACCGATAAGGAGTCCCGCGAATACTGCGGCGATTTCTGGTATGAGACCGATTTCTTCGTGCCCGGCGAGTGGAGCGGCAAGGACATCGCCATCCGCTTCGGCTCTGCCACCCACCACGCCCGCGTCTTTGTGAACGGCGTCGAAGTCGCACAGCACGAGGGCGGCTTCCTGCCCTTTGACGCAATCGTCACCGACATCGTCCGCTACAACCAGTACAACAAGCTGAGCGTCCTGCTGAACAACGAGCTGAACGAGTACATGCTGCCCGCCGGCAACACCTCTACCCTGTCCAACGGCAAAAAGGTCGCTGCCCCCTACTTTGACTTCTACAACTATGCCGGCATCCATCGCCCCGTCAAGCTGATGGCCCTGCCCACCGAGCGCGTTCTGGACTATTCCGTCAAGCACCGCCTGACTGCGGACGGCGCCGAGGTCGATTACACCGTCACCACCAACGGCAGCCACGACGTGACCGTGGAGCTGTACGACGGCACCACCAAGGTCGCTGAGGCTTCTGGCAAGGAAGGCACTCTGGTCGTCAAGGACGCCAAGCTCTGGAACGTTCACGCCGCCTACCTGTACAACATCGTCATCCGCATCCACGACGGCAGCGCCATCGTCGACGAGTACACCGAGAAGATCGGCATCCGCACCTTCGAGATCCAGAACGGCCACTTCCTGCTGAACGGCAAGCCCGTCTACCTGCGCGGCTTCGGCAAGCACGAGGATGCAGACATCCGCGGCCGCGGCCTCGACCTGGCCACCGTCAAGCGCGATTACGAGCTGATGAAGTGGATCGGTGCCAACTGCTTCCGCACCAGCCACTACCCCTATGCGGAGGAGCTGTACCAGATGGCCGATGAGGAAGGCTTCCTCATCATCGACGAAGTCCCCGCCGTCGGCTTCATGGAGAGCACCATGAACTTCCTGGCAGCAAACCAGGGCAACGGCAAGAAGGTGGGCTGGTTCGAGAAGGACACCACGCCCCAGCTGCTGGAAAACCACAAGGACGCGCTGACCGACATGATCAACCGCGACAAGAACCACGCCTCCGTCATCGCATGGAGCATCCTGAACGAGCCCCAGTGCACCAGCGAGGGCACCGAAGCCTACTTCAAGACCCTGTTCGATCTGGCACACGAGCTTGACCCGCAGAAGCGCCCCCGCACCTACGCCATCGTCATGATGAGCCTGCCCCACAACAGCAAGGGCCAGCAGTTCGCTGACTTCATCAGCCTGAACCGCTACTACGGCTGGTACGTCATGGGCGGCATGGGCATCGTGGATGCCGAGGCCGCATTCCGCAAGGAGATGGACGGCTGGGCCAAGGTCCTGAACGGCCGCCCGATGATCTTCACCGAGTACGGTGCCGACACCATGCCCACCGAGCACAAGCTGCCCAGCGTCATGTGGAGCCAGGAGTACCAGAACGAGTACCTCGACATGAACCACAACGTCTTCGACAGCTACGACTTCGTGCAGGGCGAGCTGGTCTGGAACTTTGCAGACTTCCAGACCACCGAGGGCATCATGCGCGCCAACGGCAACAAGAAGGGCATCTTCACCCGTCAGCGTCAGCCGAAGGACGCAGCCTTCCACTTCCGCGCCCGCTGGACCAGCCTCCCGCTGGATTACAAGGGCAACAAGTAAGTTGAACCTCTCTCAAACCTTCTCATAACCATGCCAAAAGCACCCGCAGGCTCAGCGTCTGCGGGTGCTTTTGCGATTGCACTTCTTTTCTTTTTATGGTATCCTTACCTTGCGCTCCGGCCGCGAGCGTCTTTTCATTTGCAGCATAGTCGATTTTCAACGTTCTGTCAAACCGGAACAAGCCATACTTGCAAGGGAGGCTGTTTTTATGAAACGCACCGATTATATCAACTGGGATGAATATTTTATGGGCGTGGCAATGCTTTCCGGCATGCGTTCAAAAGACCCGAATACACAGGTGGGAGCCTGTATCGTAAGTCCGGATCATAAGATCTTATCCATGGGCTACAACGGATTTCCGTCAGGATGTTCCGATGATGAGTTTCCATGGGCGAGAGAGGGCGAACCGTTAGACAACAAATATTTTTACACGACACACAGTGAATTGAATGCCATTTTGAATTACCGCGGCGGCAGTCTGGAGGGTTCTACGTTATATGTTTCACTTTTTCCGTGTAACGAATGTGCAAAAGCCATCATCCAGTCCGGGATCCGCTATATCATCTACGATGAAGATAAATACAAAAACACACCGGGAGTCATTGCGTCTAAGAGAATGTTAGATGCAGCAGGTGTAAAATACCGCAAATATGAACATACGAACCGGGAGATTAAGATGATTTTATAAAATACCCGGAAAATCATAGGAAATCAGTTATAAAACAGGTGGAACATGGAAAAATAAAATGTGTGAAAATTTTGAGAAATACT
>OLYI01000330.1_pt1 | contig 19124 bp, 10 predicted proteins | sample 1644251 | NCBI WGS metagenome assembly OLYI01 (sample SAMEA103958140, study PRJEB25191) | human gut metagenome | biome: human-associated habitat [ENVO:00009003]; feature: intestine environment [ENVO:2100002]; material: feces | place: Germany | collected 2013/2015 | reverse complement strand
GCTCCCCGGCACAAGACTTAGGTATAGAAAGCGGAATTACAGGGTGTGTACTCTCAGGAATTAACGATTGGCATCGCTCATGCGCTTCTTGGTGACCAGCAGGACGACCGCGCCCAGCACCAGGACAGTGCCCAGTACATAGAAGACGGTAGTACCCATACCACCGGTGGAGGGCAGCTCGGTACCGGCCTTGTTGACAACAACAACGGCGGTTGCGGCGATGGTATCAATATCGACCTTAACCTCAGTTACTTTATCAGTCTTATCAACGACTTTGCCGTTTTCGTCCAGATACACGGTGGTATGCGTGCTGGTTTCACCGGTCTTGACAGCTTGGACAGTGACAGGGGCAGTCAGCTTGTTATAGCCGGCAGGAGCTGTGACCTCCGTAATTTCATAGCTACCGGATTTAACACCCTTCACAACGATCACGCCGCTGTCAGGTGTGGTGATCTGGTTCGTAAGACCTGCGCCAGCGGTGGTACCAGCATAGATGTAAGCGCCGTTGGCGTCAGCAGTAGACTTCACATAGAACGGGAACTCGAACACAGCGCCGGGCAGGGCAACGCCCTTATTGTTGACCTTCTTCAACGCAATGGCATAGGTGAAGATGGTTTCATCAGTTTCTACCTTGTCGGGACCAGGCTCATCGCCGCCCTTAGTCGTCCACGTTACAGTGACCTTGTTGGTGTTGCCATTGCCATCAATGGCGGCCTTGTCAGTTACAACAGCGGTGTAGGTGATGGTGACGGTAGCACCATTGTCATACAGGAACTGGTTATTGACCTCGTCATACCAGTCAATGACGATCTTCTTATTAGCAAACTGGTCAGTGACATTAGCCTGGTCACCGGCGGTTGCGTTGTTGCCATCATTGTCTACAATGATGCTGGTGACAGTCACATTGGACAGGAACTCGGGCAGGGTATCCTCGATGGTATAGGAAACGATTTCCTTTGCTTCCGTACCAGCGCCATAATAATTGGAGGTCTTGAAACTAACGGTATAGGTGACCGTGTCGCCAATGGAGACATCATTACTAGAGGCAGTTTTACTCAAGTCTTTAGGTGTAGAACTATTCTTGTCAACAATGGTAACATTTGGCATTGTTGAATCAACGCTGATAGCCAGGTCACCCTGAGTAGTAGTCACAACATAATAGCCATACGCCAGATCTCTAAAGTTCAGGGCTGAGCCGTCACTTTCGGCCGTTGCAGCGGCTGTTGCAGCAGCCGTCCAAGTTTTCAGGGCAGTTTTCAGCCCCTCACTCATATTCTCCCCATCTTTGGCCGCCGCAGTAGCGCTGATATAGTTATTACTATCCGCAGTGAAATAGGCCTTGAGGCTTTCGGGAATTGTGCCGGTGTAAGCGATACTGCTGCCGTCCGCGTTCACGGTCGCGTCAAACAGTTTGTAGATGGTGTAAGTTTCGCCCTTTGCGGCGTTGGAAATGGTAATGGAGCCTGTGCCACCCGTAACCGTTACATCTTGGGCAAAGGCTGTGGTGGCCAGGGCGAAGACCATGACCAGTGCCAGCAGGAGACTGGCGAGTTTTCTTGTGCATTTCATTTTTTGTGCTCCTTCTTTCATCATAATTTTGAATTGGAATGGTGGCTTTCCGCGTATCAGGAAGATGCCTCATCCTCCTTTCGACGCCTGCAATGGCTATACAACAGGGTCGCCGCGCCGAAGATCAGCGCCAGGCCGCCTGCGGTATAAGAGGTTGTTCCGGCTCCGCCGGTGTCGGGAAGCTCGTAGCCCCAGGAGATGTCGCGGATGGTCACCGACAGCACCTTCGGGTCGGTGCCGGTGACGTCCAGGGTCGTTCCGGTTTCCCCGGATTTTACCAGCGTTCCGTCCGGGTTCTCCGTGGCCGGGTAAAGCGTCGCGTCTTCGTCCCTGACCTCCAGAATCCAGGGCCCTGCCGTCATGTAATTTGACGGCGCCTGTGTCTCACGCAGATCGTAGGTGGTATTGCGCCGGATGCCGGAAAAGATTGCGGTGCCGTCTTTACCGGTGGTGACCTCCATAGAGTTCTCTGTCCCCTGTTCTTTCAGGGTGAACTTTGCGCCTTCCAGCAGCTTCGAAGCGTCCGCGCTGTCCGTCTTCGTGATTTTCAGATTCAGCTGGGTCGTCATGGTGTTGGTAAAGGCGTCTCCCGGGATGGTCAGGGTGTAAGACCCGTCCGAATTGCTCCCATGCCCAACCGCATCGCCCGACCCCGAAGAGCCGGTGGCAGCGGTGTTTGATACTACATCACCATGAGCACTGAACACCGCTTCTTTTCCCGGTGCATAGGGGACATTTGTAATGTCCTTTGTTTGCGTACCAGAACCATCAATTTTATTGTTGAAAATATAATTGTAAGTACCCGTTCCGGTAACGTTCAGGTCGTAATAGTAGGTGTCATCCGTAGTATCCTTTGTCATGGGTTGACCGGGCCAGTCACCGACTATTTTCTTTTCAGCAGCATCCCAAACGTACACGTTCACGTTGGCCCAGTTATTTGTGTTCTGATAGCGAACCCTGAAGATACCCGTCTGGGAATCTCCCCCGGAGCCAGAGCCGGAGGAACCGCCGCTTTCACTGCCGTCCAACGTAACGGAGGACACATAGTAGCTTTTGAAGTCCACACCCAAAAGGGAAACGGTTTTCTCCGAAACTGTCACCTGAATCGTATGTACATTCGTATCATAGGTGACACCGGCTCGATCGCCCTTGACCTCGCTGAGCGTGTAGGTATGGGTTCCGGTCTGGGAATACTGCACGTCGGGCGAAATCGAAAATTGTCCGGTAGCAGCATCGGATGTTGCCGTTCCGACTTCCTTCCCCTCACTGTCCGTTAACTTAAACTGGAAGTTCAGTCCCTCGTTCTGCTTTACGCCGTCCTTGAGCAGAGCCTTGGTACCGGTAATGTCCAGCTCCGGCGTGGCCGTTACAACCTTTCCACCCAGGTCACCCAGAATCAGACCGCCGTTGGTCATGATGCCGCCGCCGTGGATGTTGGAATGGTTGCCGGTGATAATGACCTTCGCGGCATTGACTGCCTGGCTCTTGGCGGCACCATCCGGGTGCGCATCCAATCCGAACAGATATTTCGCGGCCGCGTAGCCGCTCGGGCCGATACTGACGGGCTGCTCGTCGCAGCTTCCCGTCCAGTTCGCCGCGCCGCCGCCAGCCATCAGGCCGGTGACAAGGGAAATCGGGTTGTTTGCGCCGTCTCTTGCGCGGACACAGAAGTAATCCGCGTAGCCGTTTCGCGTAAAGACCTCGCTCGTTTGCGCCAAAGTGGAATCATAGGTTTTGTTGTTGCCGCCGCCGGACATATTTGTGCCGGAAGCCCTGTTCTCGTAAATGGCCGCTCCGTCTTGATTGGCGATCAGGGTTTCACCCGTAGGACAGGCGCCCACGCCGCCGCCAAAGCCGCCCGCACTGTTGTTTGCGATCAGGGAGTTGACGATCGACAGGTTGCCTTTTTCCTGAACGAAAATGCCGCCGCCGCCCCAGTCATTGTTGGAATTCGTTATGTTATTGGTAATGTATACCTTGTTCGTTGCCTGAATCACGCCGTTGGTGCCGCCGGCGATACGAAGACCGCCGCCCTCGCCCAGTTCGGCGCAGTTGCCGGCAATGGTTCCGCCGCTCATGGTAAAGCGGACATTGTGGCCAAAGAAGCCCGCGTAAATGCCGCCGCCTGCCAGACCGGAATAGTTGCCGGTGACATAGCCGCCGGTCATGTTCATAACGGAACTGTTCGCCAGGGCGATGCCGCCGCCGCCGTGGGTGTTGTTGACATCGTTCCGGCAGTCGTTGCAGCCGCATTCTTTATAGTTGTTGGTCACATAGCCGCCGGACAGGTTCAGCGTTCCGCTGTTGACGTAGATGCCGCCGCCGTTGTCCGAATGTCCGTTGATGACCTCGTTGCCCGTCACCGCGCCGCCGGAGATGTTCAGCTCCCCGCTGTTGACGTAGATACCGCCGCCTGAATTGCCGCGATTGGCCGCAACGACGCCGCCGGAGACGTTCAGCGTTCCGTTGGTGACGTAAATACCGCCGCCGGGATTGCCCTGACTGCCGCCGCCGACAATATAGCCGCCGGACATGGTCAGCGTTCCGCTCTCCACCAGGACTATCCGTTTGCCGCTGCTGTTCCGGAGCGCACCGCCCTGGATGTCCAGTGTACCTCCGTTGACCTTAATCGCCTGGTCAGAGCTTTCATCGCACCGGATTGCGCCGGTGAGGGTGACGGTATGCTGTTCCAACGTTTCCGTCGTGCCGGTACCACTGGGCGTGGATTTTGTGATGTAATATGTCAGGGTATCGTTCTCCAGGGTCGCCTTATTACCGTAAACAGTTCCGCCGGAATCGGTCACGGTCTCCTGAGGGGCTGCCGAGTCTATAATGGTAAGCGTTGCGCCGTCTTGCACTTCGAAGCACTGGCCGGACTTGCTGATTGTCAGGGTATGCCCGTTCAAATCGATGGTAGTGTCCTTCGAAATGCTCAAATTCGCGCTACTGCCGTTGTCCGCCGTCCAGGCATTGTCGGTCAGCTTAAAGTTGCCGCCCTCGGAGAACTTATCCCCGACATAGCCGGACAGATCTTGGAAGGTCAGAAGCCGTAAATCATAGAGAGAGAAGTGATCCGTGTCTACCGTCACGTCGCCGTTTTCTCCGGTTTTCGTTTCCATGTCCGTGGCGGTCTGGGCATTCGTGTCAATGTGGTAGACCTTGGGGTAAAGCCCCTCCGTGTCAATGCCGCTGAAGGTCACGGTCACGGAGCCGGTTGGCTCGATCTCTTCCTCTCCGTGCCACAGGGTGATGTCCAGCAGGTAGCTCCGCTCCGGTTCGGCCTGTTCTTCGCCCAAAATCTGATCGCGAATCGTCCGACGCTCCCCGTCCGTCACCTCGGTCACCGTTACCGTGATTTCCCTTGCCGGATAGGGCAGGGAGGTACTCTCGCCGGTGATGGTCACGGTGATGCCGTTTTCGGTCTGCGCCGTCAGGGTAAATTCCTTCGGCCCCTCCGGCAGGTTGATATAGCCCAGAATCCCGGGGTCGTCCGCCCCATAGGTCAGCAGACGCACCGCGTCCTCCGCGTCGCCTTCCATGGCGGCGAAGCCGGAATCCGTGATCTGCGCCACCAGACCCGCCCGGTCGGCCGTGCCGTCCCCGTCCCGGTCAAAGAGCACCAGATCTCCAACCGCCGGGGTGTGGGACTGTGCCGGTTCAAAGGCGTCCGCCCAGGACGTGACCCAGCCGCCGCAGTCTCTGTCGACGCCCTCCACCCCGGCGTAATGCAGGCAGAAGGTCAGGAACATGACGTTCCAGTCGCCGTAAGGCTCCCCGCACCACGCGCCATAGCGGGTGTAGCCCTTAACCGTTTCGCCGTCCTCCGCGACAACGTAGTTTTTCGTACTCTCGGCATAGCCCAGCTGGGTTTCGGCGATGGCAAGGGTATCCTGCCGCCAATTCCCGGTCAGCGTCACCCCCGCGAAGGTCTGCTCCCATAGCTCCGCCGTCTCCACGTCCGCGCCGGGGTCCGCGTAACAGGCAAGACTGTGGGTGTGCTCCTCCGTCCCGCAGACCAGCTCCCCGTTTTCATTCCGACAGGCTTCCCCGTGGGTATGGGCGTCCTTGCCGCAGAATACCGTTTCTTCCTGCTCATTCTGAGTGCAAGCCTCGCTGTGGGTGTGTTCTTCCTGTCCGCAGACCAGCTCCCAGGTGCCGTAGCACCGGGCGGTATGCACGTGCGCCGTATCGGTGCAGGTCAGCGCCCCGGTGTCCACCGGCTCCGCCACCGTCTCAAAGCAGGCGTCGGAGTGCCGATGCTCCAGAACCTGGGTCTGTCCGCATACCAGATTGCCGTCAGCGTCAAAGCAGTCGGGCGTGTGACGGTGGAGGACGATCTCCGGTTTCGTGCAGACCAGCACCGGCTGAGCGTCTTCCGCCGAATCCGTGGGCAGGTCGCAGCTCAGAACCTGCTCCCATTCATAGCAGGCATCGGTATGACTATGGTCGCTGTCGATGCCGCAGGTCAGTTCCCGGGACGTCTCATAGCAGCTCTCGTCATGCCGGTGTTCCTCGGATTCTTCCAGGCCGCAGGCAAGCACGGCGGTCTCGGTGTAGCAGGCATCCGTATGGACATGCTCCCCGCAGACCAGATTGCCCCGCACCGACGTATAGCAGCCCTCCGCGTGGGTATGTTCTTCCGGCAGGGCATAGCAGTCGGCAGTGTGCCGGTGTGCCTCAATCTCGGGAAGCGGACACCAGAGATTCCCGGTTTCGTCATAGCAGCGGGAATCATGGCTGTGAACCACAAAATCGGCATACCCGCACGTCGGATTTCCGTCGGCATCATAGCAGTCCGCCGTGTGCCGATGAATTTCCAGCGTCTCCGCGCTGCACACGGGAACCCTTTTCTCAACCGACGTCACCTGCGCATAGCAGGCGTCCGTGTGGGTGTGCTCCGGGATGTCACATTGCTTTTCCAGTGTGATCGCCGGCAGAATCAGCGCATAGGTGGTACAGAATACCACCACACCGGCAAGCACGGTCACTACCCGATGCCGGAGGCGCTTCCTCTTATGCACCTTCGTGTATTTTTCCGCATCCCGCAGAACATCATACTTCATATATCCCTTCACCATCCTTCCTATCTCAATGCGCCGAAGTCCGGCAGAGGCCAGACCCGGAATACGATTCTTCCGACGATTTGCTCATCGGAAATGCAGCCGACCGCGGTACTGCGGGAATCCACCGAGGTGGAACGGTGATCGCCCACACAGAAGTAACGGTTATCCGGCACCTGATAAGGCAGCGCAATGTCACATTCTCCAAGGGCTTTTTCCGTCAGGTACGGTTCCTCCAGCAGCCTTCCGTCCACGGATACATTTCCGCTTTCGTCGATATCCACCCATTGGCCGGGGCCGGCAATACAGCGCTTCACCAGAATCTTGTTCCCCAGGTAGAACGCCACCAGGTCGCCGGGTTCAAAGCCCGAGCCCTTGACGGAGAGGACAATGTCCCCCTCATTCAGCGTGGGCGTCATGGAAGACCCGTAGATCTGCAGCACGGGCATCCAGATGGTAGCAACCAGCACGGCTACAGCCGCAACAACCACAAGCGTATAGACGGTGCTGCGAAGAACGCGTTTATACCGCCGCTTGTATTTTTCTCTGCCAAGCTCCGCCTCCAGCTGTTCCAGAGTCGGAGGCTCGGGAGATTTCCACGATTTCGACTTCATAACTCTCCGCTTCCCTTTTCCGACATAAGACGCACGTTTTCCAGATATTGCTGCGCGGCTTTGTCCGCGGCCTCAAATACACGGTTCAGCTGCAGCGCCGCCTCCGCAAGGGAACCGGCTTTTTCAACCGCTATTCTGCGATCCCGGAGCTGCGCCTCCGCACGCTCCAGCCTGATTTTCAATTGACGGTTTTCTTCCGTCTGCGCAATCAGCATTTCCAGCAGCTCGCCCCGGCTTAACCGTCTCAGTTCCTTATCCGTCATCCGACATCCCTCCAATCTGCGCTTACGGCTGAAAGCAGAAAAAAGCAGCGGTCATTTTCCTGCCCATCCTCCCCACAATGTAGCTAAAAGACCTGATTCCCGGTGATATACGGGAATTGGAATCGTTTCCAACCTCTTAATACAGATGATATCACGTTTAACACGTAAATGCAACCATTGATCGTCGAATATTGTGTGTCAGAATTAACGAATTTTCAGCTTTATTTTTGTTAATTATTTCCCCACTCCGGAAATAAGACGAAGCATTCCCGCCATCCGTGCGCTTCTGCGCAGGAGGTTCTGGAGGACGTATCGGAAATGCCCGGATTTAGAGAAGAGAAAAGGCTCACCCGCAGTGTCAGCTACTGAAAACTGCGAAAGGGAAAGCCGGGAATGAGCAGTTTTACCAAAGCAGTGATATCTTTTAAGACTAGTATAGTGTATTTTACCGGATTCGTCAATACCCTGTAACAAGCAATATTCCCCACCCTTTCACACAAGGCACCTCAATTTCTCTGTAATTTGACAGTATTTTCTTCGCGAGAGGATATGTCACAATCCGGAAGCTCGATTCCTTTCCGCAAGTAAGGGAACCGTGTCCCCATTGCGGCGTTGCCCTGAGCGTGTCGGAGTTCTGCAAGCTATGTACAATAAATAAAGCAGCACGCCCCGCCAATCAAGGCGGGGCGTGCTGCTATTTTGGAGCAGGATACGGGAGTCGAACCCGCCTTCACAGCTTGGGAAGCTGTTGTACTACCGATGTACGAATCCTGCGTACAGGTGCATTATAGCAGAGCCGCATGAAAAAAGCAACCATTTTTTGTCGGAAAAGGGAATCCCGGTTGAGGAAATCCGCCGGGTGTGCTATATTTAAGGTAACGACCCGGCGGGACAGAGCCGTGATTTGTAAGGAGAAGCGCTTATGGCAGAATATGAGCTGGTTTACGAGATCAAGAACCTTTGCCGCAACAACCAGATGCGGGACGTGTTCTTTGAGGATGTGGAATGCGACGACCCGGAGGAATATCTGCGGGGCCGCCTGAAGGGGAAAACAGTGGAATTTTCCACGGAAAAAGGCGCGGGCGGCAGCGTGACCATCCACGCGGTGGTGGACGGGCTGATCCAGAAGTACGTGTTCACGCCGGTGTGACAAAAATATCCACTTGCAGCCGTCGGATAAATGAGAGTTGGGCAAGTTTTCTGAAAAAATTTCGCAAATTATGGGTTGAATTTAGATGGCATATGTGATACGATAAGTTGGTATCGATATGGGCGAAGTGCGCCCGTAGGGCAAAGTCACCATCCGCAGTCAAAAACGGCTCCCGAGCCATGAGTGCGCGTGGTGACGCGGCCTGTATGGACGAAATTCCGACCTGTCGGCCGCTCCTTTTCCGCTTTCGCCGGAAGGGAGAAAACGCGGGAGGGGCTGCGCTCCGAACCAGCGTTACGCAAAATCACTTTTAAGGAGAACCAGACTATGGCACCTCATACCATTGCCGTTGCCGGAAAGGGCGGCGTGGGCAAAACCACTACCTGCGGCATGATTATCGACTACCTGTGCGCAAAGAAGCGCGGCCCCGTCCTTGTGGTGGATGCCGACGCCAATTCCAACCTGAACGAAGTTCTGGGCGTGGAGGTGGAGACCTCTCTCGGCCAGATCCGGGAGGAAATGGCACAGGCAGAGCTGAAAGGCACCATTCCCAAGGGCATGACCAAGGCGGACTACGCGGAAATGAAGTTCGGCGACGCCCTGATCGAGGACGACGATTTCGACATGCTGGTCATGGGACGCACCCAGGGCAAGGGCTGCTACTGCTATGTCAACGGCGTGCTGCAATCTCAGCTTGGCAAGTATCTGCCCAACTATTCCTACGTGGTCATGGACAACGAGGCGGGACTGGAGCATATCGCCCGGGGGACGCTCCCCCATGTGGACACCATGCTTCTGATTTCCGACTGCTCCCGCCGGGGCGTTCAGGCCGTGGCGAGAATCGCCGAAATGATCGACGAGATGGGCTTAAACCCCGGACAGATGGGCCTGATCATCAACCGCGCGCCGGACGGAAAGCTGGACGACGGCGTCCGTGCCGAGATCGAAAAGCACGGTCTCAAGCTCTTCGGCGTTCTGCCTCACGACGAGGCGGTTTACCGCTGCGACTGCGACGGCAATCCGTCCGCGAAACTCCCGGACAGCGACCCCATGAAGGTCGCGCTGCGGGGAATTATGCAGTCTATCGGCCTGTGAGCCGGTAAACCCGCAGGATGCCGGGCGGCATTCCGCGGCAGAAACACATCCATAATTGCGCGGGGCGGTTTCCGCCCCGCGTGTGGAAAATATATCAAGGGGGATTACAAATTATGGCTTTCACTCCTAAAACGGCACCCTTCAGCGGCAAGATCAATGCCGTGACGCTGGGCACCGGTGACAAGGCAATCGTCATCGGCGGTCAGAACGTGATGCCGTTTTACACCTTCGATGCTGCCATCGAACACGCGCCCAAGATCGGTATTGAAATTTCCGATCTGGCAACACAGTGGGATGCTCCTGCTCTGAAGGAGTTCTACGCCGGCTGCACCACCATGGTTGACTTTGCCAAGAAGGCAGAGACCATGCCCGGCGCGGATTTCCTGTGCCTGCACTTTGAGTCCGCAGACCCCAACGGCGCCAACCGCTCCGTTGCCGACTGTGTGGCCGACGCCAAGGCTGTCGCCGAGGCGACTACCATGCCCATCGTGGTCATGGGCTGCAAGAACATCGAGAAGGACGGCGAGCTGTTCAGCAAGATCGCTGAGGCGCTGCAGGGCAAGAACATTCTGGTTCTGTCCGCCCGGAACGAGGACTACAAGACCGTCGGTGCTTCCGTCGCTCTGGCTTACGGCCAGAAGGTGGGCGCTGAGACCGCTGACGACATCAACCTCGCCAAGCAGCTGAATATCATGCTCAAGGGCCTCTCCATCAACCCTGAGAACATCGTCATGAACATCGGCACCGCCGCCGTGGGCTACGGCTTCGAGTACGTGGCCTCCACTCTGGACCGTGTCCGCCTGGCCGCTCTGGCGCAGTCCGATGCCGACCTGCAGATGCCCATCATGTCCCCTGTGTCTCCCGACGCCTGGGCCGTGAAGGAATCCACCGCTTCCGAAGAAGATGAGCCCGAATGGGGCAGCCGGGAAGAGCGCGCGATCGGGATGGAAGTCTCCACCGCCGCTGCCAACCTGACCGGCGGCGCTGACGCTGTCATCATGCGTCATCCCGCAGCCGTTGCCACCATCAAGAAGTTCATCACGGATCTCGTGTAATCGGAAGGAGGATACATACAATGGCTTTGAAAGGTCTTGACATTTTTAAGCTGTCTCCTAAGAAGAACTGTAAGGAGTGCGGCAGCCCCACCTGTATGGCATTCTGCATGAAGGTGGCGCAGGGTGCTGTGTCCATCGACAAGTGCCCCTACTTCTCTGACGACGCGAAGGCGATGCTCAACGAGCAGACCGCGCCTCCCATGAAGACCATCACCGTCGGCGATCACAAGCTGGGCGGCGAGACTGTCCTCTTCCGTCACGAGAAGACTCTGGTCAACAAGAACCTGTACGCAGTTTCCGTCTGCACCTGCATGTCCGCTGAGGAAGCCGACAAGAAGCTGGCCGACCTGCAGAAGGTTGACTACGAGCGTATCGGCGAGAGAATGTACGTTGAGTTCGTTTTCGTCGCCAACAAGCAGTCCGATCCCGCTGTCTACGCGGAGCTGGTCAAGAAGGCCGCTGCTACCGGCCGTGACCTGATTCTGGAGTGCTGGGATGTGGAGTGCGCCAAGGCTGCTCTGGCAGTCGCGGGCAAGAACGTCATTCTCGACGGCGCTACCCCTGAAAACTATGAGGCTATGAACGCTGTCGCCAAGGAGGCCGGTGTTGTTCTGGGCGTTCACGCCGACACCATCTCCGACCTGTACGACACCGTGAAGAAGCTGGAAGCCGCCGGCAACAAGAATCTGGTGCTGGACGTCACCGGCAAGACCGCCAAGGAGACGCTGGCCAACGCCGTTCTGGTGCGCCGCACTGCCATCAAGGATGGCGACCGCAGCTTCGGCTATCCCTCCATCGTCAACGTAGGCCGCATTGCCAGCGGCGATGACCATCTGCAGACCGCCTACGCTTCCATGTTCACCGAGAAGTACGGCTCCATCATCGTCATGGAGAACATGACCTACGCCCAGGCGCTGCCTCTGTACGGCCTGCGTCAGAACATCTTCACCGATCCTCAGAAGCCCATGAAGGTGGAGAGCAAGATCTATCCGCTGAACGGCGCCGACGAGAACAGCCCGTGCGCCCTGACCGTGGACTTCGCTCTGACCTACTTCCTGGTTTCCGGCGAACTGGAGCGTTCCAACCAGCCCGTGAACCTGATCATCACCGACGCTTCCGGCATGTCCGTTCTGACCGCGTGGGCCGCCGGTAAGTTCTCCTCCTCCACCGTCAAGAAGACCTTCGAGACCCTGGACATCGAGAACAAGATCAAGAACCGCACCCTGATCATCCCCGGCAAGGTTGCCGTTATGAAGGGCGAGATCCAGGAGAAGCTGCCCGGCTGGAACGTCGTTGTCGGCCCCACCGAGGCGGTTCAGCTGCCCAAGTACATGAAGGACAAGGAATACGAGGCCGCTGCCAAGGCTGCCGCCGCCGAGAACGCCGCCAAGGCTGCCACCACCGTGGAAGTCAAGGAGCTGTCCTTCGACGAGCTGCTGGCGACCAAGGTCCCCGAGATCAAGGTCGTGGACATGGGCGTCAAGTACAAGGGCTACAACCCCGAATCCCAGACCTTCGTCACCATCGGCGAGCGTATCCACTGCATCGCGCCCTCTGTCCGCAAGGCTATGGACGAGCGTGACCCCGAGCCCATCCTGAAGCGTGCTGCCGAGCAGATCGCTGCCGGCGCCACCTATCTGGACGTCAACATCGGACCTGCTGAGAAGGACGGTCCCGAGCGCATGATGTGGGCTGTCAAGCTGCTGCAGGAGAACTTCAACAATGTTCCTCTGGCACTGGACACCGCCAACAAGCGGGCTATCGAGGCCGGTATCAAGGTTTACAACCGCACCAACGGCAAGCCCATCGTCAACTCCGCCGACGCCGGTTCCCGTATTTCCAACATTGATCTGGCTGCTGCCAACGACGCCATCTGTATTGCCCTCTGCTCTGCCGACGGTATCGCTAAGGACAACGAAGAGCGCATGAAGCACTGCCACAACATGCTGGAGCGCGGCATGAGTCTGGGCATGGATGCCACCGACCTGTGGTTCGACCCCCTGTTCCTGGTCGTCAAGGGTATGCAGGACAAGCAGATGGACGTTCTGAACGCCATCAAGATGTTCGCCGACGAGGGCCTGAAGTCCACCGGCGGTCTGTCCAACAACTCCAACGGCGCACCCAAGACTCTGCGGCCCATCATGGACTCCGCTCTGGTTGCCATGGCTATGATGCAGGGCCTGACCTCTGCCATCGTCAACCCTTGCGACCTGCGCCTGATGGAGACCATCAAGTCCTGCGACATCTTCAAGAACCACGTCCTCTACTCCGACTCCTACCTCGACCTCTAATGCCCGTAGGACGGGCGGCCAATGACGTTACGGACTCTGGGTGGTGGTTTGGACATCCTTTGGGCCCCTCGACCGGTTGTGCGGCGGTTGTCCGTGCTGAGTGGGGGAGATGGAGGATGAATTTGGCACTGGGTGGTTGACGGACTGCTTTCGAGTCTGTTGTTTAAGGTGCCGGATGACCATAAACCCTGGAAGGTCGGCATTTGGCTGGCTGAGTAGATGTGACTGACAGTTTTCCCATGCACTACATGGCTGGGAGGGAACCTCCCTCCCAGCCAGTTTGCTTTTTCTGCTTTGGAAGAATTTGCTGCATTTGAAAGCCCCGGCGTGGTGCCGGAAAATAAATTGGTATATTCAGCCTTCGGGCTTAATATATATTATCTTCAGGATTCAAAAAATTGGGAGGAATTTACATGAGCGTATTAACCGATCTCATTTATGGCGGTTCCAATGCCGTTGCGGGACTGACCGAAGGTGCCGTAAACGACGCCATTGCCAAGTACGGCGCAGACAAGGAGATTGCCTTCCCCGATACCGCATACTTTTTCCCCACCATTTACGCTGCCACCGGCGTAAAGGTCAAGACTCTGGGCGACCTGCCCGCCTGCGTGGGCGTGCTCAAGAGCCTGATCACCAATCAGGAGGATCTGGGTCAGGCGCTGAACGCCGGCCTTGCGACCGCTGTCGGCGCGGAAATTCTTGAGGGACTGAAATACGTCGACGGTGCCAACCCCTACGAAAACGAGTCCGGCATCGGCTTCGTTCCCGACCCCATCATCCGTTCTCTGGGCGTGCCGCTGGTCACCGGCGATATCCCCGGCGTGGCCGTTGTGCTGGGCAAGGCGGACAATGCCGAGGACGTTGTTAAGGTGGTCAAGGACTACCAGAGCAAGGGCATCATGACCTTCATGGTGGGCGACGTCATCGAGCAGTGCGCCGAGGGCGGCGTCAAGATGGGTCTGGAGCTGCGTGTCATTCCTCTGGGACATGACGTGACCTCCGTCATCCATGTTGTTACCGTGGCCATCCGTGCCGCACTGATTTTCGGCAACATTCAGCCCGGCAATCTGGCCGGTCTGCTGGACTACACCAAGAACCGTGTTCCCGCCTTCGTCAACACCTTCGGCGCCATTGACTCCGTGGTGGTTTCCGCCGGTGCGGGCGCCATCGCTCTGGGCTTCCCCGTGGTCGTGGACATCGACCTGGGCGAGAATCAGGTTCCCGGCGCTCTGGAGTCTGTATGCGACCACGCCGAGACCGTGAAGAAGTCTCTGGAACTGCGGAACATTAAGATCAAGGTAAAGGAATTGCCCATCCCCGTGGCCTTCGCCGCCGCCTTCGAGGGCGAGATCATCCGCAGGGCCGACATGCACAACGAGATCTGGTCTGCCAAGAACCCCACTGCCGAGCTGGTGGTGATGCGGGAGCTGAATGAAATTGAGGATCACAAGATCTCCATCGTCGGCCCCGACTTCGATCAGGCCAAGGATCTGGCTCTGGCGACCTACGTTGAGGTGGCCGGTAAGAAGATGCAGGTGGACTTTGAGTCCGTTATCGAGCGGAAGTTCCACGCATGGTTCAACTACATGGAAGGCGTCATGCACACCGGCCAGCGCAATCAGGTCCGTATCCGTGTCAGCAACGCGGCCTACGACGCCGGTCTGCGTCTGAAGGACTTCGCCGAAGTTCTGTACGTCATGATCATGGACGAGTTTGACGCCGTTGTGGACAAGTGCCAGATCACCCTGATCACCGACGCTGCCGAGGCGGAGAAGTTCCGCGACGAGGTGGCTATGCCCAGGTACAACCAGCGCGACGACCGTCTGGCGTCCATGACCGACGAGGCCGTTGACCGTTACTTCACCTGCATTATGTGCCAGTCCTTCGCCCCCGCCCACTGCTGCGTGGTCACCCCCGAGCGTCTGGGCCTGTGCGGCGCCGTGTCCTGGCTGGATGCCAAGGCTACTTACGAGCTGAACCCCAACGGTCCCTGCCAGCCCATCTTCAAGGAAGGCTGCGAGGACGAGCGCACCGGCCGCTTCCAGTCTGTCAACAAGGCGATCTCCGACGCGACCCACGGCGCTGTGGAAAATGTCACCCTGTACTCCATTCTGGAGGACCCGATGACCTCCTGCGGCTGCTTCGAGTGCATCTGCGGCATTGAGCCTATGTCCAACGGCGTGATCATTGTCAACCGGGAATACAAGGGCATGACCCCTGCCGGTATGACCTTCGGCGAGCTGGCCTCCTGCACCGGCGGCGGCGTCCAGACCCCCGGCTACATGGGTCACGGCCGTCACTTCATCTCCTCCAAGAAGTTCATCGCTGCTGAGGGCGGCATCGAGCGCATTGTCTGGATGCCCAAGGAGCTGAAGGACGACGTTGCCGAGCGTCTGAACAAGACGGCCAAGGAACTGTACGGCATTGACAACTTCACCGACATGGTTGCCGACGAGACCGTTACTACCGACTGCGAGGAACTGCTGAACTGGCTGACCGAGAAGGGTCACCCGGTGCTGGGCATGGAGCCTCTGATGTAATGAAATTGAGATTGCGCCCGGGAAGGAAACTTCCCGGGCGTAGTTTTTTGTGGCTTCCCCTACTGAACGAGGAGAGCCTTTGGGAAACGGATCGCCACACCAGTGCTGCGGCACTGGCTTGCAATGCCCCCCCTATTGAGGAGCACATGCGTTCGGTCAGGTTATGACGCCGGGGTGATGAGCCATATCATACTGAACTTCAATTAAAATCTTTAAAAAAGATTTTAATTATCCGAAGGGCATGAAGTTCATATGAGACTTGTTTTGTGATTTCTTTCCTTATAAATCACAAAACCGGCAACGCCATCAGGCGATGCCTTCCTGATTAAAATCAAAGATTTTAATTAGGAAATAGTATCAAATTTAATATAGGTAAAAAAATACTGATTTCGCTGGACAATTGCGGGGAGCTATGTTATACTTGAAAGGAAAATAAAATTTCAGGCGGCGCTATCATTCCGTCCGGGAGTTTCGGCAATTTTTTGCCGGATGGCAGGGCCTCGCCCAAAAAGAAAGGTGTTATCCTTATGCCAAAAGTCGTATTTCAAATCGAAGGCGGCAAGCCCGTTACCGTCGATTGCAACGTCGGCGATAACCTTCTGGAGCTGGCTCGCCGTGCCAATGTGGCAATCGACGCTCCCTGCTCCGGCAACGGTTCCTGCGGCAAGTGCCGCATCAAGCTGGTGGAGGGAGAACTGGAATCCTACCCCAGCCGCCATATTTCCGACGAAGAATATGCCGAAGGCTGGCGCTTGAGCTGCAGCTCGAAGGTCGTCGGCAACTGCACCGTGTTCGTTCCGGACATCGCCAGCGCCTACCAGTCCCGGATGAAGACCGCCGATTTGAGCAGCCCGCAGGAGGTCGCCATTTTTGACGCCTGCCAGAGCCAGCTGAAACAAAGCGGCATTCACTTTACCAATCAGTTCCGGGCGGTGGTCGTGACCATGGCCGAGCCAAGTCTGGACGACACCATGCCCGACAACGAGCGCCTGACATGGGCGCTTGAGGAAGCGCTGGGCGTAGAGAAGGTGGAGATTCCCTTCTGCGTCATGGTGAAGCTGGCCCACGTTCTGCGGGAAAACAGCTTCCACGTGTGCGTGAAGGGCGAACTTCTGGGCGATACCTTCCGCTGTATGGAAGTTTGCGCCCCGGAGGACACTGCCATCGTCGGCTGTGCCATCGATATCGGCACTACCACGGTCACCATGGTGCTGACCGATCTGACCACGGGCAAAATTCTGGCGAAGGGTTCCTCCGGCAACGGCCAGATCCGTTACGGCGCGGACGTCATCAACCGTATCATCGAGCAGGGCAAGCCCGGCGGCAGGAAAAAGCTTCAGGACGCCATCCTGAAAGAGACTCTGAACCCCATCATTGCCAATCTGTGCAAGTCCGCGGGGGTCACATGCCCGTCCATTCTGCGCATGAGCGTGGGCGCGAATACCACCATGAATCACCTGCTGGTGGGCGTGGATGCCCAGAGCGTCCGCATGGATCCGTACATCCCCAGCTTCTTCCTCTGGAACGGACTGCTGGCGCAGGACTTGAAGATTCCCGCCAACCCCCTCGCGCCGGTGCTCATCGCACCCAACATCGGTTCCTACGTGGGCGGCGACATCACCGCCGGTACGCTGGCCTCCGGCATCTGGGACAGTGACGCGCTGAGCCTGTTCATCGACCTTGGCACCAACGGCGAGATCGTGTTCGGCAACCGGGACTTCCTTGTGAGCTGCGCCTGTTCCGCCGGCCCCGCCTTTGAGGGCGGCGACATTTCCTGCGGTATGCGCGCCACGGACGGCGCCATCGAAGCCTGCACCGTAGACAAAGTGACCATGGAACCCACCGTTTCCATCGTGGGCGACGAAGGACAGAAGGCCGTCGGCATCTGCGGCAGCGGCATCATCGACATCATTTCCGAGCTGTACCGCTGCGGCATCGTCAACGCCAAGGGCCTGTTCATCCGGGAGGGCGAGCGCGTCCGCCGGGATCATCACGGCATGGGCCGCTACGTTATTGCCTTTGAAAACGAAAGCGAGACCGGCCGGGAAGTGTCCATCAATGAAGTGGACATTGACAACTTCATTCGTGCCAAGGGCGCGATCTTCTCCGCTATCGCAACGCTGCTGCAAAGCGTGGATATGCCCGTGGAAGCCATCGAGAACGTCTATGTCGCAGGCGGCATCGGCTCCGGCATCAACATGAAGAACGCGGTGAATATCGGCATGTTCCCGGATGTGGAGCTGGAAAAGTTCCACTATATCGGCAACTCCTCTCTGGCTGGCGCTTACGCCATGGTCATGAGTGACGAAGCCGCCGCAAAAACGGCGGAAGTGGCCGCAAACATGACCTATCTGGAGCTTTCCACATACCCCGGCTACATGGATTCCTTTGTAGCCGCCTGCTTCCTGCCCCATACGGACAAGCGGCTGTTCCCCCACTCCGTTCAGGAGGCGTAACATGCTGGAGGGAATGCACCATGTGGCGGTGATTGCTTCGGAGGAAGCCCGAACCCTGGATTTTTATGTCAACAAGCTGGGGTTCACTCTGGAGAGCCAAGTCTGGAGGGCGGAGCAGCGGGATTATCTGCGGATGCTGCGGCTGGGGAATTTGGTACTGGAGCTGTTCATCAAGCCCGACGCTCCTGCCCGGCTGACTCTGCCAGAGGCTCTGGGTCTACGGCATTTGGCCTTCCGGGTAACGAACATTCAGGCGGCTCGGGACTGGCTGAACGCACAGGGCATCGAGACGGAACCGATTCACGAGGATAAGACAAACGGAGGGCACTATGTATTCTTCCGGGATCCCGACGGTCTGCCTCTGGAACTACACGATTAAGGAATAAGGAATATGCAAGTAGAAAACCACAAAGAAGAAGCCCCCTTTGCTCATTACGCGGAGCTGTTCCGCAATCTGAACCCCGCCGCCGTGACGGCGAGGTTGTCGGACGTCCGCTGGGACGGAAAGGAATTTACCGTAAGTCTTCTGGGCAGGGCGTTTGCCATTGTCCACCCGGACTATGCCATCCGTGCGCTGGACGGCGGGGCGCTGCCGCCGCTGCCCTCCCAGACGTTTCTGCTGCGCTATCTGCTGGAAAGCAAAGATGTGGTCTGGCAGGGGCAGTGGAAGACCTTCCGGGAGATGCCCTGGGGGGAGATGTACATCAAGCCCTACACCGGCCGTGTGCTGACCCGTGCGGCCTTCACCTTCGGCACCCGGCTGCCGGCGTTCAGGGCTGCCTGCGAGAAAATGCAGGCGCTGCCCATGAAGCACGGAGACGCGGGCTATCAGTTCGACCTGATCGGCGGCTATCGGATGCAGATCCTGGTCTGGGAAGGGGATGATGAATTCCCCCCCAACGCGCAGGTGCTCTATTCCGACAATTTTGCGGAAGGCTTTGCCGCGGAAGATCGGGTCGTGGCGGGGGACATTCTGATCTCCACGATCAAAAGCCAGATGTAATACTGAACTCCAATTAAAATCTTTAAAA
>OLYI01000317.1_pt1 | contig 19710 bp, 9 predicted proteins | sample 1644251 | NCBI WGS metagenome assembly OLYI01 (sample SAMEA103958140, study PRJEB25191) | human gut metagenome | biome: human-associated habitat [ENVO:00009003]; feature: intestine environment [ENVO:2100002]; material: feces | place: Germany | collected 2013/2015 | reverse complement strand
TGGCAGTCTGGCTGGTGATCTGTATATTTGGCGTATTACTTGCGCCGGCAGAGATATTTGCAGAAGAAATCGGAGCGGAAACAATGGAAAGTGTTTCCGCTTCTTCTATAAAATATAAATCCTCAGAGGAGGATATTGATGTGGTTGTCAGTGATAATCAGCCCGCGGTCAGTGAAAATACGGAACTGAATATGGAAAATAGAAGTATTTCGGAGAATGATACGGTCTCAGATACGGTAAGGATATTGTTTGTGGGAAACAGTTTTACCAGATATCACAAAATGGATGTACGGTATTCCGTACCGAAGCAGCTGCAGGAACTGGCAAGTCTGACAGGGAAAAAGGTAATGGCGGACTGTGTGACGAACGGAGCTGCTAAACTGAGCTATTATGCTGGTATGTCTGCAAAATACAAAACATATTACCAGCAGCTCGTGACAAAGCTAATGGAGAAAGAATGGGACTATGTCGTGCTGCAGGAGCAGAGCGTTGTACCTGCCTTTTCGGCCGATGCGGAAATGGGACCGGCGATTGCTTCCCTGCAGAAGCTGATCGGTAAGCTGCGTTCGCAGGCAAAGCTTCTGCTTTATATGACGCACGCATATGAATTTGCGGGAAATAAAAACCAGGCGGCGATCCATACGGGTGAGCTGCAGAAAAGAGTGGGGGCGGCCTATCTGCATATCGGAAGCGAGTACGGGATCGATGTGGTTCCGGTTGGTATGCAGTTTCAGAGGGCACGTGTATTCTATTCAGATCAGCAATTTATATTTAGCCAGCGAATTACTCAGGTTTTATGTGGAGTTATCAAATACGGTTGACGTTGTGGTTTACGCGAAGAGTTAATCATAGTGTCAAATAGTTCTAATTTGTTTTACTAAGCGACACTTTCTAAAAACAAAAAAGCATCGATAATCATCAGATTATCAATGCTTTCTTCCAGTCGGGGTGACTGGATTCGAACCAGCGACCACACGCCCCCCAGACGCGTACTCTAACCGGGCTGAGCTACACCCCGAATTGCGGATGCAAAGGTAAGGCTTTATTTTAAATTAGCAAATTATTTCATATGCTTTTTTCTGCTTTTTTAGAATAAGCTGTCGCTGTAATATCTTTAATAATGCCTTTTAGCCCATTGTTTCGCAATAGAAGTCGAACATATCATATACCTCATCTTGAGTGGCACTTTGGTTGATATGGATATCACCTATTTCACCGAGTAGGGTGAAGTTGACATTGCCCAGTGAGGAATTTTTCTTATCATGTTTCATAAACTCGTACAGACGGTCATAATCCTTACAGCTGAATGCCAGTTTCCCGTAATGTTCCTTGATGAACTGTATGGTAGGGCGTAACTTGTCTTTTGGGAAACCTACCTTGAGATGTGAATAATATAGTTCGCACACCATTCCCCATGCTACGGCATATCCATGCAATACAGGATTTCCTGTTTCCAGAGCAAAACTTTCGAATGCATGACCTACGGTATGTCCGAAGTTTAAGGCCTTGCGGATATTTTTCTCAAAAGGATCCTGTTCTACCACTTTTTCTTTTACCTCGATGGAAGTAGCGACAAGTTGTTGCAGATGCTTGTAGTCTACGTGCTCCATATCGAATTTGATAAGCTCGCTCCAGTGCTCCGTGTTGCTGATAAGTCCGTGCTTCAGCATTTCCGCATATCCCGACAAGATATTGGGATAATCGAGTGATTTAAGAAATTCACAGTCTATCAGAACATAATTGGCTGGTGCGAACACTCCAATTTCATTTTTCAGCCCATTGAAGTTGATGCCTGTCTTTCCTCCTACAGAAGCATCTACCATGGCCAGTAATGTAGTAGGAATGTTAACCATGTCGATACCTCGTTTGAAAGTAGCAGCAGCAAAACCACCCAGGTCGGTTATCATACCTCCGCCCAGATTGATCATCAGTGAGTGGCGTGTACCTCCCTTGTTGCTAAGCTGGCTCCATACGTAGGCAAGAGTTTCCAGATTCTTATGAATATCTTCCACTCCGATGCAAATATGTTCTGCCTGTGCAAGAAACGGATATTTTTCGATAATCGGAAGGCAATACGTGCGCGTATGCTCGTCGGTCAGAATAAATAATTTATCGTATGTTTTGCTGGTGACTGCCTTTTGCAGGTTTTCTTCCAGGTTATGGCAGATTACAACTTCTTGTTTACTCATAAATCTATTGTTTTTCCTGCAAAAATAGAAAAAAAGTAAAAAGTACATGTGTGTACGTTGACAATTAATTATTTTTGTGCTGAATTTACCAATAAATTGATTTATGAAAGGAATATTACCGGTTGCCTGTAGAATAGCAGGATACGCATTACTTATTTTATCTGTTTTTGTGCCTTTGTTAATGTATATGTTTGGTCAGGTACACGACGGGAATTTGATTTATGTAAAATTGGGGATTAAGTTGGTTGTCTGGCTGTCGCTGTTCATGATTTTTCTCTCTAAAGTAAAGGATGAGGCCGAAGAAACGGCATGTCTGCGCAGTAAAGCCATGAAATATGCCTTATATATCTGGGGAGTGTATTACATCGTGATGCTGATAAAGGGAGCTGTAAACCAGGATTTGCAGGTGGCCGACAATTCTGTCGGAATAGTTTATCTGATTATCTGTGTGATTTGTTGGGAGTTTTTGTATCAGAAGCATCGTATAGAAAAAACGTTCAGAAAAAAATAAGTTTTAAAAAAGGTTGCAATATTAAACCTTTAAAATGTTTTGATGTCAAACCAGCGTTAAAACATTTGATTAGATCGGAATAATGAAAAACTGGGTTATGGGGCTGCTACTGTTATCCTGTGGGATATACGCTTTTGGACAAAGCAGAGGTAGCAAAGGTTTAGTTTCGGGTACAGTTGTCGATGGAGATGATAACTCCCCGGTGATGCAGGCTACGGTACAGATTCTTGCGTTGAAAGATAGTTCGATGGTAGCTGGTAATGTGACTGATTTGGACGGACGCTTTTCTTTGTCAGCTCGTCCGGGTAAATATCTGTTGAAGGTTTCCTTTGTCGGATATTCGCCGTCTTTTCAGCCTATTACATTAACGAGTTCTAAACCACGTCTTAATCTGGGAACAATCTCCCTGCACTCGGATGCAATTATGCTTGAAGGAGCTGTCATTGTAGCTCAGGCACCAGAGGTTACTGCTGCTGAAGATACATTGGTATACAATAGCTCTGCATATCGTGTTCCGGAGGGTTCTGCACTGGAAGAACTGGTTAAGAAATTGCCGGGAGCAGAAATTGACGATGACGGTAAGATTACGATCAACGGAAAGGAAATAAAGAAAATTATGATCGACGGCAAGGAGTTTTTTGCCGATGATCCTAATATCGCCATGAAGAACCTGCCGGTTAATATCATCGATAAGATACGTGCTTATGAAAAACAGTCGGATATGGCACGAATGACTGGTGTGGACGATGGAGAAGAGGAAACCGTGCTCGACCTGAGTGTGAAGCCCGGAATGAATCAGGGATGGATTGGTAATACCGATCTGGCTGCCGGTACGAAAGACCGTTATAGCGGAAAGGTGATGATCAATCATTTCCGCAATAAGAACCAGCTGACTGCCATCGGTTCGGTCAATAACGTAAATGACAATGCTTTTCCCGGTGGAGGTGGAGGATTCCGTAAGGGAGGAAACGGTCTGACTGCTGTGAAAATGGCAGGTGTGAACTTTGCTACTGAAACAGAAAAGTTGAAGACTGAAGGAAGTGTCAACTTTAATTATAAGGATGCTGATATCGTCAGTAAACAGGCATCCGAAACTTTTGTATCATCGGAAAGCAGTTCTTTTAAAAACGCGTTAGACCATTCTCGCAATAAAACTACCAAGCTGGTGGCAGATGCCTTTATCGAGTGGAAACCAGATACCATGACTACTTTTGTATTCCGTCCTCGTTTCAGCTATGGTAAGACCGACAATACCAACGGACAGAACTCTTATACATTCAGTCAGGATCCTGGATATACAACTGATGAACTTTTCGGTACGGACGACTTGACTTCGCTGGTTTCCGAAGAAGATATTATCAATACGGTGCTGAAGAATACACTGAAAAAAGGTGATGACCTGACTGTAGGAGGTTCGGTACTCGTGAACCGGAGATTAGGCAAGCTTGGCCGGAATATTACATTCCGTGGAAAATATAATTACACCAATAGCAGCAGTGAACAGTTTTCTACATCGGAAACAGAGTATTTCCAGAAAACTCCGGAAGAACGTATGGAAATATTGAACCGCTATATTACAACTCCTACAAAGAGCTACGATTATAGTGCGCGTCTGACGTACAGTGAGCCGATTTTTACCGGGGGATTTTTGCAGTTCAGCTACAATTTCCAGTATAAACACTCTACCACAGATAATTCTACATTCGATATGGGTGACAACTGGACGATTGGTGACGGAGTGAATGAAAGTAATCCGGGAGTGCTCAACAACGACTTGAGCAAGAGTGCAGCCTATAATTATTATAATCACCAGATGGATGTTACTTTCCGCTGGATACGTGAGAAGATGCGCTTGAATGCGGGAGTCAGCTTCCAGCCTCAGAAGTCGGATCTTTCTTATAAGAAAGGTGATCTGGATACAACGACTGTCAGAAATGTATTTAATTTTACTCCGACATTCGATTTCCGATATAATTTCTCAAAAACCAGTCAGTTGCGCTTGCGTTATCGCGGACAGGCTTCTCAGCCGAACATGGTAGATTTGCTGCCTATCTCCGATAATACAGACCCGCTTAATATTCAGAATGGTAATCCAGGACTGAAGCCGACATTTACAAATGAATTGCGTGCCGAATATAATTTCTTTAATACGGAAAAACAACGGGGAATGTTTTCATTTTTCCGTTACCAGAACATCATGAACAATATAAGCGACCGCAAAGTCTACGATCCGGAAACCGGTGGATATGTTACTACTCCTGAAAATATTAACGGAAACTGGAACCTGACCGGAATGGTGGGAACTAACATTGCCTTGAGAAACAAGAAATATACCATCAATACGTTTACCAGAGCAAATTACCAGAATATGGTGAGCTATATAAGCGAGAAGGATCTTGTTTCTGATACAGACAAGAATATTACCAAACGCTTGTCGCTGGGTGAACGTTTAAGAGGTACGTACCGTAATGACTGGTGGGAATTCTCACTGAATGGCTCACTCGATTATACCCATTCGAGAAACAGTTATCAGGAAAGCAACAATCTGGATACTTACCAGTTTGCTTATGGAGCCAGTACCAACGTGCGTTTGCCGTGGAATATGTCCATTTCTACAGATTTGTCGCAGAACTCCCGCAGAGGATATGCCGAGTCGAGTATGAATACCGATGAACTGATCTGGAACGCTCAGATTTCTCAGGACTTTTTGAAGGGAAATGCTGCTACCGTAAGTATTCAGTTCTATGATATATTGAGAAACCAGAGCAATATCAGTCGTGTAATTACGGCTGCTATGCGTCAGGATACTGAGTATAATGCTATTTATAGCTATTGCATGGTACACTTCATCTATCGTCTGAACCTGTTCGGCGGTAAGGGAGCTGGTAAGGGAGGTCCCGGCTTTGCGCCTCCCGGACCTGGCGGACGTCATGGAGGATTTGGTGGTCCTCCCCATCGCCGGTTTTAAATAATATTCGAAAACGGAGATTCGCATAATGGCGGATACTCCGTTTTTTGTTCGTATCGGTTGGGTTGCTAGTGAATCTCTGTAAGGGAAATATTTTAAACAATTTTAGACTCCCTCCGATTTTCATGTTTGCGGAATCATTTAATTTTTCCTATTTTTGTCCGAATAGCAGAAATTTAGTATGAGAAAATTTTTTTATATCCTTTTGCTTTTGTTCGTCAGTGCTTTAGCTCAGGCACAAATGAACTGTACGTTTACTCATTATTCTCAGGAGAATGGTCTGTCTGAGAATTCGGTAATGGATATGGTACAGGATCACGACGGTATGATATGGTTTGCAACGTGGGATGGAATCAATCGCTTCAATGGCTACGACTTTAAGGTTTATAAGGCCCGTAAGGAAAACGATATGCGATGGAGTTCCAATCGTGTAGACCATTTGCAGGTCGACAAGTATGGAGATGTATGGTGCATTACTTACGATGGGAAGGCATTCCGTTTCGATAAGCGGATGGAAGCGTTTACCGAAGTTGCAGCAAATGGGGCTGAAAAAGACCTGGTTATAACTTCTATTTTGCCGTTGGATAATGGGACCGTATGGCTGCTTACTGATAAAAACGGAGGTATCAGAGTGGTGCCTGACAGGAAAACCGGGACACTTGCTTCGAAAGTTTATTTGTCTACTGCTTCAAAAGAAAAAGGTACTGCTATCAAGACTGTTTTTTTAGACAAGAAAAACAGAGAGTGGCTGCTTACAAAAGATGGATTGCTTTGCATCGAAGGTAATAATGGAAAGCAGACTCCTTTTTTTGTAAATACGCATCCTGAATCCGGACGGCCTAACCAGTCTTTTTTTTCGGCTGCATTCGTTAACGGACACGTATATTTTACCTCTAATAAAGGACGGGTATGGAAATACTCGCTGAAGGATGAAACATTCGAGTTGAAAGACTTGGACTTGCAGGACGATGTGATAAGCATACGGGAATTGTCTGGAGGAAAGGTCATTATGGCTACCCGCCGGTCGGGCTTTGTTGTGGGAGATGCAGCGCTCGAATCACTGAAGTATTACGGTCTGAAAAATGAATTTGATTTTTCTCAGCATCCGATACGGTCAATATATGTCGACAGTCATAATGAGGTCTGGTTCGAAGTAAACAAGATTGGTACGGTCTGTCATTTTAATCCGTCGACGGAGGTGTTCAAGGTGGAACAGGTTCCGGTTGAAAAAGAACCGGGTGATGCTCCAAAGTTTGCTGTCTGCGAGGATAAGCAAGGCAATCTGTGGGTACATCCGATAGGAGGAGGACTGTCTTGGTTCGACAGAGAAAATAATGAGCTGAAGCCTTTCTATAATGAAGTGGGAACAGATGCATGGCGCTTCTCAAACAAACTTCATGCTATGATGCTCGACCATCAGGGCAATTTATGGCTTGGCACTCACTCCAAAGGACTGGATAAGGTTACATTCTTCAAAAACGAATTCCAGTTGATTAAGCCGCAGAACTGTAAGTACGATACCAATGCCAATCAGGTACGTTCGCTTTGTCAGGATTCCCGTAAGCAGTTGTGGATAGGTACACGTAATAGTAAAGTTTCTGTGTATTCTCTTGACTTCCAGTTGCAGGGTTATCTTACAGTCGACGGACGCATATCACTTACTGGTACTCCTTTCAGAGGATCTGCCTATAAGATAATAGAGGATTCGAAAAAAAATATCTGGATTGCTACGAAAGGAAACGGAATCGTTCAGCTGATACCGCAGGGAAGCGGATATAAGATGCTTCATTATACTTACGATGCCAATGATATCTATAGTCTGAGCCATAACAATGTGTACGACTTGTGTGAAGACAGTTACGGTCGTATCTGGGTTGTTACTTTCGGTGGAGGTATCGATTACATCGAAAAGGAGAGTGATGGAAGTGTCCGTTTTATAAACTCGCGCAATAATCTGAAATCGTATCCAATGGAACGTTGCTATAAGGCACGTCGTATGTTGCTCGACAAAAAAGGTATGCTGTGGGTAGCTACTTCCAATGGACTGCTGGCTTTCAGTGAAAAGTTCGAACGTCCCGATACGATTGATTTTCATTTGTTCGTGTGCATGCCTAATAAGCGTGAAGTGTTGAGCTGCAACGATATATACGATATCTTGCTTACACACGACGGACGTCTGTTCTTTGCTACTTTCGGTGGAGGACTGAATGAGCTTAAGAGCCTTGATAAAAAAGGTAACGCTCTGTTTACTTCGTATGCGGTAAAAGACGGACTTCCTACCGATGTGCTTTCTTCACTTGCCGAAGATACGAAAGGAGATATATGGATTGGTTCGGAAAGCGGTCTGAGCAAGATGGATATTGTCAACCATCATTTTGATAATTATCTGAAGCAGGAGATAGGAGAGGAGCTTTCGTTTGAAGAAAGTACGGCAATACGTACCGAAGACGGGCGCTTGCTGTTCGGAACAAACAGAGGACTTTTGTGCTTTACTCCCGAACTGATACGGAAAAACTCCTATGTGCCTGGCATTGTATTGTCGGGCTTGAAGATAGCCAATAAAGATGTTGTTCCCAGACCGGAATCCGTATTGCCGGAGTCTTTGAACAGTTTGTCGCATTTGTATTTGTCGCATAAGGAAAACACCGTAACGCTTTCTTTTGCCGCTCTGGATATGAGTTTCCCGGAAAATGTAAAGTATGCCTATATGCTCGACGGGTTCGATAAGGAGTGGAATTATGTGGGTAAACAGCGTACGGCTACTTATACAAACCTGCCGAAAGGTAATTATGTCTTTCGTGTGAAGTCGACCAACGGAGCCGGTATCTGGGTGGAGAACGAACGTGCCTTGCGGATAACCGTCAAGCCTTCGTTTTGGGAGACTCCTTATGCCTATGTGATTTATACATTAGGCTTTATGCTGATTCTGCTGGTTGGAGCCTATACACTTTTCGTTATTTACCGGTTGAAACATGAGGTGTCTGTCGAACAGCAGGTAACGGACATGAAGCTCCGCTTCTTTACCAATATCTCTCATGAACTCCGTACACCGCTTACCTTGATAGAGGGGCCGCTGGAATATATCTTGAAACGTTCGGATTTAAGTAAGGACATACGCGAACAGTTGCAGGTGGTAGAACGTAATACACATCGGATGCTGAGACTTGTCAATCAGATTCTGGATTTCCGTAAGATACAGAATCACAAGATGAAACTGTGCATCGAACAGATTGATATCGTCGCGTTTGTACATAAGATTATGGAGAATTTTGAATCCATAGCCGAGTCGAACAAGATTGATTTTATTTTCGAAACCGAACAGCCTAAGCTCAAGTTGTGGGTAGACGCTGACAAGGTAGAGAAAATAGTCTTCAATTTGCTGTCGAATGCATTCAAGTATACGCAGCCCGGAAAAACCATTACCGTATTTATCCATGAAAATGAAGATACGGTTACCGTAGGAGTGCAGGATCAGGGTATAGGTATTTCTGAAAATAAGAAGGCTTCACTGTTTGTACGTTTTGAAACCCTGCTCGATAAGAACCTGTTCAATCCGAACAGTTCTGGCATCGGACTTTCGCTTGTGAAAGAACTGGTGGAAATGCACCATGCCAGCATACATGTAGACAGTAAGGAAGGAGAAGGAAGTTGCTTTAGCGTAGACTTCCTGAAGGGAAAAGACCATTACGGTGAGAATGCCGAATTTGTTTTGTCGGATAACGTGGAAATAATCGGTGAAGCATCCAAGCATTCCTTGCCTGTGGATGTCGAAACTCCTGCCGTTGCTACACCGGAGGATAAGCCGGAAGCTGTTCCTGCTGCTGATGAGGCTGACAAGGCATCGGTTTCTGAAACAAAGACAATGCTGCTCATAGAAGACAATCTGGAGTTGCGCTTCTTCTTGCGGAGCATTTTCAGCCAGCGTTTCCGCATTATAGAAGCTGCCAACGGAGTGGAAGGACTGGAGAAAGCCATTAAGTATGTGCCCGATATCATAATCAGCGATATTATGATGCCCGAGAAGGACGGAATAACTCTGGTAAAGGAACTGAGAGAGGAACTGACTACCAGCCATATTCCAATCGTATTGCTTACTGCAAAGACCGATATGGACACCAAATTGCAGAGTCTGGAACTGGGGGCCGACAGTTATATCACCAAACCGTTCAGTGCCACTTACCTCGAAGCACGTGTTGATAACCTGCTGGCACGCCGTCAGAAGTTGCGTCAGTTCTATTGCGACCACCTGATGGATATCAATCCTCCGAAAGTGGAAAATGAGGAAGAAGAGGTAGATGTCATGTCGCAGCAGGACCGTCGTTTCCTGGAGCAGCTGACAAACTTTATGGAACGGAATATCGACAATGGAGAACTTGTTGTAGACGATCTGGTGCATGAAATGGCTGTGAGCCGTTCAGTCTTCTTCAAGAAGCTGAAATCATTGACCGGACTTGCTCCAATAGAATTTATCAAGGAAATGCGTGTGAAGCGTGCTGCCCAGCTTATCGAGACTGGAGAGTTTAACATGACACAGATTTCGTATATGGTGGGAATCAACGATCCGCGTTACTTCAGCAAGTGCTTCAAGCAACGCTTTGGCATGACTCCTACCGAATACCGTGAAAAGCAGAAAAACAAATAATTGAGATTCCTGAATTTCAGGTATCTGATAGTTGTACGAATAACAGAATAAAACAAGCTGAAGTTTTCCGGAAAATAGCACGTTATTTCTGGAAAACTTCAGCTTGTTTTGTTCTTTATGTAAAGAATGATTCTGTTTTTCCTGCTTGCATCAGAACGGATAACCGATTGCGAAGTGGATACCCATTCCGTCCTTGAAGTTCGGTATGTTGTAGTATTTGGAGATTCCTGTTTCGTAAGGTACGTGCAGGGCTACTCCCCAGTCGAGGCGAAGTACAAGGAAAGACAAGTCGTATCGGATACCCAGACCCGTTCCCAGTGCAATATTGTCGAAGAACTTGTTGAATGTAAACTGCGCATCGGGACGTGCTTCGTCTTTCCGCATCAGCCATACGTTTCCGGCATCGAGAAACAATGCTCCGTTCAGATTGCCTCCGAAAAGGTTGGAGAAAATGCGGAAGCGATACTCCAGGTTGGCTTCCAGCTTGATATCTCCCGTTTCGTCTACGTACGAATAGGCTGCGTTTTCGGCCGGATGAAAGCGTCCGGGACCGATAGAACGTACCGTGAAAGCACGTATGCTGTTGGCTCCTCCTACGTAGAACTGTTCGTTATAGGGAGCAATGGTCTTGTTACCGTATGCCCAGATTACTCCGGCCATCAGTCGTCCGGCAATCTGCTGCTTGTCGTTGATGTAGTAAAGCGGTCGTATCTCGCTCGAGAACTTCAGGAACTGTGCAAATGGAGTTCCGAGGAATTTCTTTTCTCTTTCTTTCAGACTCTTGCCGAAGGCTGCATAAATAAGTGAGGTGACATTACCTGCCGAGCTGAAAGAGTTTTCCCACCATATTCGCATCCGGCGGTGACGCCATGAATCATCGTAGGTAAAGGTATAGGTGACCGAAGGGATGAACTGGTCGTCCAGACTGTGAAACAGCATGGGGTTAGCCTGTGCAATCGAGTCGAATGTAGCCGTACGGTGCTGCAAATGGTTGAAGGCCAGATGGAGCGGTGTTACGGTATGTTTCATGCTTCTGGACGGACGGAAACTGTACGAAACGGTTCCTCCGAAAGACAGCATCTTGAAGTATCGGGCACGGTTTACCTGTTCGGCATAAATCTTGAAGTTCGTTTGCGATGGGAAGCGGAACGGGTCAATGCGGTCGCGTACCCATGGAAGTACAAGGCGAGGGAACTCCAGTGACAGGGCTGCTCCCAGTTCGTAAGAGTTCATGACAGACTTGTCGCCGTCGACGGTTGAGCTGGTCTGCCATTCGTATGAACCTTTCAGCTCCAGATTGAGTGATGCTCCCATGCGGCGGAAGTTTTTGCGCGACAGGTTGAATATGGCTCCGGGACCGGTCTGCTTGGTACTCTTGGTAGTGACGTTAAGCTCCAGCTCACTGTTGTAGGGCAAGTCGAACATGGCATTCACGCGTACGTCGAGTGTATCTTTTTCTGCTCCTGTACGGGGAGTATATTGAAACTCGCTGAACTTGAACACACCCAGTCGTGCCAGAGCTTCTTGGGTATAGTTCTGTCTGGTCTGCGAATAGACTTCTCCCTTACGGTACAGAAAACGCTTGCGCAGCACTCCGTAGCGGATGCCTGGCTTCTTTCCGGAGTAATAGATGGTAAAGTTGCGCAGCTTCAGTGAGTCGTCAGGCTGTTCACCGTTATATCCCGTCAGGTACACAGAAGTATGTCCGATATGATACGTGCGGAGAGCTTCTTCGGGAATACTTTGTCGGGGTACAATCTTTAACTTGACGTACCCTTTGCGCATGATTGTATCGGCAAGGAAAGTGATGAATTCATTTCTTGCGTAGTAGTATCCGTTGTCGCGGAAGAGGTCTATCAGACGCTGCCGTTCCTGATTCAGGACCGTCACGTCGAAATTATCTCCGCTGTGTATCAGCCGTTCGTCGAAATGGGCATGAATCAGACTGTCGGTTTGTGGTCTGAATCCTTCGTATGTCACGGTATCTATGTAGTATGGATTTCCCATATCGATGTCGTAACTCAGTTTTACAGCCCGCGGGTTACGGGTACTGTCTACCCGGTAAGTTACTTTTCCGTCGAAATACCCGTAGTCGTGCAGCAGATTGGACGCTACTTTTATTCGGGTTTCTGGATTTACGGTAGAAACATATACCGGTTTGGCAGCCAGTTTTTTGAATATCCACTTTCCGAAGCCTTTTTCATACCTTTCAAAGCGATTGTATATCCATAGTCCGAAAGGTATCGGAAAACGGATGTTGGGCTTTACCACGATGGCGTTGTTTGGAGCAATGCTGATAGCTCCTTCCGCTTCGGCAAGTGCCTTTTGTCCTGCCTTGCTCTTGTCTTCGTTGTTGATGGTTACTTTCTTCAATCCCAGATACAAGGTTTCCCCTTCCGGCAAGTGCTTTGTCGTAGAGCATGATACAGCCATCATGGCTGCAAGCAGAAGCGTCAGGATATGATATGTTTTATATTTCTTCATGGATATGTAATTATGCTTCAATCAGTTTTCTGTTGTTTGTTCGGGCTGTTTCTTTTTGCGGGAGCGGAAGATGAACAGTTCGCTTAGTTTGCTCACTTTCTTTCTCAGTACGATACCGGCTCCTGTTTCTATCACTTCACCGTCGAGTATGCTTTCGTAATTCTTGTCGTGGAAAATCTTGATGTAGCGTGTACCGCTGTTGTCCAGACGGTATTCCAGCGAAATGTTGTCGATAAACGACTCGTCTTGCTGCTGTACATCGTTTCCGGTAGATATTTTTCCTCCGATGATAACCTGGAAGCGGTTGTTCCAGAATCGTTTGGCAAACTGGAAGTTATAATCCGTACGGGTATTTCCGGTTTCACCTTCATCGGTCGTTTCCATACCGAAGTTTATATCTATTGTTTTCAGTGCATTTCCTGCTATCTTGTTTATCTCACTTTGCAGGAACGAGTTCAACATACTGTTGGTGTCGAATCCTTTGCCTCCGGTATTGCTTTCTGACATATATATACCCGTAACCAGCATGGTGACAGCCAGCTTGTTTTTCTCTTCGGCCGATTTGGCAGCGAGTTCGTTCTGCATGGCACCGTCGTCGGGAGCTTCGAGTGTGAAGGTAAAGCCCAGATCTTCCAGACGGTTTGTCAGATTCACTCCCACGTTGAAGTTTACCATACGCGTACTTTCTCCATCGGAAGAAACCGAGGCACGCACCCGTTCCGAAGCCTTTATGTTCAGATTCGGGTTCATAACGTTTCCGGTCCATTCGATGTAGCTTCCATCCTGAATGTAGAAAGTCTTCAGCGGGATGATAGGCATTTCGTATTTCATTTCTCCGCTCATCAGCGAATAACGGCCGTTGAGCAGCATGTTGCCGTCGGGCTGATACTGGAACGACAAGTCGCCTCCACCTTCCAGCAGCATGTAATTGCTTCCGCTTTCATTTAAGTTGACACGTGCCTGCACAGCCTCGTCGATGTGAAGTGTCATCAAAATGTCCATACCTCCCAGCGACATGGCAGGAATATGAGGCTTGGCTATGTGAGTCGTATCGCTGAAGTCCACAAAAGTGACAGTTTCATTCAGACGGTCTTCTACGGTCAGCGGTGAGTCTTTCAGTACATAAGTGAAATCACTGCTTCCTAAAATATTCATGTTGCCTCTCATGGTAAGGGCATCCGGCCGTCCTTTCAGCATGGCATTTACATCGACATAAATCTTACCGTGTACCAGCGACTCTTTGGTCTGTTTGGCATTGATCAGCTCAAAGTTATGCGCTTCCATTTTCAGGTTTATATCCATAGCAGCCATGTCGGTCATGTCTACGTAACCGTCTATGCTGAACGGTGTCTTTCCCTTGGTAAAGATGTTGAAGCGTTCGAATTTCAGCCGGCTGTTCTCAATCTTCAGCGGCCGGTTGTCGAGTTGCAGGTTCAGTGAAGCCTGTGGAATATTGATTATTACACTGTCAAGTCCCAGTTCTCCGTTCAAGACGGGCTGTGACGTGGAACCCTCTATGGAAATCGAACCGTCCAGGTCGCCCTTCAGCCTGGCCATATCATCGGGAATGAATGCGTTGGCTACCTTCAGCGGCAGATGATGCAGGTTCACATCTGCCGTCAGATTATCTTTATCATTTTTCCCCGTGGCAGAAAGGTACGTTCCGTTCAGGCTCATTATTTCCTCGTCGTTCAGCATCAGGAAGCCGTCTATGCTGTGTTCTCCTGTTTCTTTAGGCAGATATACGGCACTCATTTCCCAGTTGCCCAGTTGTTGTTTGTTGTAGGCAAGGTTGTTGATTCCTATGTCGGTTGCAACTTGCATGCTCGACTCGCTTTGTATATAGTGTGCCTCGGCGTTGATAAAGCCGGCTATGTCGGGCATATATGGGATGATGCGCCGGAACTCAGCTATGTCTATCTGGTTGAGAGCTACGGTAAGATCCTGCTGTACGAGAGAGTCCGGAGTAGAATATAAGGATAATCCGGAATGATTCTCATCGTATATCTTGACGTCGGCATGGATACGTCCCTCATCGCTCAGATAGATATAGTTGTCGGGGTTAACCTTAAACGGACGATATACCAGAGTAGGATTGTCCGGAGTGATGTGCATGCTGATGCCGTTGGGGCGTAGCTGTGCCTTCAGACCGAGATCAACTCCGGTTTCTCTTTTACCGTTCAGGTAACCTATTGCCAGTTGTGCATCGGTAGATCCGATATATCCGTTCAGTGAAATGTCGAAGGCTTCCTGACGTTTGTTGGCAAGAGCCTTTACACCACTGTAGAATTTCACCTGCACAGAGTCTTGCAACGTCTTGAAGTAAATCGTATCCAGTTGAAGACTATCGGTCCGCAAGCCGTACAAGTCGATGGAACCGTTTAATCCGTCTTCCGGCGAAGTGCTGAAGCTGGCCCGCAGACGATTGTAGTTTACATGCTGTGAAGCCAGGAAGTTGGCCACCGGATTGTCTGATCCGGAGAATACTTTCAACTGTGCCGAAGGCAGCATTTCTCTGATCAGGCGCTGATTTATGTGTTTTTTCTTCCACTGCTCTCCAAACTCCTTGGCTACCAGGTCGCTCTTGCTCATAAACTTGTCGAGGCTGTTGGCCGATTTGAACAGGAAAGTCAAATCGCCTGCATTGACATATCCCCTTACCGAATCGGTAGCCATATCGAAACCGGCATGCAGGTCTTTGGTCCTGAAGTTTCTTTCGGCTGTTACGAGCTGTATACCACTGACGGTAGCACGTGCTTTGTGGCGTTGCTTCATATCCGTCTGTGCATGCACCTCGATGTTCATCGACGAACTGAAAGGCGTACTCATAAGTGACAACGCCTGCCAGTCTAACAGCCGTACATGGGTGTTCAGGTCGGCCTTTATCATATTCGGCTGAAGCAATGCCTGCAAATTGGCCGATACGTCTATTGCCCGGTTGTTGACATTCAGCATCATTGAAGCCTGAGAGTGTTTCAGGCCGGCATCGAGTGTGACTCCGGAAAACAGAAGCGAGCCATACCGGAAGTGTGAAACCTCACCCTTCAGCAGAGCAGATGTTTTCGGAGAGAAAAAGTCGAATCCGTTTCCTTCGGCATGCAGTGAAGCCGAAAGTCCGAATATCGAATCATGCGGCATAAACTCGTGTATGTTGAGGCTGTCGATATTCAGGTCGACCAGATAGCCTTCTTTTTGCAAATCATAGTCAGCTTTTAAAATAACATTAGCTTTTTTGCCCGGAAAGAACTGCATGTTTGCTCCGAGCAGACTGCCGTTGACCGAAGCTTCTCCTTCCAGTTTCATGCCATGTGGCAGCACGACACCGCTGAGCATACTTTCTACAAAGTTCAAGTTGCCTGTTTCTACCGATAAATTGATGTTACCGTTTCTCTGGAGACTGTCCATAGGCAACGTAATACTTCCCGTAGCCTGTGCACGGAAAGCATCCTGAATGCTTGCCGAGAGCGTGGTAAGACGAATCTCCTTCAAGTTTCCGTCTATGCCGGCACGTATCTGCAATGGGGCAGACGGATATTTTTTTATGAAATCTTCCGGCATTCCGGTGATAACCTTCAGTAAATCATTCTTGCCGATGTCAGCCATCAGACGAGCATTGATCATACCGTCTTTTTCAGCATCAGTCGCTTCCCAGTCCATGGATGCGCTGAATTCGAGATACGAATCGGGGGTTGTTATCTGCAACGACGGCACTTTCAGTGTCTTGGCATCCGATACCAGTTTTCCTTTTGTTGAAACAATTTCCAGTCCGGAGCGTTCCTTTAAGTTGAAGTCACGAATATTGGCATAGATATCATTTCCGGCATAGTAGGCAGAATCTACATCCAGCTTGATGTTGGTTATTCCGATATGCGATGCATCGAATCCTTCGGCAGCAGGAAGTGTATTGGTATCAAGATAAGCACTACCGTTTGTCAGTTTAAGTGAACCAGCCGAGTATGCCGACTTATGCAAGTCGACCAGTCCATTTCGTAGAGAAAGCTTTTCGAGCGATGTTGACATGCTGAATGTATCCAGCGGCATTTGCATGGCAAACGAAACGTTTTCGAAATCAACATTTTTCAGTTGTATTTTCCAGAAAACCGGTTGTGAGCTGGTCGTATCTGAGGCTGTAGTATCGGCCATGCAGATGGATAAATGAGTATCCTTTAAAGAAAGAGTGTTGACAATGGCAGTTTCCGGATCGAGCTCTACGCCATGTGAGGATACGAATAGCTCTCCCAGATTTCCTTTCAGCGTCATACCTTCGATGAGGTTTGCCGTATTTACAGATGCCTTGCTCAACTCCAGACCGTCAAGTTCGATTTTCTTTCTCAGCAGGGGAGTCAACTGGATTTTTGCTGTTAATTTCTTGGCATTCAGTATGGTATCCTGCTTGTCGATAATTACGGTATTGTTTACTACCAAATCTAACGGAAATGAAAGAGAGATTCTTCCTATCGAGATTTGCATACCTGTGGCTTCGGAAGCGTAGCGTGTAGCCGTGTTTACCAGAAAATTCTGAATAGGAGGTATGTATATCAGAATACATAGCAATATAAATAATATGAACGGAGATGCTACGCCGATCCCTGTCCATCGCAGATATTTTTTCATAGGCCAAGTCAAGCTGTATTGTTTGTGCGAATTTATATAAAATAACCGAATTAGTATTCATTTTGTTCTGGAACTATTTAGTTGTATTTATATAAATTCTTTACCTTTGTGCTATAACTTAATTTTAAAAGATATATTATGAAACCAACTTTGTTTGTTCTGGCTGCCGGAATGGGAAGTCGTTATGGAGGTTTGAAACAGCTTGACGGTCTGGGACCCAATGGTGAAACAATTATGGACTATTCCATTTTTGATGCTATCCGTGGCGGATTTGGAAAGATTGTATTCGTAATCAGAAAAGATTTTGAAGAAGATTTCCGTAAGAAAATCATCAGCAAGTACGAAAACCATATTCCAGTAGAAGTAGTATTTCAAAGCATCGACAAGCTTCCTGAAGGATTTACTTGTCCGGCTGAACGTGTAAAACCATGGGGTACAAACCATGCAGTGTTGATGGGTAAGGAAGTTATCCGTGAACCTTTTGCCGTAATCAATGCTGACGACTTCTACGGACGTGACAGTTTTGCCGTATTGGGTAAATACTTGTCAGAATTGCCGGAAGGTGCAAAGAACGACTACAGCATGGTAGGTTTCCGTGTAGGAAACACTTTGTCAGAAAGTGGAACTGTTGCTCGTGGCGTATGTGCAACAGATGAAAATGCACACCTGACCACAGTGGTTGAACGCACTGAAATTATGCGTGTAGACGGTGTAGTTTCTTATAAGGATGAAAATGGCGAATGGGTTGGTATTGAAGATAATACTCCTGTTTCAATGAATATGTGGGGATTTACTCCGCAGGTATTCGGTGAGATGAAGAAGGCGTTCGATAAGTTCATAGATGAGAATGGAATGGATATGAAAGCCCATTATTCTATTCCGGCTTTTATGAATGAGCGTATTGCTGACGGAGTCAGGGTGAAAGTGATTGAGACACCTGCCAGATGGATGGGATTGGTATCGCATGATGACAAGATACAAGTCCTGCTTCGTATCAATGATATGATACGAAAAGGGATCTACCCGTCGAAGTTGTTTTGAACCTATTAGAAAACGACAGAATATTAAGTATTATGAAAGAAAGAATTTTAGTAACAGGAGGAACCGGCTACATCGGTTCTCATACGGTAGTAGAGCTGCAAAATAGCGGTTACGACGTAGTGATTGTGGACAATTTGTCCAACTCAAGCGCCGATGTGGTAGATAATATAGAAAAGGTTTCAGGAATCCGTCCTGCATTTGAAAAGTTGGATTGCTTGGATCTTGAGGGAATGGATAAGCTGTTTACTAAATATCCGGGTATAAAAGGTATTATTCATTTTGCGGCTAGCAAGGCTGTGGGTGAATCGGTACAAAAACCGTTGTTGTATTATCGCAATAACTTGGTTTCATTGATTAACCTGTTGGAGTTAATGCCGAAACATGGAGTAGAAGGTATTATTTTTTCATCATCATGTACGGTGTATGGTCAGCCCGATGTTCTTCCTGTAACGGAAGAGGCTCCGATTAAGAAGGCTGAGTCTCCGTACGGTAATACAAAACAGATCAATGAAGAAATTATTCGTGATACAGTTGCTTCGGGATCGCCTATCAATGCTATTATGTTGCGTTACTTTAATCCTATTGGCGCACATCCCACTGCATTAATAGGTGAATTACCTAATGGGGTTCCACAAAATTTGCTACCTTATGTTACTCAGACAGCGATGGGTATTCGTGAAAAACTGAGTGTGTTCGGGGATGATTATGATACACCGGATGGTTCTTGCATCCGTGACTATATATATGTAGTGGATTTGGCGAAGGCTCACGTTATCGCAATGGATCGCATTTTGAATAACAAGCAGAAGGAGAAGGTGGAAGTCTTTAATATTGGAACGGGTAAAGGCGTTTCTGTATTGGAACTGATCAATACGTTTGAAAAAGCTACCGGTGTGAAACTTAATTATCAGATCGTGGGTCGTCGTGCCGGAGATATTGAGAAGGTATGGGCTAATCCTGATTTTGCTAATAAGGAGTTGGGATGGAAGGCAGAAGCCAATTTGGAGGACACTCTACGTTCGGCTTGGAACTGGCAGTTGAAGCTAAGAGAAAGAGGAATTCAATAAGAATTAAGATATTTTTAGAAAGACCGATGAACAAAGGACGCTAGTGTGGCGTTTTATAGATGCAAATAACCTGAAACCCCTCTTGGATATGTGAATACCTGATTGGCGGTAGTTATGTTACTCAAAACATAGAGCAGGCTAAAAAATTGCATAGTAGTTTTGTCGTGTTTTATTTTGTGTTTGTGTTGTGGCTG
>OLYI01000282.1_pt1 | contig 21631 bp, 14 predicted proteins | sample 1644251 | NCBI WGS metagenome assembly OLYI01 (sample SAMEA103958140, study PRJEB25191) | human gut metagenome | biome: human-associated habitat [ENVO:00009003]; feature: intestine environment [ENVO:2100002]; material: feces | place: Germany | collected 2013/2015 | reverse complement strand
AGATCGTTTTTAACACTTCAAAGCATACTGTAAATCTCCTGTAAGAATACGATATATTTTGTACAAAGCATTTCTCTATTCGTACATAAATTAGAGAAAAGTTCGGCAAGTTTTCGCTAAAACACCAGCATTTTTCATTTTCAAAGACCACACAGCCACTAAAGAAAGACATCCAAACATGAGGAAAACAGTCCGGTTTTTAGTATCTTTGCAAAGATAAGCAATCAATCGGAATAAAAAATCATGGCGAAAGAAAAAACCGTATATGTGTGTACCAACTGCGGACAGGAATCTCCCAAATGGGCAGGCAAGTGTCCGTCGTGCGGACAGTGGAATACGTTTGTAGAGGAAGTGGTACGCAAGGAAATGCCCGTAGCCAAGCATGTGGCACACGGTATCGAATCGGTGCGTTCGAAACCCCAACGACTGCACGAGATTACCTCAGGCGAAGAACAGCGCATCGACATGGGCGACGACGAGCTGAACCGCGTACTGGGAGGCGGGCTGGTAGAGGGCTCGCTTACGCTGATAGGCGGTGAACCGGGCATCGGAAAGTCGACGCTGGTACTTCAGACAGTGCTCCGACTCACGGACAAGAAGGTGCTGTATATCTCGGGCGAAGAAAGCGCACGGCAGTTGAAATTGCGCGCCGACCGTATCCCCCATCCTGAAGCAAACAACCTGCTGATAGCGTGCGAAACGTCGCTGGAACAGATTTTCACAAACATCAAGAATACGGCTCCCGATCTGGTCATCATCGACTCGATACAGACCATCTCGACGGAAAACATCGACTCGTCGCCGGGCAGCATCGTACAAGTGCGCGAGTGTTCGGCTTCTATTCTGAAATTCGCCAAAGAAACAGGAACACCGGTTATTCTGATCGGTCATATCAACAAAGAAGGAAGCATTGCCGGACCGAAGGTGCTGGAGCACATTGTCGACACGGTGCTTCAGTTCGAGGGCGACCAGCACTACATGTACCGCATCCTGCGGAGTATCAAGAACCGCTTCGGAAGTACGGCGGAACTGGGTATCTACGAAATGCGGCAGGACGGACTGCGACAGGTGAGCAATCCTTCGGAACTGCTGCTTACGCAAGATCATGAGGGTATGAGCGGCATTGCCATCGCCTGTGCGGTAGAGGGTATCCGTCCGTTTCTCATCGAGGTACAGGCGCTGGTGAGTACGGCAGCGTACGGCATGCCCCAGCGCTCGGCTACGGGATTCGACCTGCGACGCATGAACATGCTGCTGGCGGTCCTGGAGAAGCGTGTAGGATTCAAACTGGCGCAGAAGGATGTCTTTCTGAACATTGCAGGAGGGCTGAAGGTGAACGATCCGGCCATCGACCTGGCGGTAATCAGTGCCATTCTGTCGAGCAACATGGATACGGAAATCGAAGCAGGCGTATGCATGGCAGGTGAAGTGGGACTGAGCGGAGAAATCCGTCCCGTAAACCGTATCGAGCAGCGCATCAGTGAGGCCGAGAAACTGGGATTCACACGGATGCTCGTACCCAAGCATAACCTACAGGGACTGGACCGCAAGAAGATTAAGATTGAACTGGTTCCCGTGCGCAAGGTGGAAGAAGCTTTCCGGCAGCTGTTCGGATAGAAGAGTGCAAAAAACAACATACAAGTCATGACGCAGAATGAAGAATTGGACAAGATTTTCTTTGTGACTTTCTGCATGGAACAGTACAAGCATGAGCACAATATGACAGGAAAAGAGGTTGCCGACCTTTTCTCCCAACAAGGAGCATTGAGACTTATCTGGAAGAAAATTTCGAAATTCTCCACACACAAAGCCGCCAGTGACTGATGGAGGAAATCAACCATCAAAGAGGTATATCTATGAATCTGGAAGTGACAGATAATAACCTGTATTTGTTTTTACCCGGCAAGATAGCCCGGATGATACAGATTTGCCCTGTTACGCTTTTACCGTTCTGATACATACCGCCGTCTTACAGACCAGTCAACCAAACTGTGGCATTATGGTCCCACAGCCCTGTATGAAGAATTCATGGAAGAAAAAAACGTAAACAAGAACAACTAGTTATGATACAAGAATATCAGTTAAGAGTTCTGCCCGAGCAGGCAGCCAGCGAACAGCATATCAAGCAATACGTGAGCCGCGAGAAGGGGCTCGACATTCGTACCATACACGCCGTACGGGTACTGAAACGAAGCATCGACGCCCGCCAGCGGACGATTTACGTAAACCTGAAGGTACAGGTGTTCATCAACGAAACGCCTACCGAGGAGGAGTTTGTACGGACGGAATACCGCAACGTGGAGGGAAAGCCTCAGGTGATTGTGGTAGGAGCCGGACCGGGCGGTCTGTTTGCTGCCCTGCGTCTGATAGAGCTGGGACTGCGTCCGGTGGTAGTGGAGCGCGGAAAGAACGTGCGCGACCGCAAGACGGATCTTGCCCGCATCAGCCGTGAGCATAAAGTAGATCCGGAATCGAACTACAGCTTCGGCGAAGGAGGTGCGGGAGCTTACTCCGACGGCAAGCTGTATACGCGCAGCAAGAAGCGTGGCAGCGTGGACAAGATTCTGAACGTGTTCTGCCAGCACGGAGCAAGCACATCTATCCTGATAGACGCGCATCCGCATATCGGAACCGACAAGTTGCCGAGGGTGATTGAAAACATGCGAAACACCATCCTCGCCTGTGGCGGAGAGGTGCACTTCCAGACACGTATGGATGCCCTGCTCATCAAGGACAACAAGGTAGCAGGCATTGAAACGAATACGGGAAAGACTTTCCACGGTCCGGTGATTCTGGCTACGGGACATTCGGCACGCGACGTATATCGCTGGTTGTATGCCAACGGAGTAACTATCGAACCCAAGGGTATTGCCGTAGGGGTACGTCTGGAGCATCCGTCGATGCTGATCGACCAGATTCAGTACCACAACAAGAACGGACGCGGAAAGTATCTGCCGGCAGCCGAATACAGCTTCGTGCAGCAGGTAGAAGGCAGAGGGGTGTACAGCTTCTGCATGTGTCCGGGAGGATTTGTCGTTCCGGCAGCCAGCGGGCCTCACCAGCTGGTGGTGAACGGCATGAGTCCCAGCAACCGTGGTACGAAGTGGAGCAACTCCGGCATGGTGGTAGAATTGCGTCCCGAAGACCTGCTCCTGCCCGACTTGCAGCTTCAGGAGTGTGAAACCATTCAGGGTTCGGCAGAAGCGCAGACCGAGGAATTGATTGCCCGTTCGGGAAAACTGCCCGAGGGAAGCGTACATACACTGGCTGTGATGCACTTTCAGGAGAAACTGGAGCAACTCTGCTGGCAGCAGGGTAACATGCGACAGACGGCTCCTTCGCAGCGTATGGCGGACTTCATCAACCGGAAAATCAGCTACGACCTGCCCGATACCTCGTACAGCCCGGGACTGGTTTCTTCGCCGCTTCACTTCTGGATGCCGAAATTCATCAGCAGCCGACTAAGCCGGGGCTTCCAGTTGTTCGGCAAGAGCTCGCACGGCTTCCTGACCAACGAGGCAGTGATGATTGCCGTAGAAACACGTACTTCGGCCCCTATCCGCATCGTGCGCGACAATGAAACCTTGCAGCACGTCACCGTAGAGGGACTGTTCCCCTGCGGAGAAGGAGCGGGATATGCCGGCGGAATCGTATCGGCAGGTATAGACGGCGAACGGTGTGCCGATGCCGTAGCGACGTACTTGCAGAGAGGATAAGGGAACAGGTAGATAAGCAAAGAAATAAACATAGAATATGGCAACCAGCATACAGCAAAATATCCATACGTTTCTCGACGATATCCGCAGGATTATCGATGCAGCCCGCACGAATGCGGTACGCAGCGTGGATTTTTGCCGGGTACAGATGTACTGGCAGATGGGACAACGCATTCTCGAAGAAGAACAGCAGGGTAAAGACCGTGCCGATTATGGCAGCTACCTTATCAAAAACTTGGCAAAGCAGTTGCAACCGGAATATGGAAGCGGCTTTTCTGTACGCCAGCTCGAACGTTGCAGACAATTTTACAGACTTTATCCAATTGCGTCCGCACTGCGGTCGCAATTGAACTGGACACAATATAAAATGTTGATTACCATTTCTGACCCCAATAAACGGGAATATTATGAGCTGGAAACAGTAAACAACTGTTGGACCGCCCGTGAAATGGAACGGCAAATCAACTCGCAACTCTATGAACGCCTGTTGCTGAGTAATGACAAGGAAGCTGTTCTTGCGGTAGCCCGAAAAGAACGTATTCCACAGTCGCCGTTGGAAATTATCAAAGATCCCATGTATCTGGAATTTTTAGGGTTGGAGCGCAAACCGGCTTATTATGAAAAAGATCTGGAATCAGCCATCATTACCCATTTGCAACACTTCCTGCTCGAACTGGGGCAAGGCTTTACTTTCGTAGCACGCCAAAAACGCATCCTATTGGAGGACGATGAATTTTTTGCCGATCTGGTGTTTTACAACCGCCTGTTGAGATGTTTTGTAGTAGTGGAACTGAAGACCGGCAAACTGACGCATCAGGATTTGGGACAACTACAGATGTATGTCAACTATTACGACCGTATAGAGAAGCTGCCGGAAGAAAATTCGACCATCGGCATCTTGCTTTGTACCAGCAAGAACGACACGGCAGTACGCATGGCTCTCCCCAAAGACAACAAGACCATATTGGCCAGCGAATACCAGCTTTATCTGCCCACACAGGCACAGCTGATTGACGAAGTGAAAAGTGTATGGAAGATGATAAACAAACCAAGCAATTCAACAGAGGAAGAAAAGGAGGAGAAAGCATGAGCAAGTTGCAGAAACTAATACAGAAACCTTGCCCAGAAAAAAACAGTCTGACGGACTAAAACAATTCCTCCGACATGAATCAATGAACCTGTATGAAAAACATAACCTATAACCAAGATGCAACATATCCCTGAAATAGCAATCGTAGAACAGAATACGCTGACAGCATTGGGCTTGCAGACCATTCTGGAAGAGCTTATCCCCGTAGCGACCATCCGTACGTTTCCGTCGTTCGCCAGACTGATAGACGATACGCCGGACATGTACAGCCATTATTTTGTTTCGGCACAGACATACTTCGAGCATACGTCGTTCTTTCTGGCACGCCGTCCGAAGACTATCGTGCTGGCGGCAGGCGAACAGCCTTCACTGAGCGGCATTCCCACGCTGAATGTCTGCCTGCCTCAGGACAAGCTGGTGAAAGCCATCATGCAGATGCGGAAACAGGGACACGAGGCGACACATCATCCCGTATCACCGCAGGAAATGCAGCAGGAGCATGATCTGTCGCCTCGTGAAATAGAGGTACTGATTCTGATTACCAAAGGGCTTATCAACAAGGAAATAGCCGACAAACTGAACATCAGCCTGACGACGGTTATTTCGCACCGAAAGAACATTACCGAGAAGCTAGGCATCAAGTCGGTTTCGGGGCTTGCCATCTATGCCGTGATGCACGGGTATGTAGAAGCGGACCGGATATGATACAGGGTACGTATCAGTCCAGTCTAATCTCCGCCAGCGGAAAGTCCATCTTCTCTCCGTCTACATACAGACTGGAGTGTACGACAGGATTGTCTGTATTTATTCCGTCCACCCAAAAATCGAACGATATGTTCCACGTACGCCCTGTACCTAAATCGAGCGTAAAACATTCATTCTTGTACATCTTGGTCGGACCAAACTCACCGAACTTCAGGCAAGGTCCGCAGTCATCTGTCATTCCCAGAGAAAGTCCGTTCCAAGCCGGTAAAAGCATACGTGTGGCTGGTACATCGGATTCCGGCTGTCCACCTCTTCCGGTTTCATCTGCCAACGGATAAACTTCTCCGGCATATTCTATCCGGATATCGTTTTCAAGAATATTTCCGGCAACACCGGCATCCAGCAGGTTCGTCCCTTCCTGACTGGTAACATGCAGCACAATATCGGAAACGTTAAAGTCCCATTCGTAGTCAGCCGAAGGTTTTTCGGAATCATTGCAGGAAGTCAGACAACCCAGACTCAATGCCAGAAGCGAAACGATAAAGAAGAGCTTTTTCATATTCTCATTGTATTTAAGATTACGGATGCAATTTAAAAAAAAACGATAAAATAATTGTCTTAAGATAAAAAACATCAGACAAACAGCCCTCTAAAAAGGGAATTATACAAAAGCAAAAAAATCTCCTGCTGTCAGCCACCTCATCAGAATAAGTCAGGACTAAAGCAGGAGATTTTTTATTATTTTTCAGCCGGAGCAGCAGCTTCTTTTGCCTGCTGCAACTTCTGTTCGATAGGATCCTTATACTGAGTCTGGAGTTTCACCAGTTCAGCTTTCAGGTCTTCTGTAATCTTTTCATAACCCGGCTGACCGTAGAGATTGTGCATTTCGGTCGGGTCTTCCTTCAAATCGTACAATTCCCATTCGTCGATATCGTTGTAGAAATGAATGAGTTTGTAGCGGTCGGTACGAACACCGTAGTGACGTTTTACCATGTGTTCTGCCGGGAACTCATAGAAGTGGTAGTACAGTGACTTACGCCAGTCGGCAGGCTGCTCACCCTTCAACAACGGAACCAGCGATACACCCTGAATATCTTCGGGAATAGGTGCTCCGGCAAGTTCGAGGAAGGTAGGAGCATAGTCGATGTTCTGTACCAACTGAGGTATTTCTCCCTTCGCCTTGAAGTCTTTCGGCAAGTGCATGATAAGTGGTGTATGCATGGATTCTTCGTACATGAAACGTTTGTCGAACCAGCCATGTTCACCCATGTAGAATCCCTGGTCGGAGGTATAGACCACGAGTGTATTGTCGAGCATGCCTTTTTCTTTCAGATAGTCGAGCACACGTCCTACATTTTCATCGAGTGATTTCACCACCTTGGCATAGTCGCGCATGTAGCGCTGGTACTTCCATTCGGCAAGTTCCTTACCCTGAGGATTCTTCTTATAGAAATCATCAATGATCGGCTGATAGAAATCATCGTAAATCTTACGGTCTTCCGGATTCAGACGACCTACATAGCTTTCGTATCTTTCCTTCAACGGAGAAGTCTTGTCGGCACGGTTCATCTTGTTGTCATAAATCAAGTCCATGTCTTTAAAGATACTCATCTGCTGAGCGGCAGCAGCCGGACGGCCTTCGTAATCATCGTAGAAGTTATCAGGCAACGGGAATGTCTTGTCTTCGTACAGCGGCAAGTCCTTCAGATCAGGCAGCCAGTTGCGATGAATAGCTTTATGATGGATAAACAAACAGAAAGGTTTCTCTTTATCACGCTGGTTTTCCATCCAGTCGATACTCATGTCGGTAATCAGATTGGTGAGATATCCTTCCTTGCGGATGGTGTCATTATCCATCGTGATGAAATCCGGATTGTAATAATCTCCCTGTTCGGGCACAATTTCCCAATGGTCGAATCCGGTAGGCAGACTTATAAGATGCCACTTTCCGATAATGGCAGTCTGATAACCTGCCTTTTGCAACAGCTTCGGCATGGTCTGCTGAGAGCCGTCGAACACACAGGTTGTATTGTCGGTAAAGCCGTTGGCGTGACTATGCTTACCAGTGAGCATGCAGGCACGGCTAGGTCCACTTAAAGAATTGGCAACGAAGCTGTTTGTAAAGATCACACCATCGTTGGCAATACGGTCCAGATTAGGAGTTTCTACAAATCGGCTACCATAGCAGCTCATCATCTGTGCCGTATGGTCGTCGGTCATGATGTACACAATATTATACTGCTTGGGTGCTTCTTTTTCACTGCCACATGAAGCCAAGGAAGCCAAAGCTGCCATCCCCGTCAACGGGTAAATAAATGAGGAAGTTTTCATAAAATGAAGTAAGTGAAAATTTATACTGCTTATTACAAATATACCAGCTTCGAGTCTGTAAGGAAATACCCAAAGCCATCAAGCAAAAAAGTCCGAGGAATATGGAAATGTTTTTTCCTCGGACTTTACCTTTTATACAAATTCTAATTCAAGAGCAGGTATTATTCCCTGCTTGATTTCAGATAATTTCTGCCGGTATTATTTTTCCTTTTCCGAGAAGTATGATCGGAATCGGGAAATTACCAGCCGGGATTTTGTTCCCACAAGCCACCAGTCAGACCACCTACCATTTCCTGACGGATAGGCAACAGATAATCACGGTCTACATCAAACTGCCAGCCGTTCGGATAGTTTGTATTGTTGAATGATACGATATAACCATCCTTCAACCAGATATTTGAGCCTACGGTCATAATACCTTCGAAATGTTCGCCCAGTGTACTGCCTGTATACAAAGCACCGGTAGGAGTCTTTCCAACGATCAGTTCATCGGCAGCAGCCCAGCGCAAGATATCTGTCAGACGACAGTTTTCGAGTGCTTTCTCCACACGACGTTCACGACGTACTGCCTGAATGTACTTGTCGAGATTATGGAACGGATAATCAGCGTCAGTATTATATTCGCGGTCGAAATCTACATCCGGCATGTTCACACGAACACGCAACGGATGCAAAGCTTTCTGAATTTCGCTGGCATTGTTTGCGCCGTCCAGTTCTGCCAATGCCTCTGCATAGTTCAGCAGGATATCAGCATAACGTACCTGAATAGCCGGAGCCTGACTACGGTTTGCTGTAGTGTAGGCAGCAGAATTCGAAGTATTGAACTCTTCGTATTTCAATATAGAATAACCGGTAGTATTCTGATGATAGTTAGTTGCATCCAGCGGCGGCCATGCATACAGCGTACCGTCGTTACGGATCTGCTGTCCAGGCATGAAGACAGTCTGTGACAGACGCGGGTCACGCAGTTCGGGACTCAGCTCGGCTCCGTACGTACGTTTAGCTTCCAGCTTGGCATTGCCGGTAAACGGCTTGCCGTCAATCGTCAGATAATCGTCAACCAGTGAAGCTGAAACACCAATCTGTCCACCACCCTGACAAGCATAATATGTTACATTGTGACCGATTCCGGCAGAAGCATTATATTCTTTCCACCACAGTACTTCCTGATTGTCGCTCAGATCGGTATCGATAAACATGTCACGATAGTCGGTCAGCGGTTTGCCAGTACTATGGATACTCCATACATTACGGTCAATCACCTCTTTAGCAGCTGTTGCAGCCAGTTCCAGCCATTCCTTGATTTTTGCATCAGGATTAGTCAGCGTCTTATCGTAGAACGGGTCGTTTTCTGCACGGTGATATTTTTCCCATGTAGCAGCAAACAGAGCCACTTCACTCTTCAAGGCACGGGCTACATCGCGGTGAACACGACGGGTAGCATTATTGTCTTGCTCTTTCAAGTATGTAATGGCATCCTTCAAATCATTCAGGATGTAATCTACAATTTCCGTACGGGTATTACGCGGACGCTTCATCAGCTCTGAATCCGGATCCAGCTGATCTTCTACCCATGTCACGCCACCGTAATTTACCAGCAGGTGGTAATAATAAGCAGCACGGAAATAATAAGCTTCTCCCAGACACTGTTCATAGTCAGTTCCCTTATCTTCGCAGTTTGTAATATTCTGAAGCAGGAAGTTTACGTTTCGTATAGCCTTGTAATCATCCAGTTCAGCAGCATTACTAAGTGAAGTTTCACCAGCCAGACGTGTATCAATCGCATTCGGATACAAGTTATCACTGTTAGCATCGCCGAAAGCGATACCGTTAGTACTACTGTTAGACTGAGTCTTGATGGCAGTATTGTTGACAGTACCTCCACCCATCACCGGCACACTTCCCTGATAGAACATATTCAGGTACATGTTGATTTCACTGACTGTAGTGAAAGCACCTACCGTAGACATCTCCCCTTGAGGTTCCTGATTCATATCGAAGCAAGAAGTCGTCCCCAAGCATAAAACTGAAGCAATCAGTAAATGTATATTTTTCATAATTGTTTTCCCGTTTTTACATATTTAAAATAACACCGACAGAGAATACTCTGGTCATCGGATAGTTCTTACCAGCCTGCTCAAGCGCATCGCCATAACTGTTCTGAGTAAACAGACCTTCCGGATCGAAAATACTGCTCAGCTTGGTAAAGGTCAGCAAGTTTTCACCAGAGAAGAATACCTGTGCCTTAGTAAGGTGAATCTTTTCGATCCATGCTTTCGGCAGGTCATAGCTGATAGTCATGTTCTTCAGACGACAGTAAGCGGCACTCTGCATATAACGGTCGGATTTCTGAGAAGTCTTAGCACGGAATTTACCTACAGCCTGGTTACCTGCAGTGTATGGATTTGGATAGTAAGCATCCGGATTTTCCGGTGTCCAGTAGTCAAGATGTTCCTTGAAGACAGTTACTTGTGCGTATGAACCCGATCCCCAGAAGTATGATGTATTCATGGCAGGACACCAGTCACGCTTACCTACTCCCTGGAACATCAAGCTCAATGAAAGACCTTTCCATGAAATAGATCCGTTGATGGTATACTGATAACGCGGAGTTGTGTTACCGATGACAGTCATATCACCCATATCGCCAACGCGATTTGTACCGTTATCAATCTTATTGTTTCCATCCAAATCGACATACTTCACATCACCCGGCATCCATTTCTGTCCGCTCAGGAAAGCCAAATTGTATGTAGAATTATATGCATCGGCTTCTTCCTGAGTCTGAATCAGACCAGAAGCACGGTATCCCCAGATTTCACCCACTTTCTTTCCTTTATACCAGTTGTTTGAAGGATCAGAACCATCGCCTTCATAAGCAGTAACTTCTGAAGTAGCATCAGAAAGAGAACCACCGATAGAGTAATCGATATCCTTACCGATCTTTCCTCTCCACTGCAAGGTAAGTTCCCAACCACGGTTACGCATCTCAGCATTGTTGGTTTCAGGAGCAACAGCACCGAAGAAATCGGCCAGTGCAACCGAAGGACCTAACATATCTCGTGTATCACGCTGGAATACATCGAATGATCCGGTCAAGGCATTGCCGAAGAATCCGAAGTCGATACCTATATTTTTATGCTCTACCTTTTCCCATGTAGTATTAGAGTCGACTACTGAACCTGGTTTGAGATAACCTTCTCTTCCGTTCTGGAAATACCAGTTACCCAATGACACTGGATCCATGGTAGAAGCGAATGTATAGTAAGCAGCTCCAGTCTGGTTACCAAGCAATCCCCAAGACACACGCAACTTCAGGTTAGACAGTACATCCTGTGTCTTTTCCATGAACGACTCACGCATAATGTTCCATCCTAAAGAAACAGACGGGAAGAATCCCCAGCGGTTACCCTTGGCAAAACGTGAAGAGCCATCGTAACGTCCGTTTACTTCTACCAGGTAACGTCCCATGAAATCGTAATTGATACGGCCGAAGTATCCGCGTGTAGCCCATGCATAACGAGTATCTTTCACGGTACGGTCACCGCTTGCCATTTCAAGGCTCGGATTGCTGGTAGACAGGATATCTGTTACAGAATCGTACAAATATCTGTATTTGTAATATTCTTCCTGATAACCCAACATCGCTGTAAAGTTATGTTTGTCAGCAAGAGAGAATGAATAATTAGTATACAGGTTGACAGACTGATACTGATTGTTCATGTCGTAACGGGTATACGAGTTGCTTGCTCCATCTGCAATTTCCGCACGTGTACCTATATCATATGAGTCGCCGGAAGCATTCGGAATCTGCGGAAGTACCTTCAGTGCCCAATAATCGCGTGTATTATAACGATAAGTATAATCGAAGAAGATATGCCAGTCTTTCAGAGGTTCCAGTTCCAGTCCGCCAGTCATGGTCAGGTTATTGTTTTCAGTATTGGTTTCCGTACCGCTCTGCAAGTATGGAATCATTGACAATTCTGTAAAGTTGCCATTCGGATCGACTACGCTTACTGTAGGACGGAAACGTGCCAGTGAGTGATAGAAACCTTCACTTAAAGCACCTGTACCAAACGGAGTTTCATTGTTTGAGTTCATGTACTTGGTATTCACCTTCAGTTTCAGCCAGTCGGTAACCTTTGAAGTAACGTTACTGCTGAAGTTGAAACGCTTATAACCAATATCGGCATAACGCAACAGACCGTCTTCCTTGTACATACCACCTGAGATGTAATACTGTGCCTTTTCGCCACCACCGCTTATACTTACATTGTGATTCTGCTTGAAAGCCACATCCTTGTAGTGAAGATCGAAATAATCTGTATTACCTAAACCTTTGGCACTGTTTTCGAACGCTGCCACCATTGACTGTCCAGGAGTCAGTTCTGCCCACGGATCAAGTCCGGTAGGATCATTGATATACTGCTGCAACTGAGCTAGTTTTTCATCGCTATACTGCTTAACCATACCGGCGTTTTCGCAAGCCTTATTGAAATAAGTAGCAAATTCGTATGCATTAGCCATTTCCGGCAACGACATTGGTGAGGTCCAACCCAATGTAGCCTGATAGCTTACACGTGCCTTACCTTCTTTACCTTTCTTGGTGGTAACCAAAATCACACCGTAAGCTGCACGAGCACCATAGATAGAAGAAGCTGCGGCATCCTTCAGTACAGAGATATTTTCGATATCATTCGGGTTAACATCTGCAAGATCCATTTCAACTCCATCGACCAATACATAAGGAGCAGCATTGCCCGACAAGTTACCCTGACCACGCAACTGCAAAGAAGAAGTTGCACCCGGACGACCGGCGTTGGCATTATCAATATACAATCCCGGAACCATACCCTGCAAACTCTGAGTAGCATTTGCCAGCGGACGCTGTTCCAAGATTTCACCTTCTACAGTAGCAACAGAACCAGTCAGATTTACTTTCTTCTGTACACCGTAACCAACTACTACGACTTCATCCAAGACCTGATTATCTTCTTTCAGCGTAATATTAAGGATTTTGCCCGGAGTAACCTGTACTTCCTGAGTCTGATAACCCATATATGAAATTACGATGACTGCATTTTTTGCAACGTTCAGCGTAAAATTACCATCGAGATCAGTAATGACACCGTTTGTTGAATTACCTTTCTCGACAACTGATGCACCAATAACCGGAAAACCAGTTGCATCATACACAACACCTTTTGCTTCCACGCTTTGCTGGAGAGCACTCATTGCACCACTCTCTACCACCATTCCTTCAGCATTTACCAAATGTGGACACCCTAGCCAGGCAGCAACACTTAAAAGCGAAACTTGCTTAATAAAGCTCCTACTAAAAAAGAATCGATTCATAAAAAAATTACAATTGTTAGCCTTAGATTTAAAATTTTCATACAATATATACAATATTATTAAGAATATAAGAAAATTCATTATTTTTGTAAAATAAATCATTAAAAAAATAGTTTTACCATGAAGAAGAACCCAGTAAAAGTATGGGCAATTTGCCTGTTAGCTGCCGGAAGTCTGATAGCATGTGGACCGCAGGAAACCCAGACAGGAAGCCTGAACGTCATCCCATTGCCACAGGAAGTCACAGAGAATCCATCAGCAGCACCTTTTGTTATTAAACCTTCTACAACAATCTGTTATGAAGAAGGCAATGAAAAACTGGCAAGCACAGCCCGTCTGCTGGCTGATTATATCAAGGAAGTAACAGGTACCGAGGTTAAAACCGGAACCAAGGCTGAAAAAAACTGTATCATCTTAAAAGTTGATCCGTCTATCACACACAAAGAAGGATATGAACTGAATGTCACAGCTGATGCAGTTACCCTGACAGGTGCTACGGAAGCAGGTGTATTTTACGGTTGCCAGACCATACACAAAGCACTCCCCATCACCGAGGGAAAGGCATTGGCTTCACTGCCTGCCGGCGAAGTAAACGACTTCCCGCAGTACAGTTACCGTGGTTTCATGATAGACGTAGGCCGTCATTTCTTCCCGAAAGAATATCTGAAGGAACTGATTGACGTTATGGCACTGCACAACATCAATTACTTCCACTGGCACCTGACAGAAGACCAGGGCTGGCGTATCGAAATCAAGAAATATCCCAAGCTGACTGAAATAGGTTCTTACCGTAAGGAAACGCTTACAGCACCGGGATCGGGAAAATTTGATGGAACACCGGTAAGCGGTTATTATACACAAGAAGATGCTAAGGAAATCGTAGCATACGCAGCAGAACGTTTCATTACAGTTATCCCCGAAATTGATATGCCGGGACATATGCTGGCAGCCTTGGCTTCATATCCGGAACTGGGATGTACGGGTGGTCCGTATGAAACAGCAACCAAATTCGGTGTATTCAAAGAAGTGCTTTGTGGAGGAAATCCCCAGACACTGCAATTTGCCAAGGATGTAGTAAACGAACTGATGGATATATTCCCGGATGCCCCTTATATCCATATAGGAGGAGATGAATGTCCGAAAGCGGAATGGAAGAAATGTCCGAAATGTCAGGCTAAGATCAAGGAACTGGGACTGCGCGATACAAAGGAGCACAGCAAGGAAAACCAGCTTCAGGTATATTTCATGAACGAAGTAGAAAAGGAAATAGCCAAACGAGGCAAGAAAATGCTGGCATGGGATGAAATTCTGGAAGGTAACCCGAATCCGGAAACAACTACTGTTATGGCATGGACAGGTATAAAGGCGTCTATCAAGGCTGCACAGCTAGGACATCCTACCATTGTCTGCCCGATCAGTCATTTGTACTTCAGCAATCCGGGATACAACCGACTGAAAGGAGTAAGCAGTGTAGAACGTGTATACAGCTTCGAACCTCAGTCTGAAAAGCTGACTCCGGAAGAAAAGAAGAATATCATCGGAGTGCAGGGATGTATCTGGACAGAATGGACAAAAGACAGCGTGAAGATGGAATGGCAAATGATGCCACGTATCGCTGCGCTGAGCGAACTGCAATGGAGCAATCCGGCAAAGAAAGACCTGAACGGATTCTTGAAACGCCTCCGCCATCAGTTGGATCTGTATGAGTTGTATGGCTTCCACTACAAAATGGACATTGAAGACGTAACGATAGATGTGGAACCTCAAGGGGAAGGCGGAACTGCCGTAATCACACTGAACACGTTCGACAACGCACCGGTTTACTATACACTGGACGGCTCTGAGCCATCGGCAGCATCGCAGCAATATACTCAGCCGTTTACGGTGGACAAAACCACAACAATCAAGGCAAAAGCTATCCGCAACGGTCGTGAAAGCAACGTAACCGAAGAAACGCTGACTTATAATCTGGCTACCATGCACCCGATTACCCTGAAATGTGAACCCGATGAAAAGTTCACTTACAAGGGAGCAAACCTGCTGGTAGACGGTATGACGGGAGATGACAACTACCGTTCAGGACGTTATATCGGTATTTACGGTCAGGACTTCGATGCCACTATCGACTTGCAGGAACCGAAAGAAATATCTTCTGTATCACTGGGTACATATCTGGTTCCGGGTGACTATATCTTCGGTTTGACCGGACTGGAAGTATATGGTTCCGAAGACGGAAAGACATACAGCAAGATTGCTTCAAAAGCTATACCGACACTGGAAAAAGGCAGCAAGAATAATGTTCTGAAACGTGATACGGTAAACTTCGACAAGACCAAGACACGCTACGTACAAATTATCGGAAAGAATACTCCGGTACTTCCGAAATGGCATCCGGGTGCAGGCAAGCAGACTTACCTGTTCCTCGATGAAATTGCCATCAACTAAGAATATTATAAACGGCTGCTGAGATAAGACGCCGCCGATATCATCAAAAAAAAGAGTCATATCAAACTCTCCGCATGGAAAGAAATGATATGACTCTTTTTTATTTATACCATCACCTGATATCAAAGCTTAAATGTATTAACCGAATTAGCTTTTAAGGTAGGAGAATAAACAATACCGTTTATCTGGAAACTTACCACCTTATCAGTCGGCTCGGCATTACCAATCACTACCACGATACTGTTATCCGTATTTACAAATGCAAGAACATCCTCGTAACTGTCGGAAGTTTCAATTCTTTTTGCACCCGGCAATACATAATGGCTGACGTGCTTCATGATATAATATTCCGGAGTATAGCGGAAAGACTTTCCGTTTTCATCGACTACAACCAAAGAGTTCTGTGCCCATCCCCAACGGCTGATACCTCCTTCCATCAAAGAAGTATTCCAGTACTCGTACACACTGACACCATTTTTCAGGTAGTGCTTCATCAGATCCCAGGAATGAGCAGCACCCTTCCAGTCGTTCTTGCCATTGCCACACTCCTGCTCCGTCTGATACAATTTTATATCCGGATATTTTGCCTGTACTTTAGGCAGAGCATCTTTTCCTGCCCACTGGAATCCTACTCCTTTGACAAAACGTGCACAATCCTTATCTTGCAGAATGGTATCAACAAGTGCTCTGTTGGCACGTTCCATCGTACCAAACATAACCTCAACATTCTTTTCAGCCATAGCCGGTCCCAGATACTTGCCTACAAAATTTGCCAGTCCCTTTGCAGTCCAGCAACAACTTGGAAATATCTGCGCCGAATTGAATTCATTCTGAGGCATGACAGCAAATATATCAATACCTTCCTGACGGTAAGCATCAATAAACTTTGAGAAATACAAGGCATAAGCCTTCAGATAAGCATCTTCCTGAATAAACATATCTGTACCTTCTTTCCCCTCTTTATCTTCCGGCAAACCATTGTCTACCACACGAGTCATATAAGTACTTTCACCATCTTTCAGACGTTCTTTCAGCAGACGAGCCATCTTCATAGTAGACAATCCTGCATAATGCTTATTGTATTTCATCCAAGAAGGCGGACACCAGGGAGATGCCCATATTTTCAGATCGGGCTGATAGCGCAACGCAGCCTGAATAAAAGGAATCAACGTCTGTCTGTCATGGTCTATTGAGAAATCCTTCATTTCAAAGTCACCAGCAGTTTCATTATACGAATACCAGTCGACAGCAAAATCGTTTGCAGCCACAGGCATACGGCAAATTGTAAAGTTAGCTCCTACTCCGGGAGTAAACATCTCATTCAAGATACTGTCGCGTACCGAAGCATCCAGCTTGTTTAAAGAAACCCATCCCAGTTCATTAAAACAAGTACCAAACCCATCGATGGTCTGTCGGGTATTGGCAGGATCGATAACGATATCGGCTTCCTTACCCGTTTCTGATACAGGAACAGCAGGTTGAGTAACCCACGGTTCATCAAATGTTGTGCTGACCCATGCAGCTTCCGGAATATGCTGGCAAGACAACAAAGTACCTGCCGCCAAAGCTAAGAATAAAGATTTTTTCTTCATAGTACTAAAGTAAATCAGGAAGCAAAAAATACTTCCTGATTTTATAAAAAGTTATTAATCAATTAAAATTTAATCTGTCTCTAAGAGATTTTTCTATCTGATATTTTTTTTAAGCGTATAAGTCTTTACTTAAACAACTCAGGTACAAAATGATTCAGGTATTTACGCCAGTTACGCCACTCATGTCCTCCGTCAGTTTCCATATATTCATATTTATATCCATTAGCGTCAAGAAGCTCACGGTACTTCACATTATCCTGGAACAGAAAATCTGTATTTCCGATTCCGATAAAATAAAGTTTAGGAGCATTGGAGAACTGTTTTGCCAGTTTTGCTTCCAGATTTTCATAAATATATGTATTCTCACCCTTCGCCTGACGGTTTATAGCAGCAGAGAAAAGACCTACATAACCGAACAAGTCAGGATTATTGGCAGAAATATAAAGAGAATGGAATCCACCCATCGATAGTCCGGCAATCGCACGGTGATTTTTATCATTTATAGTACGATAATGACTTTCCACATACTTCATGATATCCGGAAAGGCCTTTTCGAAAGAACCTTCCATTGTCTTCGGATTGGCAAACGAAGGCTTATACATACTGTTAGGATATTCACCTGGTACAGCTCCCTGAGCACCGTTTCCGTTAGGCATAACCACAATCATCGGCTCAGCTTTTCCTTGTGCTATCAGGTTGTCAAGTATCTGAATAGCTCTACCCAGCTCACTCCAGGCATTTTCATCACCTCCCGCACCATGCAACAGGTATAATACCGGATATTGTTTATTGCTGTCTTCATAACCGGCAGGTGTGTAAACCGTCATGCGGCGACGTTCCATACTCAATGTTGGACTAGGATACCAGACCTTCGATACGGTTCCGTGAGGAACTTCACGTACAAAATAGTTTTGAGACAATTCTCCATCGACCAGAAAATAATTGGTATACGTAGCAATATCACGAATCATATACACATTGCTGGGATCGAGCATACGCATGCCGTCAACGTAAAAACAATAAGTATGAAGTTCAGGAGAAGGCATAGAGGTTGTATACGTCCATACTCCATCTTTCCCCTTTACCATAGGAATCTGCCCGGGAGTTTCCATCATACCAAATGGGGTCTGCCGTTTTACTTTTTCAAAAAAATCTGCCTCAACCACTACTTCTTTGGCATTTGGAGCCAGTAATTTAAAAGTTACTGTCTGGTTCTTCAACTCAGGAGAAACAATATCTCCCGTGTTTACAGCTACAGTTTCCTGAGCCCATGCGGAAAGAGAAATCAAACATCCTACCGCCAAACTTAAAAATGCTTATTTATTACAAAAATCCTTGAGTATAAAGCTTTATATAATAAAATGGACAAAAGACAACCTGAGTAATAAAGATCCCATTATATATCAATAAGAATCTTTATAGCACATAATGAAGAACGTCTTTGAACTATCCATACACTTTCGACAAAGTGGTATTAACATTTTCCCAATGAATCTGTACAAAAAATAAAAAACAAGCCGATGTTTTTCCCTAAACTTCATATACTTTTTCCCACATAATCCTCATAAATTAGGATTGCCGAATAAAGAGAATTGACGTTACTTTGCAACCGAATTACAAAAAACCACTAGACAGATATGAAACGTACAATTCTCGCTTCGCTGGCAGCAGCCGTGACAACAACTGTTTTTGCTGCCCCGACTGATACAGACAATGCATTGGTCAAAGATACAACTAAAGTGATAGACATCGAGGAAGTAGTTGTCATCGCTACTCCGAAGGAAAACAATCGTCTGCGCCAGCAGGCCATTTCGTCGACATCGCTTTCGCAAAATGAAATGCGTAACAACTCGGTGACCTCGGTCAAAGCGTTGTCGGGACTTGTACCCAATCTGTTCATCCCTGATTACGGCTCGAAGTTGACAACTTCGGTATATGTACGCGGTATCGGTTCGCGCATCAATACCCCAGCCGTAGGTCTGTATGTAGACAATATCCCATTCATCGACAAGTCGGCGTTCGACTTCAACTACTCTGACATCGAACGAATAGACGTGATGCGTGGTCCGCAGGGAACACTGTACGGACGAAATACGATGGGGGGACTGATTCGTGTGTTCACCAAATCACCTTTCACTTATCAGGGAACAGATATCCGTCTCAGCGCAGCTACATACAATGACTATAAGGCTTCTCTTACTCACTATCACCGCATTTCTTCACAGTTTGCGTTTTCTACGGGATTCTTCTACGAACACAAGGGAGGTTTCTTCAAGAACAACTTCAACAACAAGCGCATTGATACAGACGATGAGTTCGGAGGACGTTTCCGCGCCATTTATCTGCCTTCGGAAAATCTGAAGCTGGACTTCACGCTGAATTATGAATATACCAATCAGGGAGGATATCCATACGAATATACCGGACGTACCGATGACAAGACAGAAGACCGCGGTGAATATATCGGAAAAATATCTTACAACCGTGAATGTGGCTACAAGCGTAACCTGCTGAACGGTGGATTGAATCTGGAACATCAGGCTGATAACTTTATTCTGAGCAGTGTGACTGGTTTCCAGTATCTGTACGACCAGATGAATCTGGACCAGGATTTTACGGAAGCTGACATTTATACCATCATGCAGAAGCAGAACTCCAAGACTATCAGTGAAGAACTGGTGCTGAAATCGAAACCGGGCAATCGCTGGCAGTGGACTACGGGAGTGAGCGGATTCTACCAGTGGCTGAAAACCGACGGACCGGTTACTTTCCAGGAAGCTGGTATACAGAGTCTGATTGAAGACAATATCAATGCAGGGCTTTCTCATCTTCCTGCCGGAGCACCTACACTGGCAGCAAAGATTACCACACGTCCCTTGCCTGTTTCGGGGGTATTCGATACACCGATATTAAACGGAGCTATCTATCATCAGTCTACTATCAATGATGTGCTGGTAGAAGGACTGTCTGTTACAGCAGGACTTCGTCTGGACTACGAAAAGCTGAAACTGGATTATAACTCGGTATGCGACATGAACTTCGATTTCAGTGTTTCGGCTCCTTTCCTTCCAACGGCGATTGTCAGACAACTGAATGCCAAGACACAGTTCATCGGAAAAGAATCGACCGACTACCTGCAACTGCTCCCCAAATTCACTATACAGTATGCATGGAACAGTAAGAACAATGTATATGCTACTGTCAGCAAAGGATATCGTTCGGGAGGATACAACATCCAGATGTTTTCCGACCTGATACAAAACAACATGCGAAGCGACATGATGAACGCCATCAAGCAGGACGAAGTACTCGGAAAGTTTGCAGGTATGATGCCTGACGTACCAGCCTCTGATGTAAACGTATCGGATGCAACACTTTATAAACCTGAATATTCATGGAACTATGAAGTTGGTTCACACACCACCTGGTTCGATGACAGACTGCAAGCCGACGTCGCTCTCTTCTACATGGATACTCACGACCAGCAAATCTCACGTTTTGCAGAAAGCGGACTGGGACGTATCACGGTCAATGCAGGAAAGAGCCGCAGTCTGGGAGCTGAAGCTTCCCTGCGTGCACAGGTGACTGATGCTTTCAGCTTGAACGGAAGCTACGGATATACATACGCTACCTTTACCGATTACGTAGTGAGCGATGAAGAAAACTATAACGGCAACTATGTGCCTTTCGTTCCCAAACATACATTTAATGCAGGAGCACAGTATGTGTTCGGTCTGCGTAACGGAGCTATATTCGACAACATTACTGTAAATGCCAACTACAAGGCTGCCGGACGTATCTACTGGACAGAACAGAACAATGCCAGTCAAGCACTGTACGGCACACTCAACGGACGTGTAAGTTTCAACAAAGGCAACGGACAGCTGGCTTTCTGGATAAACAACGCACTCAACACCGACTATCAGGCGTTCTACTTCGAAACCATGAACAGAGGCTTTGCACAGAAAGGCCGTCCCCTTCAGGTTGGTGTGGATATCCGCTGCCGCTTCTGATGTCCGCCTCACATTCCGTAAACCAAACGGACAACAAGAAGTGTCGAACGAAGTTTTATACAGGATATTATAAGTAGACTTATGCTTTATATAGGAAATTAAGCATTAAAGAAAACATTTCAAAAAATAGAAACTTAAAAGTAAAGTATCCTCCTGTCTTTGGTTCCTTCACAACGAAAGCTAAAGCAGGAGGATGCTTTTTATAGATTGCCCCTATTCGTGTTTCAGGCGTTTCTGCTCCGGTTCCTTTTAATCCGATTCTTTTTGAAAGGTGCAGGGTTTCTCCTCAGATTACGATTCTCGCTGTGTTTCTGATAGCTATATCTTTTATTTTGAGAATCACCTCAATTTCAGATTCAATTTAGGTCATAAACTTTTGTGACA
>OLYI01000267.1_pt1 | contig 22647 bp, 19 predicted proteins | sample 1644251 | NCBI WGS metagenome assembly OLYI01 (sample SAMEA103958140, study PRJEB25191) | human gut metagenome | biome: human-associated habitat [ENVO:00009003]; feature: intestine environment [ENVO:2100002]; material: feces | place: Germany | collected 2013/2015 | reverse complement strand
ATTGCAAGAGCTCTTGTCAATGAGCCGAGCATGCTGCTTGCTGACGAGCCGACGGGTAATCTGGACAATAACAATGCGTGGGAGATTATGAAACTGCTTGAGGAAATCAACGAGAAAGGCACAACTGTTATCGTTGTAACTCATAATCTTGAGATTGTTAAGGTTATGAAAAAACGTGTTATCACTATAAAGAAAGGTCTTGTTGTATCTGACAGCAAGGATGGTGATAGTGATGAGGATTAATACGTTTTTTTATTCAATCAAGCAGGGATTTAAGAATATTTTCAGAAACAAGATGTTTTCACTGGCATCCATAGCGACAATGGCAGCCTGTATTTTTATGTTTGGTCTGTTTTATATAGTTGTGACGAACTTCTCAAGCATGGTTAAGACAGCTGAGGAGGGTGTTGCTGTCACAGTGTTCTTTAATGAGGGCACTACAGAGGATGTAATAAAAGCGGACAAGGCTCAGATAGAAAAGAGGGCTGAGGTTGGCAAGGTGGATTATCAGTCAGCGGCCGATGCATGGAGTGATTACCAGAAGGAGTATTTTGAGGGCTACGATGATGCTGCAGCTTCCTTTGGTGATGATAACCCTCTCAGTAATTCAGCAAATCTGCAGGTTTATTTGAATGATGTCTCTGCGCAGCAGACTCTTGTCAACTATATCAAGGGTCTGGAGGGCGTCAGAAAGGTAAACCAGTCGCAGGATGTGGCCAATACGCTGACCGATTTAAATAAGCTTATCAGCTATGTATCGGGAGGTATCATTCTGATTCTTCTGTGTGTTGCGATTTTCCTTATAAGCAACACAGTTACTACAGGTATTGCGGTCAGACGAGAGGAAATAGCTATCATGAAGCTTATCGGAGCGACGGATTTTCTGGTCAGGTCTCCATTTGTGGTAGAAGGTATTCTTATTGGACTGATAGGATCAGCGATTCCTCTGGGATTGCTCAGTGTCATGTATGGAAAGATTTGTGCATATATTGCTAATAAGTTTAGTTTTATAGGAAATATGATGACATTTATCCCAACAAAGGAGATTTTCTCTACACTTGTACCGGTAGCGCTTGTACTGGGCGTTGGAATTGGCTTTTTGGGAAGCCGATTCACAATTCGGAAACATTTAAGAGTATAATAATAATTATGACGGCCTGGCTCCGATCGGAGACAGGCTGTTTTAAGTTCATATCATAATATAGAGAGGACAGGACTGAAATGGATAATTCAAACAACAACGGCTTAGAATACGATGATAATTCAGATGTGAGCGATAAAAAGCCTCATAGAAAGAGATTTAGAAATGGGTTCGGTGTCGGGATTGCTACAGGTATAGTGACCACCATTGTGCTTGGATTGATTGTGCTCTTTGCATACACAATGATTACAGGCAGGAGCGTGCATACCGTTGCAAAAAGCGCAGATGTGCTTGACGACAAGACAGTGCAGAAAATCGATGAGCTTGCGAACTACATAGACGAGTACTACTATGAGGATTACGATAAGGATGAGTTGGAAAACGGTCTGCTGCATGGTGTGATGGAGGGGCTGAATGATCCTTATTCGGTTTATTATACCGCAGATGAGTATAAGGAACTGCAAATCAGCACGACAGGCACTTATTATGGTATCGGGGCTGCGTTAAAGCAGGACCCGAACACAAAGCAGGTGACAGTTTCAAAGGTATACAGCGGAACACCTTCGGAGGAAGCGGGACTTAAAAAGGATGACGAAATAGTCTCTGTTGATGGTGTCGAGGCAACATCCGAGGATCTCACAAAGCTTGTTGCCAAAATCAGAGGTAAGGAGGGCACTAAGGTTACGCTTGAAATCAGGCGTGGCGAGGATACAGACCCATTTACCGTTGAGGTGGAGCGTAAAAATGTTGAGCTGCCATCAGTGGACAGCAAGCTGCTTGACAATGGAGTAGGATATATCCAGGTCAGTGAGTTTCAGACAAACACGGCAAGTCAGTTTGAGGATGCACTTGACGGACTTACAAATCAGGGTATGAAGGGCCTTATAGTGGATTTGCGTGCTAATCCGGGAGGACTACTTACCGCAGTGACAGAAATGGTTGACAGACTGCTTCCGGCAGAAACAGTTGGTAAGCTTCCTGCAGGAACTGTCGTGTATACAAAGGATAAAAACGGAAATATCCAGACATTTGGTGATGACGATGGAAAACAGATTGACTGTCCTATCGTAGTGCTTGTCGATGAAAACAGCGCAAGTGCATCTGAAATTTTTGCAGGAGCCATGAAGGATTACAATGAGGATGGTTATATTGATGCCACACTTGTAGGCAAAAAGACCTTTGGAAAGGGAATTGTCCAGACTATTTATAATCTTTCTGATGGCGACGCTGTAAAGATTACCACATCGAAGTACTACACACCAAACGGTCACAATATCCACAAAAAGGGTATCGAGCCTGATGTAGAGGTCGATTATGAATATACAGGAGATACAAATGCAGACTATGACATGCAGTATGATGTGCAGCTTCAGAAAGCGATTGAGGTGATGAATGAAAAGCTTAAATAAGATTGCATGCTTTCTCATGCTGTGCTGGATGGTAGTCATCTTTATGTTTTCGGCGGAGCCGGATACCGAGTCGTCTGAGCTAAGCGGCAGCGTCAGCTATCGCATAGTTTCTGTGGTCAATACTATTACCGCAAGCCACTGGGATGAGAAGGAGCTGCTCAATAAGGCAGAGCTTATAGACTATCCGGTTAGAAAATGTGCCCACATGAGTGAGTATGCCATTCTCACATTGCTTGGATATGTGACATTTTTGTTCTTGCATGGCAGAAGAAGATTTTTGATTCCGATAGGCGTGACCTTCCTATATGCCTGCACAGATGAATTTCACCAGCTGTTCGTTCCCGGCCGAGCCGGCAAGTTTACCGATGTGCTGATTGATACCACAGGCGGTATCATTATGCTGCTATTTATTGCGCTTGTTACACGCGTAGCACGTAAGAAGCATACAGCAGGCACTGCAAAACCGAAAATATGAAAACATGAAGACACGAAGAGAAGTGGGCTGTAATCGTTGTCGGTCACACTGTTAGGTGTGAACAGTAACAGTCATGATAACAAGCGTGATGATAAGCATGATTATAAGTGCCAAATTTAGTTGCAGTTTTCTAATATAATCGGTATAATAAGGGTATTGACGCTGGCCAAAAAAAAGGCATATAACATACGTTTTTAATATGTGCCACAACCAGCTTCCCGCCCAGTAAACCCAGGTTTACGGCCGGCACATAGCATGTTCAGAAGAAAAATATGAAATGCCACGGGGTTCCATTAAAAATATGAATGAAACAAAGTGAAAATAAAAAATCACTATCCGAAAAAAATCCCGTGGCTGACTTCATATTTTTCAGAGGAATATACTGTGTGCCGGCCGCACCCCACAACCTGAATGCGGGAAGCGTAGTTAGAGCCACAAAGCGTCTAAAATGTATAGAAAGAGGTGATTCTGTGGTAGAGTTGGATAATTTCAAGTCCACGCTCCAAGGCTACAAAGCCCCACTACAGGAAGTGAGGGATTCACTTTGACCTGGCTAATAAAGAAGAAAAAATCCAGGAATTAGAGCGAGAAATGGAAGCTCCTGACTTCTGGGATGACCCGGAGAAGTCACAGAGCAAGATGAAAGAGCTTAAGAGTATGAAGGATGATGTAGCTACATACGCAAAGCTCAAGGAACAGTACGAAGATATAGAGACGATGATTGAGATGGGCTATGAGGAGAACGATGAGTCACTCATACCCGAGATACAGCAGATGCTTGATGATTTTGAGAGCACATATGACGGTATCAGAATGAAGACTCTTTTGTCGGGAGAATATGATAAATGCAATGCGATTCTGAGGCTCAATGCAGGTGCAGGTGGTACCGAGTCGTGTGACTGGGCGGCCATGCTGTTTCGTATGTACTCGAAGTGGGCTGATAAAAAGGGCTTTACCCTTGAGGTACTCGATTCGCTTGATGGCGATGAAGCCGGTATCAAGTCTATTACCTTCCAGGTAAACGGAGAGAATGCATATGGGTATCTAAAGTCTGAAAAGGGTGTGCACAGGCTTGTTCGTATTTCGCCGTTTAATGCGGCGGGAAAAAGGCAGACCTCATTCGTATCATGTGATGTCATGCCTGATATTGAGGAGGATCTTGATATTGAGGTGAAGGACGAGGATATCAGAATTGATACCTACCGCTCAAGTGGAGCAGGAGGACAGCATATCAATAAAACTTCGTCAGCTATCCGTATCACACATTTTCCATCAGGGATCGTGGTACAGTGTCAGAATGAGCGTTCACAGCATATGAACAAGGACAAAGCCATGCAGATGTTAAAGGCAAAGCTGTATCTTTTAAAGCAGGAAGAGAATGCTGCAAAGGAGGCGGGCATCAGAGGCGAGGTCAAGGAAATTGGCTGGGGAAGCCAGATACGTTCGTATGTGCTTCAGCCTTACACCATGGTCAAGGATCACAGGACAGATGTGGAGACTGGTAATGCGGATGCAGTGCTCGATGGCAATATAGATATATTTATCAATGGTTATCTGAAGTGGCTTGCAACACGTTCAGAATAAGGAGGCAAATGTGGGGTTAGTTATAACTGTGGCGATATTAGCAGTTCTGACAGCTGCCGGAGTGACCGTTTACATTAAAGTCAGACGGTTGTCTGAAAGTCTTCTTGGTACACCTGATGTCACAGAGGGCATCAATCGTATCAGGGAGAATGTCTCTACGACTCCCAAGTCGGTTTCAGGCATGACGCGCCTTATGGAGCCACAGATAAAAAGGGATTTTCCGGAGTTTGTCTGGGAACAGTTTAAGAGAATGTCAGAAAGAGTGCTTGTGTCAGCACTTTGTGCAATCACGACTGAGGATATTTACAAGCTGGATCGTGAGGCTTCTGATGAGGTAAGACAGCAGGTGCAGGTGCATATAGACAGCAATGAGGCAGCTGGCTTTACAGAGCATTTTGACGAGATCAGGGTGCATCAGACTGAAATCTCAAATTATGTGAAAAGAGATGGAAGGTGCGTCATCAGTATACAGAGTGCGGTTGAGTATTTTTACTACAAGACTGCCTCAGGAAAGCTTATCAGTGGTGATAAAGAGTATAAAAAGCAGACCAGATATAATATGGAGCTTGTATACATACAGGATATAGATATGCTGGATAATGCAGGGATAGGCAGTGCAGTTGGCACTACATGTCCGAATTGCGGTGCTCCGGTCAGAAGTCTTGGAGCAAAGAAATGTGAATATTGTGGCTCATATGTTGAGCCTGTCAATATAAAAGTATGGAAGCTGCAGAGCTTTCATGAAGTTGATTACAACCATATCTAAGGAGGAAGAAAATGGGGATTATTAAGGCAGTAAAACAGGCAATTGGAGGCGGTTTTGCAGATACATGGCAGGAGGTTATTGAGCCGGATAATATAGGCGACCAGACAGTCTATGCCAGGGGTGTGCTGGTAAACAGGGGGCAGAATAAAAAAGGCTCTGACGATATTGTTTCAAACGGCTCTATCATTCATGTATATGACAATCAGTTTATGATACTTGTTGATGGTGGCAAGATTGTGGATTACACAGCTGAACCGGGCTACTACAAGGTGAGCAATTCATCTATGCCATCACTTTTTAACGGACAGTTTGGGGATTCTTTAAAGGAAACCTTTGACCGTGTGAGATTTGGTGGACAGACACCACAGTCACAGAAGGTTTATTATATCAACCTTCAGGAAATCAAGGGAATCAAGTTTGGTACGAGAAATCCTATAAACTACTATGATACATTTTATAATGCGGAGCTTTTCCTTCGTGCCCATGGTACATATTCCATCAAAATTGTGAATCCGCTTCAGTTTTATGCAGAGGCTATTCCAAAGAATATGGATCATGTGGAGATTACTGATATCAATGAGCAGTATCTGTCAGAGTTTTTAGAGGCATTACAGTCTGCCATCAACCAGATGTCAGCGGATGGTACAAGAATTTCATTCGTCACAAGCAAGGCATCTGAGCTTGGAAGATATATGGCCAAGTGTCTCGATGAAAGCTGGAATCAGATACGTGGTATGGAGGTACAAAGTGTTGGTATCGCCAGCCTTTCATATGATGAGAAGTCTCAGGAGCTCATTAACACAATCCATCTATTGCACAGGGGTATATGGTCAAAAATATGTCAGAGGGTGTCAAGAACGCAGGCAGCAACAGTGGTGGAGCTATGCAGGGCTTCATGGGTGTCGGCATGGGAATGAGCACCATGGGCAATATGATGAATGGTTTTACACAGATGGCACAAAATAACAGATCAGCCGGAATGAATGCGCCGGGAAATGGTGCAGCAGGTATGGCAGCAGGAGTGGCTTCGGGTGCTACACAGCAGGAGGATGCGTCAGGCTGGACATGTGAGTGCGGACAGAAAAACACAGGTAAATTCTGCAGTAATTGCGGCAAGCCTATGCCACAGGAGATTACAGAGTGGACATGTGAGTGTGGACAAAAAAATACAGGTAAATTCTGCAGTAATTGTGGAAAACCAAGAGCATAAGATGTTGCAAAGCTGTAATCTTTGTGTTAAAATCTTTGAGTCAAGGACAAATGTCGGTGTGTGACAAACACACACCGGCCATTTTGGAGGTAACTAAATGGCGGAGAAATCAAACTACTTTGTTTTACGGGCAAAGGCTGTACCGGAGGTGCTGCTTAAAGTAGTTGAGGCAAAGAGACTGCTGGATTCGGGCAAGCTTGAATCTGTGCAGGAGGCAACAGATGCTGTTGGCATAAGCAGAAGCTCCTTTTACAAATATAAGGATGATATTTTTCCTTTTTATGAGGGGCGTAAAGGAAAGACAGTGAATCTTGTCATTCAGATGGATGACGAGCAGGGCATACTTTCCGTTGTGCTTAAGTCGGTAGCCGATGCGAAAGCAAATATTCTTACCATACACCAAAGTGTACCGGTAAATGGCATTGCGTCACTCACGTTATCTGTGGATGTATTTCCCGAGTCGGATGATGTGGATGATATGGCAAAGCAGATTGAGTCCTTAAAGGGCATACATTACGTAAAAATTTTAGCCAGGGAGTAACAAAAAGATGAAGATTGCAGTCATGGGTTACGGCACAATTGGATCAGGTGTCGTAGAAGTATTAGAAATCAACAAGGAAAAAATCGCAAAGAGAGCGGGAGAGCCGATCGAGGTCAAGTATGTTCTTGATTTAAGAGAGTTCCCGGGTACACCTATTGAGAACAAAATAGTTCATGATTATAAGGTTATTGCAGAGGACCCTGAGATCGGTATAGTTGTAGAGACAATGGGAGGCGTTGAGCCTGCATTTACATTTGTAAAGGCAATGCTTGAGGCAGGAAAACAGGTAGCAACATCAAACAAGAACCTTGTTGCTGCAAAGGGTGCTGAGCTCATCAAGGTTGCCAGGGATCATGGAGTGAACTTCCAGTTTGAGGCCAGTGTCGGTGGTGGAATCCCTATTATCAGACCTCTCAACAAGTGTCTCACAGCAGATGAGATTGAGGAAATCACAGGTATCTTAAACGGAACAACCAACTACATGCTTACAAAGATGACAGAGGAAGGTGCAGACTTTGATGAGGTATTGAAGGATGCTCAGGATAAGGGCTATGCAGAGAAGGATCCTACAGCCGACATAGAGGGACATGATCCATGCAGAAAGATAGCCATTCTCACATCGCTTGTTGCAGGACAGCAGGTGGATTTCGAGGATATCCACTGTGAGGGTATCACAAAGATTACACCTGAGGATATTAAGTATGCAAAGGCAATGCACCGTGCAATCAAGCTTCTGGCTTCAAGCCGCAAGGTAGGTGACAGCTATACATGTCTCGTTGCACCGTATATGATAGATGATTCACATCCGCTCTCAGGAGTAAATGGAGTGTTCAACGGCGTATTTTTACGTGGAAATGTGCTCGGAGATGCTATGTTCTACGGCAGTGGAGCAGGAAAGCTTCCAACAGCAAGTGCTGTAGTGGCAGATGTTGTTGATATGACAAAGCATCAGAACACAAATATTTATATTGACTGGAAGCCTGAGAAGCTCACACTTGTAAGCTATGATGACAGTGTAAACAGCTTCTTTGTGAGAACTGACTCACCAAAGAGCGAGGTTGAGGCTGTATTCGGACATGTAGACTACATTGAGAATGTGGTTGACGGCGAGTATGCATTCACAACAGGCAACATGACAGAGAAGGATTTTGCCGACAAGGCATCAAAGATAAACGTTATCAACAGAATCAGACTGTAAAGAACAAAAATATGGTAAAAGGCTTATACACCGCTCACACCGTTATGGTTAATGAGATGAAGCGCAATTACAATATAGTATAATAATGATATGAGGGGCAAAAGGTATTTTGCCCCTCATTTATGATTACTCAGATTACGACATGCTTGCATGTGGTTACCGGCTTTTTTAGTTCAAACTTAGTAATTGCAGATACGCATGCTCTGGCGTATAATATTTAAAAAATAAAACTATTCAGAGTCACAATAAAAACACACAGATACGGAGAAGTTCAATTGGAAACCGAAACAGTCACAGGATACGTTGATCATATAATATACAGAAATGCAGAAAACGGGTATACGGTACTTGTTCTTGTAGTGAACGAGGAGGAGCTCACATGTGTGGGCACTTTTTCGGACATTGCTGAGGGTGAAAATATAGAGGCGCATGGTGAGTATACAGAGCATGCCACCTATGGCAGACAGTTTAAGGTAGTAAGCTTTGAAGAGAAGGAGCCGGAGGATGAGATGGCTATTGAGAGGTATCTGGGCTCAGGAGCCATACATGGTATAGGACTTGCACTCGCAGCACGTATTGTCAGGCGATTCAAGAAGGATACCTTCCGCATCATAGAGGAAGAGCCGGAGAGGCTTGCTGAGGTAAAGGGCATCAGCCAGAGAAAGGCTATGGAGATTGCGGACCAGGTCAATGCAAAAAGAGACTTAAGGGAAGCCATGATTTTTTTGCAGCAGTACGGCATCAATATGAATCTGGCTGTGAAGATATATAATAAGTATGGCGGAGAGATATACAGCGTGCTCAAGGAAAATCCGTACCGCATGGCGGATGATATCGACGGAGTTGGTTTTAAAACTGCAGATGAGATAGCGGCGCGGGTTGGCATCAAGACTGATTCTGATTTTAGAATAAAAAGCGGTATACAGTATGTTTTGCAGCAGGCTGCCATGGACGGACACACATATCTGCCGATGGAGGAACTTACGAGGCGTGCTGTATATCTGCTCGGAGTGGAAAGCTCGCAGGTTGAGGCACATTACATGAATCTGGCCATGGACAGGAAGATTGTCATGCAGCTAAAGGATGATATAACCCAGATTTATGCTAACACCTTTTATTATATGGAGGCAAACACGGCAGCCATGCTAAAGCAGCTTGATGTGACGTATGATGTGCCGGATATCGAGATAGAGGCTGCAATCAGAAATATAGAGAAAAAGACAGAGATGGAGCTCGATGAGCACCAGGTAGAGGCGGTGAAGGAAGCAGTCAGAAATGGCCTTTTAGTCATTACCGGAGGACCCGGAACAGGAAAAACCACCACCATCAATACTATTATCAAGTATTTTGAGCTGGAGGGCATGGATATTTTTCTGGCTGCACCGACAGGCCGTGCGGCAAAACGCATGAGTGAGACAACAGGCTACGAGGCACGCACAATCCACCGTATGCTTGAGTTAAACGGCGGCATGGACACAGGAAGCGCAGCTGGCTTTGAGAGAAATGAAAGGAATCCGCTCGAGACGGATGTAATCATCATAGATGAGATGTCGATGGTTGATATATCACTCATGTACTCATTGCTAAAGGCGGTTGTGGCAGGTACGAGACTCATACTTGTAGGAGATGTGAACCAGCTTCCGAGCGTGGGACCGGGCAGCGTGCTAAAGGATATTATTGATTCAGGTGCATTCCACACGGTAAAGCTTACAAAGATTTTTCGTCAGGCGAGCACGAGCGATATTATAGTAAACGCCCACAAGATAAATAATGGAGAAGAGGTATCGTTAGATAATAAGAGCATGGATTTCTTTTTTCTAAAGAGATATGATGCCGACAAGATAATAAATGTTACATTACAGCTAATAAAGCAGAAGCTTCCTAAGTTTGTAAATGCTACAGAGTATGATATACAGGTGCTTACGCCTATGAGAAAGGGGCTTCTCGGAGTGGAACGTCTAAACGGTATATTGCAGGCGTATATGAATCCGGCAGACAAGAGCAAGCGCGAAAAAGAATACAGGGGCACGATTTTCCGCGAGGGCGACAAGGTGATGCAGATAAAGAACAACTATCAGATAGAGTGGGAAATCAGGACAAAATTCGGACTTTGTGTGGATAAGGGCATGGGAATCTTCAATGGAGATACAGGTATCATTGAGGAAATCAATGATTTTGCCGAGACCATGACCATATCCTTTGACGAGGGCAGAAAGGTGGAGTATCCGTTTAAGCTTTTGGAGGAGCTTGAACTTGCATACGCGGTCACTATACACAAGTCGCAGGGAAGTGAGTATCCGGCTGTCGTTATACCTCTTTTGAGCGGCCCGAGAATGCTTATGAACAGAAATTTGCTCTATACGGCGGTTACAAGAGCAAAGAAATGTGTTACCATAGTGGGTGACGAACAGACATTTTACGAGATGATACAAAACAACTCACAGCAGAGACGCTATAGCGGGCTTAGAGACAGAATAGTGGAGGAGACTATCTGATGAAAATAAGAAAACTTACAAATGAAGAGATAAAAGGGGCATGTGCCTTTGCGGTAAGTATATACAATATCGCAATCAGAGGCTGCTTTCGGACACTGGACTGTCATCGATATTTTGATGAATATATGGATGCAGACAGGCTGACGGACGAGGAAAGGATCGGTGTTCTTGTAGTATTTGGTGCGTTTGATAGCAATGTGCTGTGCGGAGTGTGCGGCATGACAAACGAGGGGCATATCACCATGCTGTATGTGCATCCGCAGTATTTAAGACGTGGAATTGGCAAAAAGCTTCTGGAGCGAGTCAGGATATATGCACGCATGCAGCTTAAGCTCATGCAGGTGTCTGTAAATGCAATGCCGGCATACACGGCAGACTACTTCAGTCGTGTGGGCTTTAAGAGTGCATATCAGGGCGGCTTTTGCAATGGACAAGGCGATATGTACGTTCCTATGACAGCAAAAAGCATATATCAGGTGGAGTATACACCGCGACATATAGCTGATAAGACTTTTATTGCAATTTCAGTTGGCTTCACATGTCTTGTATTTTTCTCAGGCGTGATATATGCGGTATGCGCTGGGCTTACTCCGTAACGCTCAGATGCAGTTTTAATGGGCTGCAATAGTTGCCGGTCATACTTTGGTGTGAACAGTAACTAATATTGTATACATAAATATGCATATTTATGTAACAAAAAACAGTTGAAAAATCGGCTGTATTATGATACACTTTTTACAATTTAAGCAGATATACTATGCAACTACACTTTATAAGAAAAAAGAGACGCCCTCTTTTTTTTTGCGCAGACGTAAGGTTAGTTGCAGCTAAGAAGCTTATGGTTACAAAGTATAACACGAAAGGGCAGGGTAAAGATGAAAGCATTTTTAATTCTTGAAGATGGTAATGTATTTACCGGAACCAGCATTGGTTCAACAAGGGAAGTCATTAGTGAGATAGTATTTAACACATCAATGACAGGATATCTGGAGGTACTTACAGATCCTTCCTATGCAGGACAGGCTGTTGTAATGACTTATCCACTTATCGGAAATTATGGAATCACACCGGATATGGAGTCGGAAAGACCATGGCCGGATGGATATATAGTAAGAGAGCTGTCACGTATGCCAAGTAATTTCCGCTGCGAGGGTACTATACAGGATTTCCTTGAGAAAAACGATATTCCGGGAGTGGCCGGCATTGATACACGTGCGCTTACAAAGATTCTCAGGGAAAAGGGTACTATGAACGGAATGATTACCACAAATGAGAATTACAATCTCGATGAGATTATTCCAAAGCTCAAGGCATATACTACAGGCAATGTGGTTGACAAGGTCACATGCACTGAGAAAAAGGTTTTAAAGGGACAAGGAAAGAGGGTTGCCCTCATGGATTTCGGTGCCAAAAACAACATCGCCAAATCACTCAATGAAAGAGGCTGTGAAGTTACAATTTACCCTGCACACACAACCGCTGAAGAGATACTTGGTGACAATCCTGACGGAATCATGCTCTCAAACGGACCTGGAGATCCAAAGGAGTGTGTAGATATTATAAAGGAAATAAAGAAGCTTTATGACAGCAATGTGCCGATTTTTGCAATCTGCCTCGGACATCAGCTCATGGCACTTGCAACAGGCGCAGATACACACAAGATGAAGTACGGACACAGAGGTGGAAACCATCCGGTTAAGGATCTTGCAACAGGCCGTGTTTATATTTCTTCCCAGAACCATGGATATGTGGTGGACACAGATAAACTTGACCCTAATGTGGCTGAGCCTGTATTTATAAATGTCAACGACGGCACTAATGAGGGACTTAAGTATGTGAACAAGAATATCTTCACAGTTCAGTTCCATCCGGAGGCATGCCCTGGACCACAGGATTCAGCATATCTTTTTGACCGCTTTATTAACATGATGGGAGGTAACCAGTAATGCCAAGAAATAATGATATTAAAAAAGTATTAGTTATCGGTTCCGGTCCAATCGTAATCGGACAGGCCGCAGAGTTTGACTATGCAGGAACACAGGCCTGCCGTTCCTTAAAAGAGGAGGGCATTGAGGTATGTCTGGTAAACTCAAACCCGGCAACTATCATGACTGATAAGCAGATTGCGGATCAGGTATATATAGAGCCACTTACTCTTGAGTCATTAAAAGAGATTATCATAAAAGAAAAGCCTGACAGCATCCTTCCTACACTCGGTGGACAGGCAGGACTCAATCTTGGCATGGAGCTCGCTGAGTGCGGCTTCCTTGATGAGCAGGGAGTAAAGCTTATCGGAACAACAGCAGAGACCATCTTTAAGGCTGAGGACCGTCAGGCCTTCAAGGATACCATGGAGAAAATCGGTGAACCAATCGCGGCTTCACAGGTTGTAAAGAATATCGAGGATGGTATCGCATTTACCAACAAGATTGGTTACCCTGTAGTTCTTCGTCCTGCATTTACACTCGGCGGTTCCGGCGGTGGAATTGCTCACGATGAGCAGGAGCTTATCGACATACTTTCAAATGGACTTCGCCTGTCACGTGTCGGAGAGGTTCTTGTAGAGAGATGTATCGCAGGCTGGAAGGAAATCGAGTACGAGGTAATGCGTGATGCCAACGGCAACTGCATCACAGTATGTAACATGGAAAATATCGACCCGGTCGGTGTGCATACAGGAGATTCAATCGTAGTAGCACCTTCGCAGACACTTGGAGATAAAGAGTATCAGATGCTTCGTACATCAGCACTCAATATCATCAACGAGCTTCAGATTACAGGAGGCTGTAACGTACAGTATGCCCTCAATCCTGACTCATTCGAGTACTGTGTTATCGAGGTAAACCCACGAGTTTCACGTTCATCAGCACTCGCATCAAAGGCTACAGGATATCCTATCGCCAAGGTTACAGCCAAGATTGCACTCGGCTATCACCTCGATGAGATCAAGAACGCTATCACACAGAAGACATACGCAAGCTTTGAGCCAATGCTTGATTACTGTGTAGTCAAGATTCCAAGACTTCCGTTCGACAAGTTCCTCACAGCAAAGCGTACACTTACCACTCAGATGAAGGCTACCGGAGAGGTAATGAGTATCTGCAACAACTTCGAGGGTGCCCTTATGAAGGCTATCAGATCTCTCGAGCAGCATGTTGATTCACTTATGTCTTATGACTTTACTGGTCTTACAGATGATGAGCTTGAGAAACAGCTTGCAGTTGTTGACGACAGACGTATCTGGGTTATCGCAGAGGCGCTCCGCCGTGGAGTTAAATACGAGCATATTCACGAGATTACTAAGATAGATCTTTGGTTTATCGATAAAATCGCAATACTTGTTGAGATGGAGAACCGTTTAAAGACAGAGGAGCTTACAGTTGACCTGTTAAAAGAGGCAAAGCGTATCGAGTTCCCTGACAATGTTATCTCACAGCTTACAGATATTGATGAGGCTGATATCAAGAAGATGCGTTACGACAACGGCATTGTGGCAGCCTACAAGATGGTTGATACCTGTGCCGCAGAGTTTGAAGCAGAGACCCCATACTACTACTCAGTATTCGGCAGCGAGAATGAGGCGGCAGAGACAAATCCACAGAAAAAGGTGCTTGTACTTGGTTCAGGACCTATCCGTATCGGACAGGGTGTTGAGTTTGATTACTGTTCAGTCCACTGTACATGGTCGTTTGCCAAGGAAGGATGGGAGACAATCATCGTAAACAACAACCCTGAGACCGTTTCAACTGACTTTGATATTGCTGACAAGCTCTATTTTGAGCCACTCACAGCTGAGGATGTTGAGAGCATCGTTAATATTGAAAAGCCTGACGGAGCTGTTGTACAGTTCGGTGGACAGACCGCCATCAAGCTTACAGAGGCACTTATGAAGATGGGTGTCAAGATACTTGGAACAAAGGCTGAGGATGTAGACGCAGCCGAGGACAGAGAGCTCTTCGACGAGATTCTTCAGAAGACAGGTATCCCAAGAGCAGCAGGTGGTACAGTATTTACAGCTGAGGAGGCAAAGAAGGTAGCAAACGAGATCGGTTACCCTGTACTTGTCCGTCCTTCATACGTGCTTGGCGGACAGGGTATGAAGATTGCATGGAATGATGATGAAATCGAAGAGTTTATCGGCATCATCAACACAATCACACAGGATCATCCAATCCTTGTAGATAAGTACCTTATGGGTAAGGAAATTGAGGTTGATGCAATCTGTGACGGTACAGATATCCTGATTCCGGGTATCATGGAGCACATCGAGCGTACAGGAGTACACTCAGGAGACTCTATCTCAGTTTATCCTGCACATACTATCTCAGAAAAAGCAAAAGAGACTCTGGTTGAGTATACAAAGAGACTTGCACAGGCACTCCATGTTGTTGGTATGATTAATATCCAGTTTATCGATATGGACGACAACATCTATGTTATCGAGGTAAACCCACGTTCTTCAAGAACAGTACCATACATCAGCAAGGTTACAGGTATTCCAATCGTAGACCTCGCAGCAAGAATCATCATGGGTGAGACAATAAAGGGCATGGGCTACACACCTGGACTTGCTCCGACAGCCGATTACATTGCAATCAAGATGCCGGTATTCTCATTCGAGAAGCTGCGTGGCGCTGAGATTTCACTCGGACCTGAGATGAAATCAACAGGAGAGTGTCTTGGAATAGACAAGACCTTCAATGGTGCGCTTTACAAGGCATTTGAGGGTGCGGGAGTCGAGCTTCCTAAGTACAAGCAGATGATTATGACTGTAAAGGATGCCGATAAGCCTGAGGCAGTGGGTGTTGCAAAGCGTTTTGAGAAGCTTGGCTACAAGATTTACGCTACAAGAAGTACTGCAAAGTACTTACAGGAGCACGGAGTAAATGCTCTTCGCGTAAACAAGATATCACAGGAGTCTCCAAACGTCATGGATCTTATCCTTGGACACAAGATAGACCTTGTAATCGATACACCTACACAGGGTAACGGAGACAAGACAAGAGACGGCTTCCTTATCAGAAGAAATGCAATCGAGACAGGTGTTTACTGTATCACGGCAATGGATACAGCGAATGCACTTGCACATGCATTAGAGACTGCTTCTGACAAGAAGACACCGGTTGATATTGCAACAGTTAAGAATCTTTAAAAGTATATAGAATATATTTTATCCCCGGACAGTATAGCGGATATGCTGCCCGGGGATTTTTTATAAAATGAAAAATATGATGTGTTATGCCTGTATGCATGCTGCAGGTTATAATAGCATCGGTTTTTGTTAATCTGACGGAATAGTATAAGTAATACGTGTGAAAAATATGCAAAGTTTAATAGAATTTTGACAAATTATTAACAAAACCAATTGATTTTTACATAAATTTGTAGTATAATAACTTTGTTAAAAAATTAACAGCACGGATGTGCAATACAATTTAAAGGAGATAATATAATGGCAAAGAAAGTTGTAATCGCAAGTGCTTGCCGTACAGCAATCGGCAAAATGGGCGGAGCATTAAGCAATACTCCAGCCGCAGATTTAGGTGCAATCGTAATTAAGGAGGCTTTAAACCGTGCAGGTGTTGCTCCTGAGATGGTTGACGAGGTTAAGATGGGTTGTGTTATCCAGGCAGCTCAGGGACAGAACGTAGCTCGTCAGGCTTCTATCAAGGCAGGACTTCCAATCGAGGTTCCGGCTATCACAATCAATGTTGTTTGTGGATCAGGTCTTAAGTGCGTAAACGACGCTGCTACAATGATCAAAGCCGGTGAGGCTGATATCGTTGTTGCCGGTGGTATGGAGAACATGTCAATGGCTCCTTACGCTATGACAAAGGCACGTTTCGGATACAGAATGAACAATGCAACAATCATCGATACAATGGTTAACGATGCTCTTACAGATGCATTCAACCACTATCATATGATGATCACAGCTGAGAATGTATGTGATAAATACGGCATCACTCGTGAAGAGCTTGATGCGTTCTCAGCAAACTCACAGCAGAAGTGTGAGGCAGCTATCGCAGCAGGCAAGTTCGATGATGAGATCGTTCCTGTACCTGTTAAGGTTAAGAAAGAAATCGTTGAGTTCACAAAGGACGAGGGACCTCGTGCCGGAACAACAGCAGAGTCTCTTTCTAAGCTTCGTTGCTGCTCAGGTAAAGAGGGCGGACTTGTTACAGCCGGTAATGCATCAGGAATCAATGATGGTGCTGCAGCAGTAGTTGTAATGAGCGAAGAGAAAGCTAAGGAGCTCGGTGTTAAGCCATTAGCTACATGGGTAGCAGGAGCACTTGGCGGAGTTGAGCCTGAGATCATGGGTGTTGGACCGGTAGCTTCTACAAAGAAGGTTCTTGCAAAGACAGGTCTTTCAATTGATGATTTCGATCTTATCGAGGCAAACGAGGCATTTGCTGCACAGTCAATCGCTGTAGCAAGAGATCTTGGTTTCGATATGAGCAAGGTAAATGTAAACGGTGGTGCTATCGCACTCGGACATCCTGTAGGAGCTTCAGGCTGTCGTATCCTTGTTACATTATTACATGAGATGCAGAAGAGAGGATCTAACAGAGGTCTTGCAACACTTTGTATCGGTGGTGGAATGGGATGTTCTACTATCGTTGAGAAGTACTAATTTTCTTTGCCAATAGATATATGAGGGGATGCAGGGGCATCCCCTTGTAGTGTGAATTAGTTTATTCACATCAGTTTATATATATATGATTAAGTTATGCTGCAGAGGCTTAGCACTTAAAGCTTTTTGCACCATAATATATTTTAGGAGGAATTAAAATGAAGGTTGGAGTTATCGGTGCTGGTACAATGGGCCAGGGAATCGCAAAAGCATTCGCACAGGTAGATGGATACGAGGTAGCACTCTGCGATATTAAGCAGGAGTGGGCTGAAGGCGGAAAAGACAAGATTGCAAAAGGATATGCAAGACTTGTAGCAAAAGAGAAAATGACACAGGAGAAGGTTGACGGCATTCTTGCAAGCATCACTCCTGGTTTAAAAGAAGATCTCTGCAAGGATTGTGACCTCATCGTTGAGGCTGCTTTCGAGGATATGCAGGTTAAGAAAACTACATTCGCTGAGTTAGACAAGATTGCTAAGCCAGAGTGTATTTTCGCTTCAAATACATCATCACTTTCAATCACAGAGATTGGAAACGGACTTACACGTCCATTAATCGGTATGCACTTCTTCAACCCTGCTGACCGTATGAAGTTAGTAGAGGTTATCGCAGGTGTTAACACACCTGTTGAGACAGTTGATGCAATCAAGAAGATTGCAGAGGAGATCGGCAAGACACCTGTACAGGTTAACGAGGCTGCCGGTTTCGTAGTAAACCGTATCCTTATCCCAATGATCAACGAGGCTGCTTTCATCAAGATGGAGGGCGTTTCAGATATCGCCGGAATCGATGCAGCTATGAAGCTTGGTGCTAACCATCCAATGGGACCATTAGAGCTTGGAGATTTCATCGGACTTGATATCTGCCTTGCAATCATGGACGTTCTTTACAATGAGACAGGTGACAGCAAGTATCGTGCATGCCCACTCCTTCGCAAGATGGTAAGAGGCGGAAACCTTGGATGCAAGAGCGGCAAGGGATTCTACGTTTACAACGCAGACCGCACAAAGACACCTGTAGACGCACAGTAGGAGCAATAAAGCCTGGTCTCAAAGCGTATAAATGATGCAAGCTTGCTTGCAAAAATTTGTACGCTTTAGAGACGCTAATGGACATGAGCAAGAAGCACGGTAGTGCGGATTGCGAATGTACATAGGATTGCGGGAGCGAAAGCGTAGCAATCCGTAGGCTTTATATAACATATATACGTTATAAAATATAGGTCTTATGTAGCTTATATATAAACTATAAAGTTATATAAGAATTCAATAACAAAACAAAAATCAAGGAGAATAAATCATGGATTTCACTTTAGATCAGAAACATGAGATGGCTCGCGACCTTTTCAAACAGTTCGCAGAGACAGAAGTTAAACCTCTTGCACAGGAGACTGACGAGACAGAGGTATTCCCAGCAGAGACAGTTGCTAAGATGGGAAAATATGGATTCATGGGCATTCCTGTACCAAAGGAGTACGGCGGACAGGGCTGTGATCCACTTACATACGTTATGTGTGTAGAAGAATTATCAAAGGTTTGTGGTACAACAGGCGTTATTGTATCTGCTCATACATCACTTTGTATCGATCCTATTATGACATTCGGTACAGAGGAGCAGAAGAAAAAATATGTTCCTGACCTTGCTTCAGGCAAGAAGATCGGTGCTTTCGGTCTTACTGAGCCGGGCGCTGGTACAGATGCACAGGGATGTCAGACAAAGGCCGTTTTAGACGGAGACGAGTGGGTTCTTAACGGATCTAAGTGCTTCATCACAAACGGTAAGGTTGCTGATGTTTACATCATCATCGCTATTACAAGCATCACAGAGGACAAGCGTGGACGCAAGAAGAAGAACTTCTCTGCATTCATCGTAGACAAGGGAACACCTGGATTCTCATTCGGAACAAAAGAGAAGAAGATGGGTATCCGCGGATCATCTACATACGAGCTTATCTTCGAGGATGCACGTATTCCAAAGGATGCATTACTTGGAAAAGAGGGAAGAGGTTTCCCAATCGCTATGCATACACTTGATGGTGGACGTATTGGAATCGCTGCTCAGGCACTTGGTATTGCAGAGGGCGCATTAGAGAGAACTATCGAGTACACAAAGGAAAGAAAGCAGTTCGGCCGTTCAATCGCACAGCAGCAGAATACACAGTTCAAGCTTGCAGATATGGCTACACGTATCGATGCAGCTAAGTATCTTGTATACGCAGCAGCTATGAAGAAGGCAGAGTTTGCTAAGAACCCTAAGGTTTCTTACTCAGTAGATGCAGCAAAGGCTAAATTATTCGCAGCAGAGACAGCTATGGCTGTTACAACAGAGTGCGTTCAGTTATTCGGTGGATACGGATATATCCGTGAGTACGATGTAGAGCGTATGATGCGTGATGCTAAGATTACAGAGATCTACGAGGGAACTTCAGAGGTTCAGCGTATGGTTATTTCAGGCTCATTACTCAGATAGTTAAGAGAGCTATCATAACTGTAGAGCTACTTAGAATAAATAAAGGAGAACAAATACATGAATATCGTAGTATGTATTAAACAGGTTCCTGATACAAAGGGTGGAGTAAAATTCAATCCTGACGGAACACTTGATAGAGCTTCAATGCTTGCAATCATGAATCCAGATGACAAGGCTGGTCTTGAGGCAGCACTTAGAATCAAAGACGAGACAGGCGCAAAGGTTACAGTCCTTACAATGGGACTTCCAAAGGCTGATGCAATCCTTCGTGAGGCAATGGCTATGGGCGCTGATGATGCAGTTTTAGTAACAGACAGAGTACTTGGTGGAGCTGATACATGGGCTACATCTACTACAATTGCAGGTGCATTAAGAAATCTCGATTATGATTTAATCATCACAGGCCGTCAGGCTATCGATGGAGATACAGCACAGGTTGGACCACAGATCGCAGTTCATCTTGGACTTCCTGTAATCTCATACGCAGAGGATATCAAGGTTGAGGGAGATTCTGTAGTCGTTAAGCGTCAGTACGAGGACAGATATCACGTAGTTAAAGCTAAGATGCCTTGTCTTATCACAGCTCTTTCAGAGTTAAATGAGCCTAGATATATGACACCGGGCGGAATCTTCGATGCATTTGACAAAGAGGTAACTGTCTGGGGCAGAGCTGACCTTAAGGATGTTGACGATTCAGATCTTGGACTTAAGGGATCACCTACAAAGATTGCTAAGGCATCTGACAAGGTACCTAAGGGAGCTGGAGAAAAGGTTAACCTTGATCCAACAGAGTCAGTAAACTATCTCATGGAGAAATTCAAAGAGAAACATATCATCTAGTATGGAGGAACCAAAAATGGGTTTAGAAGAATATAAGGGCGTATATATCTACGCACAGCAGGTAGACAATAAGCTTAGCGACATCGCCTTTGAGTTAGTCGGTAAAGCTAAAGAGTTAGCAGCAGATTTAAATACAGAGGTTACTGCAGTACTTCTTGGATCTAACGTAAAGGCTCTTGCAACAGAGCTCGGTGAGTACGGCGCAGACAAGGTAATCGTTGTAGACAATCCTGCACTTGAGACATACAGAACAGAGCCATACGCACAGGCTCTTGTATCAGTAATTAATGAGTACAAGCCTGAGATCATGTTAGTTGGTGCAACAGCTATCGGACGTGACCTCGGACCAACAGTTTCAGCAAGAGTAAAGACAGGTCTTACAGCTGACTGTACAAAGCTTGAGATTGGTGATTTCCCAATCAACGCTATGCCTGGACAGGAGCAGAAGCACAACCAGCTTCTCATGACACGTCCTGCATTCGGTGGAAACACAATCGCAACAATCGCTTGTCCTGACAACCGTCCACAGATGGCAACAGTTCGTCCTGGTGTTATGCAGAAGCTTCCTAAAGAGGCTGGCAGAGCAGCAGAGGTTATCGAGTTCAATCCTGCACTCGAGGAGAACAATCGTTATGTTGAAATCATGGATATCGTTAAGGCAGTTGGCAACGTAGAGAACATCATGGACGCTAAGGTACTTGTATCAGGCGGACGTGGAGTTGGAAGCGCTGAGAACTTCGAGATGCTTCGTGACCTTGCTTCATGCTTCAAGGGTGGTATGGTATCATGCTCTCGTGCAGCAGTAGAGAACGGCTGGTTAGCACAGGATTATCAGGTAGGACAGACAGGAAAGACTGTACGTCCACAGATTTACTTCGCAATCGGTATCTCAGGAGCCATCCAGCACGTAGCAGGTATGGAGGAGTCTGATCTCATCATCGCCATCAACAAGGACGAGGATGCTCCAATCTTCGATGTAGCTGATTACGGCTTAGTAGGAGATTTAAAGAAGATCGTTCCTCAGCTTACAGCAGCTCTTAAAGAGGCAAATGCTGACGCATAATCGCATAATAATGCAATAAAATTACATTACTAATACATTTAAACACAGTACTGTTTATCGCAGTGCTGTGTTTTTTTGACCATAAATATAGCGTAATCTTATAAATATAAAGAGTTTTTTGGGGAAATAAGTAATTTTCTTAATAAAAAAACATCCGTGTGTAAATCGCAAAGGATTTGACTCAGATGTTTTATTTGGAAGTTTGTTTGATATTAGAAAGACCTAATATATAGTCAGCGGACACATTATAGTATTTACATAAAGCGAGCAGATGGTGAATCGGTAGTTCATTTGCTCCGCGCTCATATCTGGCATACATGGTCTGGGATGTACCCAGATAATCGGCTATTTGCTGTTGGGTTTTATCGTTATCTTCCCGTAGATTGCGCATTCGTTGAATGTAATCCATATTCCCCCCTCCGTACATGTACATATAACTTAACATAATAAAGATGTTTACTATTGAATTTAGTAAATATTTGTACTATAATTTATGTAGGAAAGATGTCACAGGATGATAAAGAAAGGAAGGTATTAACATGGCTTTAATAAGATGTCCAGAATGTGGAAAAGAAATAAGTGATTCGGCACAAGTGTGTCCAAATTGTGGCTGTAAGACAGAGTTGGGAAATCAAAATGAAATTATGAAAACTTCTTTACTCGTGGATATAGGTTTTACAGTTTTAGGATTTGGGGCAAACGTAGATTTGAAAGACTCTTCCGAAACAAGCGTACGTGAATTAGCTTTGCAATCTCAAGAAAACCAAGGTACCCATCCATTTTCTGACATTATAACTAACTGCCCTTTGGCTAATAATA
>OLYI01000261.1_pt1 | contig 23031 bp, 18 predicted proteins | sample 1644251 | NCBI WGS metagenome assembly OLYI01 (sample SAMEA103958140, study PRJEB25191) | human gut metagenome | biome: human-associated habitat [ENVO:00009003]; feature: intestine environment [ENVO:2100002]; material: feces | place: Germany | collected 2013/2015 | reverse complement strand
GTTGTAAGGGCTTACAGACATCCGCTCAAAAAAAGCAGCGCATCGCTGTCCCGCTTCCGGGAGGTCGCTGCCGGTCAGGCATCCGCTGTGCCTGACTGAAAATGTAAACGCTTACTTCAATTTCTGGTGCTAGAATACCGCTGTTTTGCCCCATTGTCAAGGGGTTCTGTATAACTTTGTCGAAGGTCACAATTTCTGTTTTTCGAATTTGTGCAAAATCACAGAGGAATATTCTGTAAAATTACTATGTAAGGGCTTTCAAAAAGGCTCCCCGCCGGTTTCCCGGCAGGGAGCCTCAGAAGTGCAATGAATATTATTCCAATTGATCGAGATTTTTCCCAAAGCTGTCCAGGCAGTGCTCCAGAAACCAGTCCAGCTCCGGCAGGTGCATGTCCGTCAGGGCCTGCCTGGTCTGTTCGGCTGCCGAGGCAAATTCCTGATTGCCCGCGCGCAGCTCCTCGATGCACTTGATGTGCGCCGAGAGCTTGTCCGCCGCCTTGACGATGTCATGCAGCCGCTCCTGCGCCTCGCCGGTCAGCAGCGGCTCATACGCGCCGCGCAGCTCGTCCGGCAGCGTGTCCAGCAGCATGTTGCATGCCAGATTCTCCACCTGCCGGTAAGCGCCCTTGATCTCCTCGCTGTGGTATTTTATCGGCGTGGGCAGGTCGCCGGTGAGAATTTCCGAAGCGTCGTGGTACAGCGCCGCCACGGCGCAGCGGTCGGGGTCGGGGGCGGGAAGGTTCAGAATGTCCCGGCGGATCAGCGCCAGAGCATGGGCCAGCACCGCGGTCATGTGGCTGTGCTCGGAAATGTTTTCGGAAAAGGTGTTGCGCATCAGACCCCAGCGGGTTATGTAGCGCATACGGCCCATGAGAGCGTAAAATTCATTTGCCATGGATGATCTCCTCTATGTCTGCGACCAACTGCGCGGGGGATTCGCAGAAATGCTTCGCACCCACCGATTCCATGCAGGCTCTGTCCCGGAAGCCCCAGAGAACGCTGAGGCAGGGGACACCGGCGTTGTTCGCCGTCAGGACGTCCACGTCGCTGTCGCCGACGTAGATGCACGTATCGGCGCCGATGGATGCCATGGCCTTGTAAACCATGTCCGCGGCGGGCTTACGGGGACAGTCAGGGCTTTCCCCACGGGCGTAAATGCCGGGGAAAATGTCGGCGCAGAGGGTTTTGACCGCCGCGTCCGGCTTGTTGGAAACAATGGCGAGGGGGTAGCGCTCCCGGAGCGCGGCCAGCGCTTCCGGAATGCCCTCATAGGGCTTGGTTTTGATCTGGCAGTGGGCGCTGTAATAGGGCTGGAACGCCGCAAGCACCGGGGCGGGGTTCGCACCCTCCGGGACGGCCTGAGCAATCAGACGGGCAGCGCCGTTGCCCACGAACTGGCGGACTTCCTCCACCGTGCGCTGGGGATAGCCAAAGGATGCAAGAACGTGGTTGACGCTGCCGGCAAGGTCGGCTAGCGTGTCCAGAAGCGTGCCGTCCAAATCGAATAAAATACCTGTTTTCATCATAAACCTCTGTTTTTCAGTACCCGAATGTCGTTTCCCACGAAGGTCAGACGCTGAAAGTCACCGTGGAGCCGGGACGCGATCTGGGGGGAGTAGCGGCGGCTCAGCTCGTCCACATTCAGGTTGGTGGAGATGACCATGGGCTTGACGGCCATCATTCTGTCGTTGAGTAAGCTGTACAGCGCGGCTGTGACGAACTGCCCGGGCATTTCCGTGCCGAGATCGTCCAGAATCAGAAGATCGCTGTTCGTCAGCTTGGCCGCTTCCCGGCGGGTGTCATCACTGGGGTTGAATTTTGCCTGCTCCAGCTTGGAGAACAGGTGGCTGGAAGTTTCGTAAACAACGCTGTAGCCCCGGTCGGTCACTGTCCGGGCGATGCACGCCGACAGGAAGGTCTTTCCCAGCCCCGTCCCGCCGATGAACAGCAGATTTCCCGCGTTGGGGGTGAAGGTCGCGGCGTACCGGCGGCAGATGTTCAGCGTCCGCTCCATAATGGTGCGGGGGCTGGCGCCGTATTTGGGGTCAACGGCGTCGGGGTAGTAGTCCAGCCGGAACTGGCTGAAGGTTTCCCGGCTGTTGGACAGCACGGAAATTTCCTTTTTCTGCTCCTGACGGCAAAGCTCGCTCAGGCACTCGCACATGGTGGTGCCCACATAGCCGCTGCCGCCGCATTTGTCACAAATGGGGCTTTCGTCCAAGAAGCCATCCTCAAAGTTCGCCGCGGCCAGCGCTGCCCGTTCCTGCTGTAAGCTGATGTTTTCCCGCCGCGCCTGTTCCAGCAGCGCCTGACCGTCAGAACCCTGCAAAAAGGCCGCCTGAGCGGCCTGCGCCATGGTGCGGCGCAGAAGCATGTCGATTTCCCGGATGCGGGGAACTTTGGCGTAGGCCTCTGCCAGATGCTGCCTGTTTTCCGACTCCCGGTCTTCCTTCGCCTGGGCCAGACGCGCCCGGGCACGCTGGACCACTTCCGCACTGTATCCCACGAATTATCCCTCCTGCAATACTTTCTGAATGGCTTCCAGCTCTGCTTCGCCCAGCTGGCCGGAGGCACCCTTCGGGACGCCCGTCTTCCGGTCGCCGGTGCGGACGTCCTCGGCGCTGTGGAAGCCCTGCTGCTGCCAGCGCTGCAAAATCTTGTTCATGTACGCCCAGTTCAAGCCGCCGGTGTTCAGGCAGGTGCGTTCGTAGGCCATGGAGATCAGCTCGTCGTCCATGCCCATGTCCAGCCAGCTCTGGGCATAGCGCTCCTCGGCGGCGGTGAGACTGCGCCCCCGGATCTGGATCAGGTTCATCAGCCGGGACAGCCGGGAATTGCGCACGTTCTGCGCCTGAATGAAGGCGGCGGCTTCCTCTACGGTGTCGATGCCCCGTTCCGCCCAGTTGTAGGCTTCCTTCTCGATGGTGCGCAGAGACGGGTTGCGCAGACTTCCCCTCTGTCGAGCGCGTTCTTTACAGTAGCACACCAGCAGGGAGATCACGTCCGCGGTCAGTCCCAAGTAGCGCACAAAGCCCAAAAGAATTTTCAGTTCCTCGGTGTTCAAACTGCGGCCCAGCAGACGCTGCACCTCGCCGTAAAGGCTTCGGAAGGTGTTGTCCGAATCCATGGCGTCCAGCACGTCCTTTTCGCAGTAGCTGGGGCGCTCGCCGGGGGCGATGTGGCTGGGACGGTCTTCCGGCCACAGACCCAGCTGCCGCAGGGTAGCGGCGGCGCAGCCGTAGCGGGGGGCGCTGAAATGCAGATCGGCTTCCGCGTCCTCGGGGCGGTTGCCGCTGTTTATGTAAAGGTAAAGCAGCGCTGCATCCGGATTGGCGGCGGAGAGCAGCCTGCGAATGTCGCTCTGGGAAATTTTGACAGGTTCGGTTATCATTTCGGTGCCTCGCAGAAAACGTCATTTTCCGTCATTATACCACAGCTTCCCAACGGGGACAACGGCGGGGCAGCAGAGAATTTCGCAGAAAATCGAAGATTTTTTTTGGCAGGACACAGGATGTTGTGGGCAGGGGAGAGGACAAGTACAAAAACCGGAGTCAGGGCACCAATCGCGTGCGCAGCTGTACTCCGGTTTTCGTTTATTCGCAAAATTTCTGTGGCAGAATGTACGCAGGAGAGCCGTTCCCTTCTCCCTGCGCAGGAATCGCTGAACGCAAATCTTTTTTGCCCGCTCGCTTCCGATTAAAATAAGTATTTTAATCAGAAAAGAGTATCAAAGAGAAAATACATTCTGTCTGATGCCGCGAGAAAGCAGAAGAAGCTTGTTTTCAGAGTTCCTAATTCGCGTCATACCGCTGCGCATTCGGCGACACACTTGACAGTAAATGAAATGGGCGAAAGCAACCGTCGTCACGTTTGGTTCCCGTTCCTTTGCTGTCCGCAGGTAGCTTAACCGGAACAAGCCTGATTATTCGGAGGTGCCTATGGAAAAATTTGTAACGTTGCTCATTCCCGCCCTTGTCGCGCTGGTGCTGGTGCGGCTGCTGCTGATGCCCATGAAGCTGATCTTCAAGGTCGGCGTACACTCCGGGTGCGGTTTTCTGTGCCTGTGGCTGCTGAATTCCGTCGCGGGATTTACGGGGGCGTATTTCCCCATCAACGCCGTGACGGTGCTGGTGGCGGGATTTCTGGGATTGCCCGGAATCGGCGTTATGGCGCTGCTGGAAGTGCTGTCGATGTAGTAACGCAGTACCGCCCTCCCCATTTGGGAGGGCGGTATGCTTTACTTATCCAGATGTACGTTCAGATGGGGGTAGGTCATGGTGATGCCCTGCTCGTCGAAGACGTCCTTGACCCGCTGGGTCAGGGCAAAATACACGTCCCAGTAGTCCTCGGTCTTGACCCAGACGCGAAGGGTATAGGCAATGGCGCTGTCGCCGTAGCTGCTCACGCAGGCGCTGGGGGCGGGGGTCAGAAGCACATTGTCCATAGTTCCCGCCAGCACCAGCGCGTCGATGACCTTCTGGGTGGGGGCATCGTAGGAGGCGGAGACGGGGATATCCACCCGGCGGGTGTCGGCGGCGGAGTAGTTGACGATCTGCGCCGCGACCACCGCGCTGTTGGGAATGGAGATGAGCTTGTTGTCAAAGGTGGCGAGGCGGGTGTAGGTCATGTTGATCTCCTGCACCGTGCCGGACTGCCCGGCGATCTCCACATAGTCGCCGGAGTGGAAGGGGTGGGTGGAAAGAATGGTGAAGCCGCCGATGACGTTGGTGAGCATATTTTGCAGGGACAGGGAAACGGCTAAGGTCAGGACGCTTGCCAGGGCGACGATGCCGGTGACGTCAATGTCAAGGCTGGACGCCACGCTCAGACCCAGCAGGATATACATGGCCACCTTGGCGAGAGACAGAATCAGGCTGTGGGCGGCCTTTTCCAGGTGGGATTTTTCCAGTCCTCCCTGGAGCAGCTTCGTGACGATGCGGATGATGAGAATGCCGATAAGCAGCACGAGAACGGCATGGAGCACCTTATCCAGCACGCCGGTTCCCAGAGTGGTAAAAAAATCCTTTAACATGGAAAACACTCCTTTTTTCATCTGTTCAGTGAAGCCATTATAAAACGGGAACGGGGAAATAGCAAGAAAAAATGTGGCGCAGAAGTTGGCAAAAGGCGCTTTTTCAAATGTTAATCCCATTTTAAGAAATAGACCTCTTTCATCTTAAAGAAGCCGGTGATATAATAAGAAAAAAAGATGACGAGAGGAAGAGAAACCATATGTACAACGTTCTGATTTGCGACGACCAGCCGGATATCGTCAACGCGCTGAAAATATACCTGACCCCCGAGGGGTACAATCTGTTCGAGGCGTTCACCGGCACCCAGGCGGTGGAAATTGCGAAAAACAATGACATCCACCTGATTCTGCTGGACGTGATGATGCCCGTGATGGACGGTATCACGGCGACCTCCAAGATCCGGGAATTTTCCAACGCGCCCATCATTCTGCTCACCGCAAAGTCCGAGACCGAGGACAAGGTGCTGGGGCTGAACGTGGGGGCGGACGACTATATCACCAAGCCCTTTGTGCCGGTGGAGGTACTGGCGCGGGTGCGTTCCCAGCTGCGCCGGTATGCCCAGCTGGGCAGCCGCCCGGAGGAGGGCAGCGGCAGCATCACCATCGGCGGCATCGTTCTGGACGACCGCACCAAAACCGTCACCGTGGAGGGGGAACCTGTGTCCCTCACGCCCACGGAGTATGCCATTCTGCACCTGCTGATGGCGAATCCCGGGAAGGTGTTCTCCACCAAGGTGCTGTATGAATCCGTCTGGCAGGAGGCGGCGCTGGGCAGCGAGGGCGCCGTGGCGGTGCATATCCGTCACCTGCGGGAGAAAATCGAGATCAACCCCTCTGAGCCGCGCTATCTGAAAGTCGTGTGGGGACAGGGCTATAAAATGGAAGGAGGAAAATAATTTGAAATACAATATTGTATTCAAATTCCTTGCCATCGCCCTGTGTGCCCTGATGCTTCTGGGAGCCGCCGGCAGCGCCGCTGCCATCATCGGCATGACGGAATCGGGACTGTACGACATCTCCGTGGAGGAGCTGCGGGACAGATACATCCGCTCGGACGGCGAATCCATGGCTGGCCGTATCGCCGTGGACTACGCCGAAGCGAACTTAGGCGGCGTGCCGGAGGCAATCGCGGGGCCGACCGTGTACGATCTGGGGCCGTCGGGGAAGACCGGCTGGCTTTACGGCGTGTTCAACCCGGCGCTGGCGGGCTACGTGCTGAAAGACGCGGAAGGAAATGTGCTGGAATCCGGCGGCGCGGAAAATCTGTCGGACGCCGAATTTTATTCCTTCCCCGTCAGCGGCTCTTATAAATACGTCCTGTCCATCACGGAAAAGTCGGAGGCAACGCCTCAGGCGGACGCGAGCACCTATAACGCCATCCCGGAGGGCGGGGCATTGGTTCTCAGTCTCAGCATCGAAACGGAAGGCTCCAGTGGGAGCGTGGACAGCGTCGAACCGATCGGCAATATCTACGACACCGGCAACGGCGTTCGCTTTGAGGCCAATCCATCGATGGGCGTGATAGACCTGCCTGACGCACCTACCACGTGCGTGACGTTCGTTGGTGTAGACGGCAGTGTCCTGTATCAGACCTACAACGACGTGTCGGACTGCTTCTCGGAAAACGAATCCGGTTATCTGGTGTTCGACACAACCCGGGAGCTGAGCCAAAGCGAAGTTCTGATGGACGACGTTCCCACTGAGGGCGCAGATATATATAAGGTAACATTCTCCACGGAATCGGAGCTGGCAGGCGAGGGGGAACATACCTGCAGCGGCAGCAGCCCGGTGGGCGTGCTGAAACGCAACGACGCGGGCGTCCTGTATTTTCAGTCGGGCGACGCATTCTACCGGGACAATATGCCGCAGGATGCCGTCATCACCGCCGTGGAATTCCGGGACAAGGACGATTCCCTGGTTTATAAGGCGGCGAACCCGTCAGGCGTGGGCGAATTTGAATGGAATGCCGACGGCAAAGCAGTCGTATTTTTGGTAACGCCCAGCCTGACGCAGAAGGTGATGCCGGAAGCCGGGACCGTTCCGGAGACCACCACAGAGACGGTGCCGGAAACCACTGACGAAACCACCGTTACCATGGCAATCCCCGAAACCACCGCCAAAACCGTCCCGGACACGACGGAGGAGACCGCCCCCCTCGAGACGCTGTCCGCGAACCCCACCAAGCCGATGGCAACCGGCACGGCAGACCCGGACGTGATCTTTGCGGACGGCGAATCTCACACCATGGAATATTGGGACGACGACGCTCAGCAGACCATGGTTGTGGAGTACCGCTATGCCCAGCTGCCCGACTATACCGTGGAGCTGACCCTGGCGCCCGGCGCGTACCGCTTTGACGGCGGGTACGCTCTGCTTACCCAGCTGTGGAGCTACCGTGACAGCCTGCTCTTCATCATGGGCGCGTGTCTGCTGCTGTTTGCCGTTCTGGCCGTGTATCTCTGCTGCGCGGCGGGCAGAAAGCCCGGCAGTGAGGAAGTCCATGCCGCGGGCTTCAACTGCATCCCCCTGGACATTTACCTCGCCGGGGGCGGGCTGATCGTCTTCGGCCTTTTCATGGTAATCGTCCAATTCTACGATGCCGCCGACCTGTTCAGCCAGAGCATTCAAACGGTCTGCGCCGGGGTGCTGATGGCGGGCTACGTCATGAGCCTGATTTTCGTAAGCTTCTGCTTTGCCTGTGCCGCCCAGTTCAAGACCCCCGGCGGCTACTGGTGGCGCAACAGCGTCTGCTGGCGCTGCATGAATCTGCTGGTGAAGTGCGTCAAGGGCTGCTTCTCCGGCTGCGGCTGGCTGCTGCGGAAGCTGCCCAAGGCGGCGGCTGTATTCTGGGACTTCCTGCTGATGCTTCTTACACCCCTGAGATGGCTGTGGACGCAGATAAAGAAGACCTGTGCAAAAATCGGAAAGTCCATCAACCGGGTGTATTCCATGATGCCGCTGACCTGGCAGTGGCTGCTGACGGGCTTCATCATGGTGATGCTCCTGTTCGCCGCCCTTGCGGGCAGATCGAATCTGATGGTGGTGCTGAGCCTGTGCGCCTGCGTGGGCGTGGTGCTGTACGGGGCGTACTGCTTCGGCATCCTGCTGGAAAGCGCCAAGCGCATGGGCAAGGGCGACCTGGACACCAAGGTAGACGACAAATATCTCATCGGCGCGTTCAGGAGCTTTGCCGGTGACCTGAACGACCTGGCGGGCGTTGCCGTAGTGGCGGCGCAGAAGCAATTAAAATCGGAGCGTATGAAAACAGAACTGATTACCAATGTTTCCCACGATATCAAAACGCCTTTGACCTCCATCATCAACTATGTGGACTTGCTGCAAAAGCCCCACACGCCGGAGGAGGAGAAGACCTATCTGGAAGTCCTCAACCGGCAGTCCCAGCGCTTAAAAAAGCTGATCGAGGATCTGATGGAAATGAGCAAGGCCAGCACGGGGAACCTGACGGCGGACATTACGAAGCTGGACGCGGTGGAATCCGTGAATCAGGCATTGGGCGAATTCGCCGACAAGCTGGAAAAAGCCCAGCTGACCCCCGTATTCCGCCATCCGGAAGAGTCTGTCGCCATGATGGCGGACGGAAGACTTGCGTGGCGGGTGCTGAGCAATCTCCTGAGCAACACCGTGAAATATGCCCTGCCCGGCACACGGGTGTATATCGACGTGATGGCGCTGGAGGGGAAGGTCGTCATTTCCCTGAAGAACATCTCCCGTGACGAGCTGAACGTGGACGCCGACGAGCTGATGGAGCGCTTTGTCCGGGGCGACGACTCCCGGAACACCGAGGGCAGCGGTCTGGGCCTGAACATTGCCAAGACCCTGATGGAGCTGCAGAAGGGACAGCTGCAATTGCTGGTGGATGGCGATCTGTTCAAGGTAACGCTGATCTTCCCCGGAGCAACGGAATGAAATAGGCCAAGGGCGGCGCGGAATTTTCCGCGCCGCCCCGTTTGCCGAAGGAATAGGCGCAAAAAACAGGGAGATATTCCGGCATGAAGAAAAACTGTTCACAATTTCGTCGCTTTTTATTTTCATTTCCGTTATTGCCTGTTCAAAACCCAAAGGTATGGTAATACCAGAAAGGTTGCGGAAGCCGTGAGCCGCTCCCTTTCAACTCCGTAGATCCTCTTTTCTACCTCTCTTCTTTCCAAACCCTTTCGCGGAAACCCCGGTGCCATGCTGGCACCGGGGTTTTCCACCCCCCCTGGGCGGCGGAGGCCGCTTCGGGAGACCACAGGCGGCTGCAACAAAATTGTAACCTTTGAAAGAAAAAAGATATCGAAATCAGAGATTGTCATTTTTCGTAGCTGGTAAAAAACGAATTTTATGGTAAAATTTGGAGTAAATTTCTTAAGATAAGGGCAAATGTTTAAGAATGTTATAAAGTGTAAAGAATTCTGTTACATTTTGTAATTTTCCTATTGACATCCGGGAACGGATGTGATATCATGCAGACATGAAAGAGATGCCGGGTGCGGAAGCGGCGGAAAGCCTCCCCGATTGGCGACACCAAAGGTTCCAGAGCCGGCAGCATTTCTAAAACAACCAATTTTCTAGGAGGTTAGAAACTATGAAAAACACAATGAAGAAGCTGCTTAGCCTCGTATTGGTGGCTATGCTGCTGGTCTGCGCGGTTCCTTTCCAGGCCGCTGCTACGGAAGCTGATGAAACCCTGACCGTCAAGACCTACGTTGACGGAAAGTATGTCACTGACAAGTATGTTACCGTGAAGCCCGGTCAGAAACTGGAACTGACGAAGGAACTGGCCGAGACTCTGATTTACGGCGACAAGGAATTCGTCAAGTGGACGAACATGAAGGACGAAGAGACCACCGGCCCCATCAGCTATGACAACCTGAAGAAGGCAAATGCGAATGGCTACTACGTAAACCTGTACCTCAACAAGAAGGTCGAGGATACCCGCGTTGACGCGAAGGTTCCTGTTGAGATTTATGTTGACGGTTCTTATGCAAGAAAGGGCGAGATCACCGTTCCTGTTGACGGCAGCGTGAAGCTGACCAAGGAGCTGGGTCTGAGCCTGGTCAACTCCGACAAGGAGTTCGTCAAGTGGACCGGCGCTTCCGACAAGGAGGCCACCGATGTCACCGTCAAGTATGACAAGATCACCGACGGCTACTTCCTGAAGCTGTTTGTCAACACCAAGAAGGCGGAAGAGCCCGCCAAGTATATCACTCTTAAGATTATTGACGACAAGGGCAACGCGATTGCCAGAGAGTTCCAGGTTGAGCCTGTGAACGGTAAGTCCTCCGTTATCGACGACATCCTGAGCTACCGCTGGATGGGCAACTGGAAGGATTCCTATGAGTTCGTCACCGCCAAGAGCGATGAAAAGGGCAACAACCTGTCCCTGTCCACCACAATCAATGCTGGCGACTCCCTGACCGTCACCCTGAAGGCCAAGAGCGGCAGCACTCCCGAGGGCGACACTGTCAGAGTGACCTTCTACGGCACCGACGGCAAGGCCGTTTCCACCTACAACGTGACCAGCGGCAGCAGCATTGACAGCAAGAAGGTTTCCGACGCTCAGAGCAAGGCCGATAACAAGACCGGCTACACCTTCAAGGGCTGGAAGATTGACAACAAGGGTGACCTCTACACCAGCGCTCAGGTTGCCAAGCTCGTCATCAAGGGCAACGTAGAATTCTACGCTTACCTCGAGAAGGACACCACCACTACCAACAACAAGTTCCCCTACAAGGTTTACCTGCACATCTTCAAGGACAACAAGGTCGACGATCCCGCCAAGACCATCAATATCACCGAGGGCATTGCTCTGGACGGCAAGGTCACTCTGGACGAGGTCAAGACCGTTGTCAAGAACTACTACACTGCCAAGACCAGCGACGGCATCAAGTATGACGGCATGTACATGGCCAAGGGCAACTGGGTCGGAAACTTTGTCAACGACACCCAGAAGTATGACACCATCTCCGACACCAACGAGCTCCGCAAGGAGAGCGAAGTCCACATCAACGTGATGATCACCAACGCCAACGCCAAGAGCACCACCAACGAGAAGGCCGATAAGACCAACCCCAAGACCGGTGATATGATCTTCATTCCCGTGATCTTCATGGTTGTCTCCGGCGCCGCCATTGCCGGTGTGTACTTCTACAACAAGAAGCGCAGCGCCCGGTAATCGAGAATACGCTAAGCTAAGAAAATCCCGGCAGCCGAAGCTGCCGGGATTTTTTGCGGTGTGCGGGGCGATTTGCAGAAAAGATTTTGCCGAAAAAGTATTCCCATTTTCACAGATATGTGTTATAATCATTATATCCCCTAAATTTGGAAAGCAGGAGGAATATAACATGGACAACTACAACGGCAATACCTACGCACGGCAGGACACGGACATGTCCGTCGGCTCCTGGATCGGCACGCTGATCCTCTCGGCAATTCCCATTGTCGGCTTCATCTGTCTGATCGTCTGGGCGGTGAGCAGCTCCCCGGAGAAGCGCTCCCGGAAGAATTGGGCGATTGCCCAGTTTATCCTGACGCTGATCGGTGTGGTTATTGCAATTCTGGTGTATGCCATGTACGGCGCTTCCCTGGCGTATCTGCTGAGCTAAGACAATCCCCCAACCCGGATTTTCCCGGGTTGGGGGACATCTTTTTTGTTTCAGCACTGACGCATCAGGCGGATGTAGAATTCTACGGCCTTGGCGACGGTTTCCAGACGGATGCGCTCGTTGTTGCCGTGGATGGTCGACCGTTCCTCAGCGCTTAAGTCCATGGCGGAGAAGCGGTAAACGTGGTTGCTCAGGTCACGGTAGTGCCGCGAGTCGGAGCATTGCACCATCAGATAAGGCGAGACGATGCAGCCCGGCCATGTATTCGCCACGGCAGAGGCAACCTTCTCCCATGCGTCGCAGCCGGTTTCGGAGACGGGACTTGGCTCGAAGGATTCCAGAGACGTGATCTCCACGGCGGGGTCGTTGACGGTCTTTTCCAGATACGCCAGCGCGGAAGCGACGCTGTCGGCGGGATTCAGGCGGATGTTGGACACCATTTTTGCTTCGGGAGGAATTACATTCCGGGCGGAACTGCCCTCCATCTGGGTGAAGGCCACGGTGGTGCGTACCAGTGCGTTCATTTCGCCGCCGCTCTTTTTGCCGAGAGTATCAATAATCCAACCGAAGCACCACATGTTGGCGAAAATCACCCGGTACAATGGCGTTGAATACCGACCCAAGGTGTCGAACATCTGGGCAGCGGGGCCGTCGATGTGGGCCTTGAAGGGGTGATCCTCCACCCGCTTGCAGGCCGCCGCCAGAACGCCCACCGGGGTATGAGGCTTGGGGGCGGAAGCGTGGCCGCCGGCGGAGACGGTACGGTACTGGGCGTTCAGCATACCTTTTTCCGCAATGCCGATGAGACCGCAGGGCTGCTTCACGCCGGGGAACACATTCTCCACCACGGCGCCGCCCTCGTCCACCACAATGGCGGGGTGGATGCCGTGCTCGGTGAAATACGCCACGATGTTGGGCGCACCCTGACCGTTGATCTCCTCACCGCCGGAGAAGGCAAAGTAAATGTCCTTTTCCGGCTGGAAGCCCTGACCGATGAGGTAATTGGCGGCGGAAAGAACGCCGTTGAAGGTGACCTTGGTGTCCAGCGTGCCGCGGCCCCAGAGAATGCCGTCCTCGATGACCCCGGCGAAGGGAGGCTTGTCCCACTTTTCTTCGTTGACAGGCACCACGTCATAGTGCGCCATCATAACGGCAGGGTCGCCTTTCTGCTTGCCCGGCCACCGCAGCAGCAGCGCCCGGTCGGGAAGCTGCTGGAAGGTGCAGGTGCCGAACACGTTGGGGTAAAGTGTCGGCAGCAGAGAGATCAGCTTCTGGAACTCCCCCTCGTCCTCCAGAGAATGGTCGTTGTAGGACACGGTTTTGCAGCGAACCAGCTGGGCGAGGGAATCCACGGCGGCGTCCCGGTCAAAGGCGATTTCTTCCTTGGTGACTTCGGGCTGGGGCTTGGGACGGAAGCGGATGGTGCGAACGGCGACCACGGCGATGAATGCAACCAGAACGGCGAGAATCCAATATCCGATCATGTTTACAGAACTCCTCTCTTATAAAGCAGCCGGGAAACGGCAATGGTGAACAGCACGCTCACAGGCACCATAATGCCCACGGTGCCGGCGTTCAGGGCGGGGACGAAAATGAACAGAACCAGCATCAGCACCACCGGCGCGACGGCGATCTTCCAGTTCCGGCTGACGAAGGCTACGCCCAGTCCGCCAAACAGGGCGGGCAGCATCTGGGCAAAGGCCGGCTCCAGCACCGGCGCTTCCAGAACGGGGGTCAGGGGGACAATCAGAATGACGCCGATGATGATAATGACGGTGGTGACGATGGAGGAGGTGGCGATGGCGATGGTGGAGATGACCTCGCCCTCCTCGGAGTTGGCGCTGACGTTGTTCTGCTCCAGAGCGTTGATGGCGCAGGGAAGCTTCAGGTTGGAGATGTTGCCGGTGACAAAGCTGAGGTAGGAGCCGCCCGCGCCCAGCATGGGAACGAAGGTAATTGTCTCAATGACGCCCACCGCCCAATACATGGGCGCGGTGGCGATCAGACCCACCACCAGCGCGCCCCAGTCCGGGGCGGCGCCAAACAGGGCGGCCACCGTCAGGGGGAAGGCCAGCAGCAAAATCATCACGGAAATGTTCCAGATGGTGCCGCTGCGGTGAACGGAGTCGATGTAGCTAAGCTGCTTTTTCATATCGGCACCTCCTTAACCCAGCCACGCGGTGAGGGGAATGGCGGAAGCCATGCCCAGCACCAGAGAAATGGGCAGCGCGTAATCGTTGACCCAGCTCCACTTGAATTTCTTCATGAGCAGCCCGCAGACCACCATGATCGCAGCGGATACCGCCATGACGCATACCGGCACAAGCCCGGAGGTGGCGGCGTAATCCCCCGGCGTCCACAGACGGGAGAAATCGCAGAACACATAGCCCAGAAATGCGGAGATCATGCCGATAAACATGGCATTCTGGAAAATATCCGCCCATTTGGCGTCCCGGTTTTCCAGAACGGTCATGCCCCGCAGCAGCTTCTTGCCGATGACAGGCACCAGCCAGATGCCCACCATGATGGACAGGGTCATCACCAGCGCGATGTTGACGTATTGCTGGGCGGTCAGGGCGCTGATTTTGCCAAGCTCTAAGCCCATGGCGCTGACGGCGTTGGATGCCGCGATGGCCTCATAGCTCAATGAGCCGACTACGCTAAGCCGCAGCCAGGGCAGGGGAATACCCAGACTTTTGCTTAGGGTGATGACGCTGATGACGATGGACACGGCCGGGGCGATGGTGAACAGTGCGGCAGTTTTGATGGTTTTTCTGATCTTGGCCTGATCCATGCCGATTTCCTTACTGCGGCGCAGAGCCTTGACGAGGAAGAAAACCGACTGAGCCAGAACCACGGCAATCAGAATTCCGGCAAGCAGGTAAAGCACCGGATGGTTTACGCTGAATTCCATGGAAACACCTCCGAAAAAATAGATGCGTTCATTATAGCACGGCGCCGTTCCCGAAACAAGAAGCAATCCCGCGAAAGAGAAGATTTTCCCGCGAAATGGCCTTGCTATTTCCCGTCGGATAGGGTAAAATGGTGGAAAGTTTTTGGGAAAGAGGCAACGGAAATGACAAAAGCGGCGTTTGATAACGATAAATACCTGCAAATGCAGTCCGCCCACATCCGGGAGCGCATTGCCCAGTTCGGCGGCAAGCTGTATCTGGAATTCGGCGGCAAGCTCTATGACGACAACCATGCTTCCCGCGTCCTGCCGGGCTTCCAGCCGGACAGCAAGCTGCGGATGCTGCTGCAGCTGAAGGAGCAGGTGGAGATGGTCATTGCCATCAACGCCGACGATATCGAAAAGAATAAGGTTCGGGGCGATCTTGGCATCACCTATGACCGGGACGTCATTCGCCTGATCGACATTTTCCGGGGCTTCGGCCTGTACGTTTCCAGCGTGGTGCTGACCCGCTTCCATGAACAGGCGCTGGCGAAGGCGTTCCAGTCCCGCTTGGAAGGGCTGGGCATCCGGGTCTATCACCATTTTGAGATTCCGGGCTACCCCTCCGACACCGGCTACATCGTCAGCCCCGACGGCTTCGGGAAAAATGACTACATTGAGACGACCCGGTCGCTGGTGGTGGTCACGGCCCCCGGCCCCGGCAGCGGAAAGCTGGCGACCTGCCTGAGCCAGCTGTATCACGAGCATATCCGGGGCAACACGGCGGGCTACGCCAAATTCGAGACTTTCCCCATCTGGAACGTGCCGCTGAACCACCCGGTGAACCTTGCCTACGAGGCCGCCACGGCGGACTTGAACGACGTGAACATGATCGACCCCTTCCATCTGGAAGCCTACGGGGTCACCACCGTCAACTACAACCGGGACGTGGAAGCGTTCCCTGTGCTGGTGGCGATTTTTGAGAAGATTCTGGGGCATTGCCCCTACAAATCCCCCACGGATATGGGCGTGAATATGGTGGGCAACTGCATCGTGGATGACGAAGCCGTCCGGTTCGCCTCCCGACAGGAGATCATCCGCAGATACTACGTGGCCATGTGCGAGCAGAAGCAGGGCAAAGGCAGCGACGAAACGGTGCGCAAGTTGGAGCTGCTGATGAAAAAGGCCGGTGTGACCCCGGCGGAGCGGAAGGTGGTCGCCCCTGCCCTGCAGCGGGCGGAGCAGACCGGCGCGCCTGCCGCCGCCATGGAACTGCCCGACGGTACCATCGTCACCGGCAAGACCTCCGACCTTCTGGGTGCGTCCTCGGCGCTGCTGCTGAACGCGCTGAAAAAGCTGGCGGGTATGCGGGACAGCCTGCACCTGATTTCCCCGGTGGTGCTTGACCCCATCCAGCACCTGAAGGTTGACCACTTAGGCAACCGCAATCCCCGTCTCCACACCGATGAGACGCTGATCGCCCTGTCCATCTGCGCCGCCACCAACCCCATGGCGGAACTGGCCATGGAGCAGCTGGACAAGCTGCGGGGCTGCGAGGTACATTCCTCGGTGATTCTGTCCCCGGTGGACGAAAAGACCTTCAAGCGTCTGGGCGTCAACCTGACCTGCGAGCCGAGATATAAGGGATAAATAAAAATGCAGAATGCCGAAACAACGGCATTCTGCATTTTTTGTGGGATAAAGATTAGGCTCTCTGCTCGCAGTAGACGCACCTGTGGATGTCCGCGGCCTTGTCGGTGCAGCGGAACAGCTGGGGCAGCTCCTGCTCGGTCTGGGTGATGCACTTGGGGTTGCGGCAGACGCGGTCGTATTCCAGACCGCTAACGTCGATGGCTTCCTTCCCTGGGTTCCGGGCGGCTTCGTCCAGAAGCTTCAGGATGAGCGCCATGCGCATGTACTTGCCGTTCAGCGCCTGACGGAAATAGGCGGCTCTCGGGTCGTCGTCCACCTTGACGCTGATCTCATTGACACGGGGCAGGGGGTGCAGGACGCACATTTTTTCCTTCGCCAGCTTCATTTTCTCGGTATCGAGAACGTAGCTGTCCTTGAGCCGCTCGTATTCCCATGGGTCGTCGAAGCGCTCCCGCTGGATGCGGGTCATGTACAGCACGTCGAGCTTGGGCATAGCTTCCTCCAGAGAGGACACTTCCGTGTAGGGGATTCCCTGATTTTCAAAAACATTATACCGAATAAAACCGGGGATTTTCAATTCCTCCGGGGAAATCAGAACAAATTGAATGCCTTTGTAGCGGCTCATGGCTTCGATCAGGGAGTGGACAGTCCGGCCGTATTTCAGGTCGCCGCACAGACCGATGGTGAGGTTGTCCAGCCGCCCCATTTCCCGGGAAATGGTCAGCAGATCGGCAAGGGTCTGGGTGGGGTGGTTGTGGCCGCCGTCTCCGGCGTTGATGACGGGGATAGAGGCCGCCTGACTTGCCACGTAGGGCGCACCCTCCTTGGGGTGGCGCATGGCGATGATGTCGGCGTAGCAGCTGACGATTTTGGCGGTATCCGCCACGCTTTCGCCCTTGGAGGCGGAGGAAGAACTGGCTTCGCTGAAGCCGATGACGCTTCCGCCCAGCTCCAGCATCGCGGCCTCAAAGCTCAGGCGGGTGCGGGTGGAGGGCTCGAAGAACAGCGTCGCCAGCTTCTTGTGAGCGCACCTGTCCCAGTAGTTTTCCGGGTGGGCAATGATGTCCTTGGCGGTGGCGATCAGCTCGTCCAGCTCGTCCACGCCTAAATCCAGAATGCTGTTCAGACTTCTCATGCGTTCGCTCCATTCACGGCAAGATAATTTCTGATCCGCGCCACATTTTCGGCGTTGGCGGGATTTTCTTCCAGATAGGCGATGATGTCATACACATCCACCACGGAGTAGACGGGGAAGCCAAATTCCTCTTCCACTTCCTCCATGGCCAGCTTTTCGCCCTTGCCCCGCTCCTTGCGGTCAACCATAATAAATGTGGCGGCGACCTTGACGCCCTCCAGACGGCTTAAGATAGCCATGCTTTCCCGGATGGCAGTCCCGGCGGTGATGACGTCCTCTACGATGACTACGTCCTCACCGGCCTTGGGGACGTAGCCCACGAACACGCCGCCCTCGCCGTGATCCTTGGCTTCCTTGCGATTGAAGAAGAAGGGAACGTCCAGCCCGTCCCGGCTCAGGGCAACGGCGGCGGACACGGCGATGGAAATGCCCTTGTAGGCGGGGCCATAGAGGACGGCCTTCCGCTGCCCCAGCTTTTCCCGGTAGGCGCGGGCGTAGAATTCGCCCAGAGTCGCAATTTCCTTACCGGTTTTGATCTCCCCGGCGTTGATGAAATAGGGGATTTTCCGACCGGATTTGGCGGTGAAATCGCCGAATTTCAGCACACCGGCCATCTCCAGAAACTGAATGAATTCTCTTTTGTAGCTTTCCAAAATGCTTCCTCCTTATTTCAATCACAGAATTCCGCCACGCAGCGCTCGTAGGCGGCAACGGGGTCGGCGGCGGCCGTGATGGGACGGCCGACCACGATGTAGTCCGAACCGATGGCCTTGGCGGCGGCGGGGGTCATTACCCGCTTCTGGTCGCCCACATCGCCGTCGGCGAAGCGGACGCCAGGGGTCACGGCGAGGAAAGTTTTGCCACAGCGCTCGTGTACCTTCCCCGCTTCCAGCGGGGAGCAGACCACGCCGTCCAGACCCGCGTTTTTCGCGGTCTCGGCGTAGTGCATGACCACTTCGTCAATGGGTTCATGAATGAGCAGGTCGGACTCCATGGCCGCCTGATCGGTGGAGGTCAGCTGGGTCACGGCGATCAGCAGGGGACGGGTGCCGTCCTCCCGGGTCAGACCTTCCAGCGCGGCCTTCATCATGGCGGTGGTGCCGGCGGCATGGAGGTTGGTGATGTCCACGTCCAGATTCCGCAGGACGGACATGGCTTTTTTCACGGTGTTGGGAATGTCGTGGAGCTTCAGGTCCAGAAAAATCTTGTGTCCCCGGGCTTTGATCTCCCGGACGATGGCGGGGCCTTCCGCGTAGTACAGCTCCATGCCGATCTTCACGAAGGGCTTGCGGCCGGTGAATTTGTCAAGAAAAGCGAAGGTCGCCTCGGCGGATGAAAAATCGCAGGCAACAATGACGTCCTTACCCATTTACTTTGCACCTCCAATAATGTCTTTCAGGTTCTCAATTTTGTATTTTTCCATGACGGCGGGAAGCTCCCGGATGATGTCCCGGCAGGCGTAGGGATTTACAAGATTGGCCGCGCCCACCTCCACGGCGGTAGCGCCTGCCAGCATCATTTCCACCACATCTTCGGCGCTGCTGACGCCGCCCATGCCCACCACGGGGATTTTCACCGCGCCCGCGACCTGATAGACCATGCGAAGCGCCACCGGGAAGATGGCAGGGCCGGAAAAGCCCCCCATTTTGTTGGCGATGATGGGCTTGCGGGTGCGCAGATCAATGCGCATACCAAGCAGAGTGTTAATCAGGCTGATGCCGTCCGCCCCCGCGTCCTCGCAGGCTTTGGCAATGGACACAATGTCGGTGACGTTGGGGGAGAGCTTGATGATGACCGGCTTTTTCGTGACCCTTTTCACCGCTGCCGTCACCTCTGCGGCGGCTTCCGGGCAGGTGCCGAAGCTCATGCCGCCGCCGTGAACGTTGGGGCAGCTGACGTTGACCTCCAGCCAGCCCACCTGTTCCTCTTTGTCCAGCCGCTCGCAGGTGTAGACGTAATCCGCCACGGAAAAGCCGGAGACGTTGGCCATGACGGGCTTGTGGAAGCAGGCTTTCAGCTTCGGAAGTTCTTCGGATATGACTTTGTCCACGCCGGGATTTTGCAGCCCCACGGCGTTGATCATGCCGCCGGTACACTCGGCAATGCGGGGCGTGGGATTTCCGAACCGGGGTTCTTTTGTGGTTCCCTTGAAGGAGAAGGTGCCAAGGCAGTTAATGTCGTACAGTTCGGCAAACTCATAGCCGTAGCCAAAGGTGCCGGAGGCGGGGATGACCGGGTTGTCCAGCTCGATGCCACAGAGATTGACGCTCAGGCTTCCCATAGAATTTCCTCCTTCCGCATGACGGGGCCGTCCTTGCAGATGCGCTTGTATCCTGTGAGGGTCTTGCAGGAGCAGCCCATGCAGGCGCCGAAGCCGCAGCCCATCCGCTCCTCAAAGCTCATCTGGCCGGAGGTGCGGGCGGCTTTATACACCGCCTTGAGCATCGGCTCCGGGCCGCAGGTGTAGAAATAGGAATAATTAAGATCGTTCAGGGGCATGGTGGCGAAGCCCTTGACGCCATAGCTTCCGTCGGCGGTGGCGACGATCACCCGGCAGCCCAGCGCCCGGAATTCGGCTTCATAGAACACTTCCGATTGGGTGTTGAAGCCCAGAATCACCGTCACCTGCTTGCCCATGGCAAGCAGCCGTTTGGCAAGGTGGTACAGCGGCGGGACACCCACGCCGCCGCCCAGTAGGACGGGGCTGTCCCCGGCGGGGGTGAGGTCGTAGCCGTTGCCAAGGCCGGTCAGGATGTCCAGCTTCTCTCCGGGAACCATCCGGGAGAGGATTTCCGTACCCTTGCCCACCACCTTGTAGACGATGGTGAGGGTGCTGCCGTCATAGTCGCACACGGAAATGGGACGGCGGAGGAACTTCCCTGTGATTTGAATGTTGACAAACTGCCCCGGGGCGGTGATGGCGGAGGTGTCGCCGGAAAGCACCATTTTGTAGACGCAGTCCGTCAGGGGGGTATTGGAAAGAATCGTGAAAATGCTCTGTTTCATGGTCGCTCCTTCCGGGAATTTTTGGCGTTGCCTGCTCAGGCGTCAATCGTAGAAATCGTCAGCGTGGTTTCTTCCAGCACATCCAGCAGAACCCGGATGGTGTCCAATGCGGTAAACAGCGTCACATTGTGCTCCGTGGCGATCCGGCGGATCTTCGTGCCGTCCCGGCCGCTGGAGCCGGGGTCGCGGGTGTTGATGACGTAGGCAATGTGTCCCTGACGCAGGGCGTTGGGAATTTCGTCGCTTCCGTCGCTGATCTTGCCCAGAACATGGGTGCGGATGCCGTTTTCCTTCAGGAATGTGGCAGTTCCGGCGGTGGCCTCGATGTTGAAGCCCAGACGGTAGAACCGGCGGATCAGGGGCAGCGCTTCCTCCTTGTCTCGGTCGGCGATGGTGGCAAGGACGGTGCCGTAGTTCTGCAGCTTCATGCCGGAGGCCTGCAGCGCCTTGTACAGGGCACGGGTCATGGTGCGGTCATAGCCGATGGCCTCGCCGGTGGACTTCATTTCGGGAGTCAGATAGGCGTCCAGACCGCGAATTTTATTGAAGGAGAACACCGGCGCTTTGACGTACCAGCGCTCCTTTTCGGCGGGGTAGATGTCGAAGAAGCCCTGCTCCTTCAGGCTCAGACCCAGAATCACGTCGGTGGCGATGTCCGCAAGGCTGTAGCCCGTGGCCTTGCTCAGGAAGGGTACCGTGCGGGAGGAACGGGGGTTGACCTCGATGACGGACACGTTGTCCTCCGGATCCACAATGAACTGCACGTTGAACAGGCCGACAATGCCGATGCCCAGACCCAGCTTTTTGGCGTATTGCAGAATGATGCCCTTGACCTTGTCGGAGATGGAGAAGGAGGGGTAGACGGAGATGGAGTCGCCGGAGTGAACGCCGGTGCGCTCCACCAGTTCCATGATGCCGGGGACGAACACGTCCCGGCCGTCGCAGATGGCGTCGATCTCCACTTCACGGCCCTGAATGTATTTGTCTACCAGAACGGGCTTGTCCTCGTCGATCTCCACGGCGCTTTTCAGGTAATGGCGCAGCTGGGTCTCGTTTGCCACGATCTGCATGGCGCGGCCGCCCAGCACGAAGCTGGGACGTACCAGCACGGGGTAGCCGATCTCATTCGCCGCCGCGAGACCGTCCTCGATTTTGGTGACGGCCTTTCCCTTGGGCTGGGGGATGTCCAGCTCTTTCAGGAGCTTTTCAAAGGCGTCCCGGTTTTCGGCTCTGTCGATGGCCTCGCAGCCGGTGCCGATGATCTTCACGCCCCGGTCATGGAGGGGCTGGGCCAGATTGATGGCGGTCTGACCGCCCAGAGACGCGATCACGCCGTCGGGCTTTTCAAAGTCGATGATGTTCATGACATCCTCGGGAGTCAAAGGCTCAAAATACAGCTTGTCGGCGGTGGTGTAGTCGGTGGAGACGGTCTCGGGGTTATTGTTGATGATGATGGCCTCGTAGCCCGCCTTTTTGATGGTCATGACGGCGTGGACGGTGGAGTAGTCGAATTCCACGCCTTGACCGATGCGGATGGGGCCTGCGCCCAGCACCACGATCTTCTTTTTGTTCGTCAGCCGGGAGACGTTCCCGCCGGTGTAGGAGGAGTAGAAGTAGGGGATATACGCGCCGGTGTGGCAGGTGTCCACCATACGGAAGGCCGGGAACATACCGTGTTTTCTGCGGAAATCAGACACGTCCGTCTCAGAGCATTTCCACAGCCGGCTTACATATTTGTCGCTGAAGCCCATCTTCTTGGCGTCCAGAAGGGCTTCCGGCTCTTTGGTATGGAGCTTCAGGTATTCCTCCATGTCCACAATCCGCTTGATGGCGTTCAGGAAATACACGTCGATGGCTGTAATTTCATGAATCTGCTCCACGGTGACACCCCGGTAGACCATTTCCGCAATGGCGAAGATGTTGTCGGAGCGGAACACGCTGATATAGTCCAGCAGCTCCTCCGTGGTCATGTCGTCGAATTTGTGATGGTAGATGTGGTTCGCGCCTACCTCCAGAGAGCGGATGCCCTTGAGCAGGGATTCCTCCAGATTGGAGCCGATGCCCATGACCTCGCCGGTGGCCATCATCTGGGTGCCCAGAGACTTGTCGGCGTAGACGAACTTATCAAAGGGCCACTTCGGGTACTTGACCACGATGTAGTCCAGCGCAGGCTCAAAGCAGGCGCAGGTCTTGCCGGTGACGTCGTTGGTGATCTCGTCCAGCGTGTAGCCGATGGCGATCTTGGTGGCCACCTTGGCGATGGGATAGCCGGTTGCCTTAGATGCCAAGGCGGAGGAACGGCTTACGCGGGGGTTAACCTCGATTACATAAACATGGTCGTCACGAACAATGTATTGAATGTTGATCATGCCTTTTACTTCCAGACCCAGCGCCATTTTATTAGTATAGTTTATAATGGTCTTGATCACGGACTCGCTTAAGGAACGCGGCGGATATACAGCGATAGAGTCGCCGGAGTGTACGCCTGCACGCTCAACGTGTTCCATAATGCCGGGGATCAGCACTTCCTTGCCATCGCAGATAGCGTCAACCTCCACCTCGGTGCCCTGCAGATAGTGGTCAACTAAAACAGGATGCTCGGCAGAAGCCTTTACAGCATAGGTCATGTAGTTGCGCAGCTCATCATCGTTATACACGATTTCCATAGCACGGCCGCCCAGCACGTAGGAAGGACGAACCATGG
>OLYI01000241.1_pt1 | contig 24164 bp, 19 predicted proteins | sample 1644251 | NCBI WGS metagenome assembly OLYI01 (sample SAMEA103958140, study PRJEB25191) | human gut metagenome | biome: human-associated habitat [ENVO:00009003]; feature: intestine environment [ENVO:2100002]; material: feces | place: Germany | collected 2013/2015 | reverse complement strand
ACGAAATAAATCGCCTCGGTGCTTAGATATTACGTCGATTTATGGGATTTTATAGCTTAAATCGCTCTGAAGCATCTCCGTTAATCAGCAGGGTTTTCTTCTCGAAATGATAGAGCTGACACTGGGCGTAACACAACACCCACTGCGCGAATTCATGGTTGGTTTTGATAAGGTCGTCAAAATCGCGAACCCGGCAGTGATAGACTACCGAGTCGCAACACGCCTGATAAGTATATACCGCCGGCTCTCTGGCATAATATGAATAGGCCGACCACATCATTGTGCCCGGCAGTGCAAAGGCATGACAACGTTCGTCGGTGCCATTGAGATAATTGTATGAAAATATGCCTTCGGCCAGAATATAGATGTCGGGATTCACACAGCCCTCGTCAATGATCGTCTCCCCTTTCCTGACCTCTTCCCGAGTCATCAGTCCGATAAAACGCCACATCACATCGTCAGGCAGACGATATGTGCATTCGGCATCAAGCAGGTCCTTGAGAAATTGCATGGCTGGCATCATTTGTATCCGCTACAAATTTACAATTTTATTCAAGAGCTACCACATTGTCAGCCGCAAAAATTAGAAAGCTCAGCCCGAACAATAAAATTCGCCTGATAAGTTGCAAAACTACCTGACATATCAGAATCGCCCCCTCCGACAAAGAGTAGCCGCGTGCCTTTGGCCTCAGTACCTGACAATTTTTTGTCATTTTGGCGGACGTTTTTGACAGTCAGAATTGTGACCGTTCGCCATCTGTATATCTCAAAACCCCGAATAGCAAATCATTACTGATTCTGTTGTCAAGCGCGGGACGCGCGAAATCTCTACAACTGCGATAGCTGGCGGCAACCACCGCTCCCCCACAAATTCGCGGCGGCGCGCACTGCCGCGGCTTGTCTCGCATATATTGTTGGTTCTCAAGCCCACAGCTATCGCAGTGGGATGAAGAAAATCCGCGCCTCACGGCGCTTGACGCGAATAGGCTGTTTGAGGTGGGTATTCTGCAAAAATGTCAGGTACTGTAGCCAAAGGCACGCGGCCACATTCAAAGCGGAAAAACATGTAAAACTTGAGTCCTGCAACTCCGGCCACATTCAGGGACGGAAAATCATATAAAACCAAAGGTCTGCAATCAAAGCAAAACAAAAGAGGCGCCTCACGGCGCCTCTTTTGCTGATTTATCCTCATTAATTTCAATAGATTAACTTTTTAGCTGTGCTGCCGGTTACGGCTATGTAGAGATTCCCTCTGACGGGAAAGCGTGTGGCAATCCCTTCGATCGTGTAATATTCCGTATCAGTATCTTTCAGTTCGTTTTCGATGTCACCGAGCCCCATGATTGGCTTCTTTGTCTGGCGGAGTGCATTGAGGCTCATGGCATAGTTCTCCACCTCTACGGGAGCCGGTTCTTCGGCCAATGTCCCGGCTTCGGGACGGCTGAATGTCGAATAGATTTCGAGGCTGCCTTTCTGGAGTTCGCCGGCGGCGAGGCTCTCGACATCGTCGGCCGACAGAGCAGAGCGGTAAAGCATCAGCTCTTTCAGAGTCATTATCGACGAATCGAGAACAAACTCGGCCGGTTCAATGGCCAGTCCGGCGAGACGTCCGCTTCCGGCCGGCTTGTCGCCGTTGTAGACTATGACGTCCATGATGCCCGAAGCGTAAGTGTAGTTGAGCGTTATCAGTGTGTTGTCCGGCGATATTACGGCGGGAACACCGACAGATTTGTCGCCGAGAACCACATTCACTTTTCCATCGGAGTAGCTGACGAGCATTTCGGTGTCATCTGCCAGCTTGACGGAGGCGATGTTGCCCGAGGCCTTGTCGCTGTTGCCGACAAGAGCGAGCGAGAAAGAGTGCATCGTACCTTCGGGAGTAGCCGACAGAGTATAGTCGGCGAGGTCGAGACCCGAAGCAGCCACGCGGTTCATGCATAGAGTCTTGCCCGAGGCAAGGGCGTCGAAGAGGTCGGGCACCATGGCGTAGGCGAATTCCTGATGACCTTTCTGGTTGGGATGGTAGATGTCTGTGCCGTTCTGATAGCCGTCGGCCCAGAGTCCCGTTTTGGAGTCGATGGCTCCGAGAAGGTTTATCGAAGGAACGTCCCAGAGACCGATCTCGCGGTCCATGCGGCGGATATATTCATAGTCGTCGGCCGTGAAGTCGCCGCGGGTGTAGTTGTTGCAGACAACGGGCACTTTTCCGTCGGCGCGAACCATCTCGATGAGCTTCAGCATGTTGGTCTTGAACTGGTCGTAGATCTTCTGCTGATCGGAAGCGCCGTGAATGCCCTCGTTGCCGAGCGAAACGCCGAAGATGACATATTTGCCGAACTCGCGGCGCATATCGTCGTAGCGGTTGAGCAGCATGACGGTAGAGTTTCCGCCTATCGAGATGTTCGAGGTGTAGAACGGCTGCTTGCTGTCGCCGGAGGCATAGCGGTCGGCGAGCATGGCGTCGTAGAGCCGGATATAGCCCTGATTCTCATTGTCAACCTGATCTGCGCCCTGTCCGTTGGCCACCGATGAGCCGAACACCGTTATGCGGTCGGGATCGAGTCCGTCGAGACCGTTTTCCACTTTCAGCACCTTCGAGCTGAGGTCGAACGACATTTTATAGTTGCCGGGGTTGATTGGAATATCGGAGCCGTTGTCGAGGGCGAGCACAGCGTTATAGTCTTCGTCGACTCCCGAGCGCTTGAAAGCTGTCCAGCCGCCGTTGACATAGAGCCCGATGCGGCCCGAGTCGGTCGATGTGTCGTGACCTTCGAGCTTGCCCTCCCAGGTGAAGGTGAGATCGCCCGCGTAGGTCATTTCCTTATAGTCGGTCAGCGACCACGAGCCTACGGCGCTGCCGATGAGGCGGATGTTCTCGATCGGTGTGAGAGTATAGGTCATAGCGTCGAGATCGAACTTGATCAGTGTCGGATGGGCGGCAACGGTCAGCGCAGCGCCACCCTGAACAAGCTTGCCGTCGGCCTCGGCCTTTCCGAAGCTATAAGTTGCGCCTTCAGAGTCGGTGGCCGCGAGGGTGAACTCCCCTTCGGCGAAGTCGGCTACCCCCTCGAAGGTGTTTACAGGCTTGTCGTCGACGCTCTGGCGTGTCAGTTCAACACGGCGTCCGTCGGCGGCTGTGCCGGCGAGGGTGAGAGCGGTGAAGTCGCTCAGCACGGGGCGCTCTATGCCCGAATATTCCTCGATCTTCATGCAGTTCAGCGGAATATATGTGCCGCTGGCGCGCTTCACGGTCATCTTGATCTTTCCGTCGGCGTCGGCGAACAGATAATCGCTGACGAGAATCGTCGAATTGTTCTGATTGATGCCTGAGCCGCCGATATTCGAGCCTGCGGCCTGAAGCGTTCCGGCCCAGATGTTGTAGCCCGAAAGCTGATAGTTGCCCGTGCGGTTGTCGGTAGCCTTGCGCGATGCGAAAATATGGAACTTGTAGGCTTTCGAGGGATCGAGACCGGCGATTGTGAACGAGCAGTCGCTCTGGTCGGCCTCATAGAAATAATAGTCGGAAGTGGCCGTCGCAATGGCGAGATCTCCCAGCAGAGAGGCGTCAGGATCGAGAAGACCGCCGCCACCGCTCATGCCGTTGGTCGAGAAGCGGTCGTTGAGCGTAAGCGTGAGCGCCGATGCCTCCCCCTTGCCGTCGACCAGAGAGCTGAACACAGTTCCGGCATCGGCATACTTGCTGCCGTCGGCCGTGTTTGTTATATTGTTCCAGTGGTTGCCGTTGGCGTCGGGCGAGGGAGTTATCTCGCATTTGTTGGCAGCTTTGTCGGTAGCTCCGAAGTCGAAGTAGTAACTGCGGTCCGACAGATCGACCGACGGACGGGTGATGCCCGACTGCTCCAGAACCGACATGCAGTTTATAGGGATATACTGGCCGCTGACGCGCGACACATATCTTTATCGCCCCCTCTGCTGTCGGAAACACCGGCTCGCTGACGAGAATGGTCGAGTTGTTCTGGTTGATACCCTCTCCGCCGAGATTTGTTCCTGCGGCCTGGTTCTCGCCCTTGAAGCTGTTCAGGCCCTCGATAGTAAAGCGGCCGGTGCGGTTATCGGTAGCCTTGCGCGAGGTGAAGATTCTGAAAGTGTATGCGTGGTCGGGATTCAGGCCCGAGATCGTGAACGCGCGGTTGTCGACGTTGTTTCCGTTGAGAAACATATAGTCTTCAGTAGCGGTCTCGACGGCCAGATCTCCGAGCAGGTCGGCCGACGGCGACATCAGACCACCGCCTCCGCTGAGTCCGTTTGTGCAGAATGTTCCGTTGACGACTACAGTCACATTGTCGACCGTGGTTCCGAGGGAATTTCTTACGGTATTGAATTCCGAGCCGGCTGTTATGTCATTGTCGTTCGTCGAATGGATATTGTTCCAGAAGTGGCCGTTGGCGTCGGCCTTGTCTGTGGGGGTCAGATTTCCCCGGTTGACGACGTTGTTCGGTCCGAAGTCAAAATAGAATGACTGGACATCGGTAGCCGCGAATCCTGTCATGCTTATTGCAGCACAAGTGAGCAAAAAACTCGTTAATCGTAGTTTCATAATCGATTTAAGGTTATCTTGGAAATTGCGCTGCAAAATTAATCATACATATAAAAAGATCGAAGATATAGTAAGGCTGTATAGTAAACTCCCGATTTCAATATATCCCTGACAAGCTGTCGGTTACGCAGATAGCCGACAGCAAAAATAGTAAGTCGGCGCTCAGGGTTTGAGATCGTGAAGAGCCGGAGAAGGATGCTTCTCCAGCGGAGCGAAAGCGTCGCGCCAGAAGCTTACCCTCCGGCGTGCTATCCCTTCGACACGACGGCGGTCGGCATCGGGATATTTGCGCATGACCTCGGCAATAACGTCATTCGGAATCGCATCGGGCGAGTAATAGCGGTCGTAAGCGCGGGTGCGTTCTTCGTCGGAATTATTGCTTTTGTTGTAGATGATGATGCACTCCTGAAGCATGACGTCGGTGCGCTGCACGGTGAAATTGTCGACGGGCCGCTTCTTGAAAATCGGCAGATATTTTGCCTCGGCAAGCGTCACGCCGTATTGGTCGCGCACTTTCTCGTCGGGCAAAACAAAGTCGGGCCATTCATCTTGCGCCTCCGCTTCATCGCTCTCTGCTGCGGGCGCCGGGGCCTCCGGCTCGGCCGGAGCGATCTTCCCGACAGGCTCGTGAACGTCAGTCTCAGGGGGAGCAGCAACGGTGTCGGTTTCCGCTGTCATCTGAACGGGGCGAACCGGCTCCCCCTCCTTTTCTGTCGGCAGAAAGATGACGGCGAGTCCCACGACGAGGGCAAGGACAAGCGCGGCGACTGCCAGCCCGATCTTCCATCGGCGTTTGCCGCGTGAACGGTAGAGCGCCAAGGCGGCATCGCGGTCGGTTATACGCCGCGCTATCATCTCCGAAGCGAGATATTCGAGCGCAGTCCGGCGCGCGGGAGAGGCGACAGCACAAAGGCGCGTCAACGTCACTCCTACAGCATAGAAATCGGAGGCGGCATCGGCCGGGCGCGACGAATCGGCGACGTCGGGCGGAGTGAACCGCTCGGTGCCCGCCGGCCCGCGGAGAATCGTGAAGTCGAGGGCGTCGGCGCTCCCGAAGTCGATGATGCGCAGACTTCCTGTGGCAGGGGAATAGATTATGTTCGACGGCTTGATGTCGCGGTGGACAATACCGACGGCATGGATGTCGGCCACTCCGGCCGTCAGAGCCGCCACTATCCTGTCGATGTCGCTGTCGGGCAGCATCGAACCGCGCGCGATTATGTCGGCGAGCGTATCTCCGGGACAGAATTCCAGTCTTATCGCCGGCCCGAGGCCTTCGACAGTGTCGAAGTCGAGAGTGTGGACAACGTAGGGCGAATCGACGGCATAGCCGCACTCATACTCCTTGCGCAGGGCGGCCAGCGCTATCTGATTGCCGGCATATTCGCCGCGAAGACACTTGAAAATGAATATCCGACCGTTTTTCTTGGCCGTCAGAATGCGCGCAAAGCCGCGCCGGGAGGCGTAAACCTGCCGGAAGTCGTGGTAGCGGTCGTCGCGGGCGCCCCCGGCGCGAGTGTCAACCGGCCCGAAATATCCCGATTCCTCATTTGAATCCACAAAGCAAAGATAGTGAAATTAAACCAAACATGTAGGGTCGCGGCATGCCGCGGCCCCGGAATATCATCCCGACCGCGGCGGTTACTTCCCGGGAATATATCGCAGGCCTGTGATTCCCGACTTCAGACCGGCGGCATAGTCGTCGAGCTTCCGTCCGTCGAAAACAACGTTGTTACAGTAGAGCGGCAGCCCCTTGGTGATGATGAGCGTAGTGAACAAAGTCCCCTCGGCGAGCTTGGCATTTTCCGACTTGCGGACCACAAAGCGGTCATCGCCGAGATATTCGGCGACGAGACATCGCCCAGGATTCCAGGTCAGTTCAACGATGTCGCCGGCGTGGAGGCTTGAAGTCGTCAGCGACGTTCGCGAGAGAAAGCCGCTTTCCACGCGGTTGTCGCGCATCAGCGATTCGATATAGCTCGGCCAGTCGGCATGACCGAGGAAGCGGGCCAGCGCATTGAGCGTCGACCTGCTGCGCATCGATGAGTTGGTCACGTATGCCCACAGCCGTTTGAGCGTCGACACACTCGGAGCGTCGGGGATTCGCTCCCTGAGCCTCAGCGACAGAAAGTCGAAGTCGGAATAGGTGCAGATACTGCGTCCTATCTCTTTTTCGATGTCCTTGCGTAAGCATTCAATATAATATTGTTCGAGGTCAGCGTTTCCCATTCTGATAAAGTTGTGAAGTCTTTCGTGCAAAGTTACAGAAAAAAACAGCCTTCAAACCGTTTTGAACTGAATTGAACCGAAATGAATCGGATTGAACCGAAATGAACTCTTTCGCATTACCTACATTTGCAAGCAAAACCAACCATCTTATTAACCATCTTAAACAACCTACAAATGAAAAAACTGATTTTTACGGTCGTGACGTGCCTGATGCTTTCACTTGCGTCATGCGGATCGAGTGCAGACTACGAAGCAATCCACAAGAAGCTCGAACAAAACGAGAAGCCCACGACGGCTGATTATTCGGCCATGGCAACCTATGTGGAAGAATGTGTGGATGAAATGAAAAGCATGAAAGGCACTAAGAAGGATACTCCTGAGGGGTTCGCAGAATTTGAGAAAAAATATCCTTACTGGCTTGAGTTCATGGGCGCGCTCGTCATGGCTGAGGATACAGGAGGGGAGCTTGACGACGCCACAAAAGAAAAGCTCGAAAAGATACAGAGCAAAGGCAAGGAATTAAGCATGTAATAACCGCACACACCGGGCAACAGGCGGCGGTTATGTCGGTGTAACCACCACCTGCTGCTTCTTACACAATTATATATGGATCGTAAGAATTGTCCTTATTGCGGCGAAGAGATAGCCGCCACGGCCAAAAAATGCCGCTTCTGCGGCGAATGGCTCGAAATAGAAGAGGCTGTGCTTATGCCCGAAAACGCAGATGCCGCCCAGATTCAGGAGTATGCCTCACCGGCCGCCGATATTGCTGTCAACGGCTACACTGAAGGCCCGCTGCCGGCTATCAATGTCAATGGCGTCCCCCAGCAACAGTATCCCCAGCAGCAGTATCCCCAGCAGCAGTATCCCCAGCAACCGATGCAGCAGCCCGTTATCAATATTCAGGTGGCGCAGTCGCAGGAGACCAACGTCAGTCAGGAGCAGACCGTCACCGTTGAGCACCGCTCGACCAGCTCGTCGGGCTGGCTCTGGTTCGAGATATTCGGCGTAGCCGGCGGCGTCTGGGGCCTCACCGGCCACTGGTGGGCCGGCCTCATCACTCTTATAGCACTTGGCGTAGCCCTGCAGATTCCGGTTATCGGCACACTCATCTGCGTTGTGCTCGGCTGCGGCCTGGGTCTGTTGGCAGGAGTTATCGCTGCGGCGTTAAGCGCGCCGACATGGGCATGCTGGCTTATCGGCCTTGTTGCAACCGGCGTAATGATCGGTATTAACATCGAAGACAAGAATTCCGATGACTTTTATGACTAACCCCTCCCTTCTGCTGCACCTCCGCTCTGTCGTCACTGCGGCCTGTGCAGCGCTGCTGTTTATGGCAGCGACGGGCTGTTCGAGCGGCTCCGACAGAGAGATCATCGACAAGTTCCTCAAGGATGTCAATAGCGACACCTCTTCCTCGGGAATCTATGCCGGAGAACTTGAAGACGGCACCATCTACCTCAGCATGCGCCTCAAAGAGACACCCGAGAATCTCGCGAAGGTCAAGATTCTTGGTTCCGACGAGAGCGCTCAGGAGGCCTTCAGCGCTACAATCTGCAAGTCGCTCGACGAGGGGGACCTGCTCGCCTGTTTTATCCGGCAGAAACGAAATCTCGCCTTTCAGGTAGAGGCCGGTGACTTAGGATATTATATCACATTCACCCCGCAGGAAATCCGCGACATCGCATTTAAGAAGAAATAATATGAAGCTGAAAATCAAACTACTCGCCGCAATGCTGGCCGTCATGACAGTCCTTACGGGCTGTAGCAACCAGACGTCAGACCTGACTTCGGGCCTCGAAGACGCATGGGACGAAGCCGCCGAAACCATTGAGAAAGATGCCGCCGAATATCTTGAAGAAGCCGCCGAAAACCCTGCGGTGTTCGGAAAGGAGAGCTATCAGGTCGAATGGAACGGCACGTTCGACACCTTCACCCTCACCTACTCCGTCGATATGGGAAGCAAAGCCGCCATGTCGCTCATTTTCGGCGAATTCGGCGAGAGCCTCTATGACATGGCCAACGCCTCGGTTAAGATGGCCGACAAAAAATCAGCCAGAAAAATCATCAACAAGAGCTTCAACGACTCGTGGGCCACGCTGATGATGGCGCTGATTGCCGTTGACGGGACTCTCGATTACGGATTCGCGACAGACGAGTTCAACAACAAAGAATTTGAGTTCGACTCGAAAGATATGCTCCGAATGCTTAAAGACCACGGTTATATACCGACATCAGCAGATTAACCGAATAAACCTTTTCAATCATATATTAGTAATGGAACGAAGAAAATGTCCTTATTGCGGTGAGGAAATCGCCGCCACGGCCAAGAAATGCCGCTTCTGCGGCGAATGGCTCGAAAAGCCTCAGCAACCGGTTCAGGCCGTCCCACGGCCGCAGCCTCAACCTCAGCCGCAGCCTCAACCTCAGCCGCAGCCGCAGCCACAACCGCAGCCGCCCACACCCACTCCTGCTCCGGCCCCGGTAGTCGAGGCCGGCCCGAAGCCGAAAGGCTTCTTCGAGACTTATTTGGTCGACTGCTTCCTGAAGCCTTACGCCGACTTCTCGGGCTACACTTCGAGAAAGGAATTCTGGCTCAGCTATGTCGCTATGCTGGTAGCCTCGATCGGCCTCACCGGCCTTGTTCTGCTGCTGATGGCTGTCGCCGGAGTGTCGGGGGGTCTTATCGCAACGGTTCTCTGCTCGATTGTCGGACTGGGATTGCTCGTGCCGGGCATCGCTATCAGCGTTCGTCGCCTGCGCGACGCCGGCCTGAGCCCCTGGCTCATGCTGGTTGTGCTCGTTCCCGGCCTCGGCTCTCTCGCCCTGCTCGTCATGTTCTGTCTCCCGACGAAGTATGAGCATGAAGAGACCGAAACTCGCTTCAACACCGTCGACGGCATCGTCACCGGCGGCTGTGTAGTTATGCTCGGTATCGGCATCTGGATGAGCCTGAGCGCCCTCGGCTCGCTCGGCCAGAGCGGCTACGACCTCGGCGAATTCGGCGACGACGAAGTTGGTGCTGCCGTCGTAGATGAAACCTACAATGAGGGAGATACCATAGAGGTAGAAGAAGAGACCGCTGTCGTGGCAGAACCGGCCAACAGCGGCGGCAAGTCACTTATCGACTTTGTAGGAAATCCCGAATGGGTAATGAAGGGAATGGCCGGGCTGACGGAGCTTACCATCGGCAACAATTTCGACGAAGTAGCCGATCGGACCGGCTCTACCCACACCTATTTCCGCGCTTTCGGAGCTATCGACGGCAGCAATGTCAGAATGCGATGCTGGCTGACCGAAGACGGCGAAATCCACGGACGCTACACCCACGAGAACGGCACTACCCTCGACGCCAACGGATTCATCCAGCCCGACGGCGACCTCTACATTCAGCTCGGCCACGGTTCGTCGAAGTCGGAATGGCGCCTCTCGCCCGTCGTCAGCGAATCGGGTTTGCGCTATGAAGGCACCTGGGGGCGCCACAACAAGCCCTCCTACCTCACCTTCCTCGAAGATAACCTCTGATGGAACGAAGAAAATGCTGATTCATACTGAATCATCCCGATTAATCAGGATTAATCACGAAAAAAGAGAGTTTGCATCGCGATGCAAACTCTCTTTTTAGTGGGCGCTGAGGGATTCGAACCCCCGACCCTCTGCTTGTAAGGCAGACGCTCTGAACCAGCTGAGCTAAGCGCCCTTTCCTCTGAAAGGCTCCGCAAAGGTAAGGCCTTTTTTCGAGGCGGCCAAATTTTCGGCGATTTTTTTTGCGAAAAAATTACCGGGAAGGTCAGTTGTTGAAGTTGTTGACGCTGGCGCTGTCGGTGCTACGGCTCGTGAACTTGCCAGACACGTTGACCTCTATCAGAGAGCTGCCGCGGGCGATAGCCTGACCGCTGCCGGCCGCGAGGCGCGAGGCCTTGACGACGGAGCTGCCCGAGGCGTTGAAGTTTATGCTCCGGGCTGTGCCTCCCTTGATTTTCAGCTTGGCAATGTCAGCGACCGTCGCCGAGGCGGCATTGGTGTCAAGCGCGCCGACCGACAGTTCGGCAGTGCCGAGCACATTGGCGTTGAACGAGCGCGATACAAGGCGGTCTACCTCGACCTCAGCCATGACGCTGACAGAGAACGTCGCCGGGCCGCAGCTGACATTGCGGAAATCGGCGCTGGATTTGTCGCCGGCGCGGACGCTGAAAGTGCGGTTTCCGAGATCGAGGTCGCTCTCAACGTCGAGCTCGGCAAGCGAATTGAGAATAAAAGTGTTCGAGACCGGGCCATATAGGTAAGCTTTGACCTCACCTGCGACCGGAGCATCAATATTGAGCATCTGCCCCATCAGTCTGACGTCGACGGCCGCAATTTCGCGGCTGTCGCCGACGAGACGCAGAGAGGGCGAACCGACGCGGTATTCGATTTCAATATTACCCGAGGCATTTATGCCGCTGAAGTTTCCAACGGTCACGTTTCGCTCGGCGGCGAAAGCGCCGGCAGCGAGAGCTAAAACTGCGGTTGTCAGAAGAATCTTTTTCATAATTGTATAGTTTATCTAAAAGTCTAACAACTCTGGCGGCACGATTGTTCAGGAATTCAGTGGTTTATTCCATCGACTGCATTTCGACCAGGCGGGTGTAATGGCCGTTCAGGGCCATCAGCTCGTCGTGGGTTCCGCGCTCTACGATGCGGCCTTCGTGCATGACGCATATCTGCGACGCGTTTCTGATTGTCGACAGGCGGTGGGCTATGACCAGAGTCGTGCGGTTCTCCATGAGGCGGTCGAGGGCCTGCTGCACGAGCTGCTCGCTCTCGCTGTCGAGGGCCGAGGTGGCCTCGTCGAGGATGAGGATAGGCGGATTCTTCAGGATGGCGCGCGCTATCGAGATGCGCTGGCGCTGACCTCCGCTGAGGCGGCAGCCTCGGTCGCCGATTGTCGTCTGGTAGCCCTGTTCGGTGGCCATGATGAAATCGTGTGCGTTGGCGATCCTGGCGGCTTCTTCGACCTGCTCGGGCGTGGCATGGGCCACACCGAAAGTTATATTGTTATAAAAGGTGTCGTTGAACAGAATCGGCTCCTGACTGACATTCCCCATAAGTGCGCGCAAATCGCGCACACGCATCTGACGCACATCAACACCGTCGATCGCCACTGAGCCCTGCTGAACATCGTAGAACCGGGGCAGAAGATCGGCCAGAGTCGACTTTCCGCTTCCGCTCTGGCCCACGAGGGCGACCGTGTGCCCCGGTTTGATGTCGAGATTGATGTCGTCGACAACGGGATTGGCCGGGTCGTAGCCGAAAGTGACATGCCGGTAGGTGACCTCGCCGCTGAAGCGGCTGATTTTCACCGGATCGCCCGGATCACGGATAGGATTGGGAGCCAGCAGAATCTTATCTATTCGCTTCATCGACGCCAGGCCCTTCTGAATGGCGTATGCCGCTTTCGACAGGTCTTTGGCGGGGTTGATGATACTGTAGAAAATCACCATGTAGTATATGAACGACGCGGCGTTGATCGACGACCGTCCGTCGAGAATCAGCGTGCCGCCGAACCAGAGGACAATGGCGATTGTGAGCGTTCCGAGAAATTCGCTCATCGGATGGGCGAGACTCTGGCGCCGCGCCACAGCGTTGGTCATCTCGAAGAACTCCTGAGTGTCGACCCGGAAGCGACGCCCCATCTTAGGTTCGGCGTTGAAAGCCTTGACAATGCGCAATCCGCCGAGCGTTTCTTCGATGAAACTCATTATGACGCCCCATTTCTCCTGAGCCTCGAACGACTTGCGTTTGAGTCGCTTGCCGACCTCTCCCATCATCAGTCCGGCCAGAGGCAGCAGAATCAGCACGAACAGCGTCAGCTGCCAGCTTATGAAAATCATCGTCGACAGACAGACGATAATCATGACCGGGTTCTTGAACAGCATGTCGAGGCTGGCCATCACACTGGCTTCGATCTCGGCGACGTCGCCGCTCATTCGCGCCATGACATCGCCCTTGCGTTCGCCGGTGAAGAAGCCTATCGGAAGGCGAAGAATCTTCTCATACATCGAGTTGCGTATGTCGCGGACAATTCCGTTGCGCAGCGGAACGATAAAATATGAGCTCAGATACGTAGTTCCGGTTTTCAGCGCCGTCATCGCCACGAGAACAGCCGCCAGAAGCGCCAGCGTCTTCGAAGGCCCGAACGACGCTATCCCTTCCTGAGTATAGTAATAGAAATTATTGAGGATGACCTCTTTGAGATCGCCCTGTCCGACCGCCATATACGAATATCCGGTCTCGCGGATACCGAAAAGCATTTCGAGAATCGGTATGATAATGGCAAACGAGAACACCGTCAACACCGCCGCCAGAAGATTGAACAGCAGATTGAGACAGAGATATTTCTTATAGGGAGGCACAAAGCGCCGCAGAAGTTTCAGGAAATCACCCATCGGAAATGGCTTTACAAGTGGTTGGGATGTCGAATACCCGACAAAGGTAGTCATTTTTTAGCTAAAAGTTTTGCCATATTGAAAACTATAGCTAATTTTGCCCCGCAAAAAAATTTAGTCACATCTAAAAACAAACAATCAAGACAACCATTCTATTATGATCATCGTACAAGTCAAGGAAGGCGAGAACATCGAGAAGGCCCTCAAAAAATTCAAACGCAAATATGAAAAGACGGGCATCGTCAAAGAACTGCGTCGCCGTCAGGCATTTGAGAAGCCTTCAGTTGCAAATCGCAAAAAGATGATGAAGGCCGTCTACGTGCAGCAGCTGCGCGCCTGCGAGGACTAATCATCGGTCCGCGACCCTACTCATATAAAAATTATAACGGCAAGGGGAAGCTTCGGATTGTTCCGAGGCCTCCTTTGTTGTGTGAATTTCCAGCCTGGAAAACAACACACCAGCCACTCCGCACTTTTTCACCGCGCCGGATGTTATAGAGGATGAGATGGCTAATCTACGCGACGACATACGCAAACTCTGGACCGACACTTTCGACGACAAAGCCGAATGGGTCGAGATGTTCTTCACCCGCGTCTACCGCGACGACGACGTCATGGAGCTCAGGCCCGACGGCAACGGCTCGCGTCCGGCAAGCGCTCTGTTGCTTCAACGCTACGCGATGAACTTTCATGGCGCTACTGTCGGTTGCGCCTATATATGCGGAGCGGCGACGCGACGCAATGAGCGCGGCAAAGGGCTGATGACGCGCCTGCTTGCCACATCGCTGCGCGAAGCCCGCGAACGCGGCGACATGCTCGTCGCCCTCATTCCCGCCGAAGGCCACCTATATTATTATTACGCCGCCAGGGGATTCTCGACAGTGTTCTACACCCGCAACCGCCGCTACACATCGTGTCACCCTTTCGCAGGGCCCGGCGAATTCACCATTGTCGACGATCCTTATGCCGTCGGCGTCTATGAGGCCTTCAGCCGGATGGAGCACAACATCGACGGGCGCATCCTCCACTCTCAGCGCGATTTCCTCAACATCCTCGACGACACGCGCCTCGACGGAGGCCACTGCGCCATAATAGCCGACGCCTCGGGGAAGATCTGCGGAATCGGTTTTGCCACAGAACGCGACGGCTTGGCCGTCATAACCGACATTCTCGCCGACAACGACGATGCAGAACAGGCCGTTCTGCGCCGGCTCCACGCTTCGCTGCCAGACCTCCCGGTAAAATACCCGGCCCGGCCCGGCAATTGTGAACGCTTTCTGTCGCCGCGCGCCATGGGCCGCATTGTCAACGTGCCGACAGCACTCGAAGCCATAGCAGCATCCCACCCGCGCCTCAGAGCCACATACCGCATCACCGACCCGCTGCTGGCAGAGAACAGCGGCGTCTACAGGCTGCAGGGGGGAACCTGCGAACGCCTCGCTCCCGGCCACCGCGGGCGGCTCGACCTCGACGTCGACATCGATGTTTTCACCCGGGCAGTCTTCTCCGCACCGCCTATCGGAGAGCTTCTCGGCCTCCCCTCGATCAGGCCCGACATGGCCCTGATGCTCGACTAAGGTTGCCAACGGGTGTTAAAATCCCACCCTCGCCATCCCCGACATTGTTAACGAGCGTTAACGCGCGCCATGTTTAGTCAATAATTCTCCGTCAAATAGCTGACAAACTCCCTATCTTTGTCCCGACCCAATAGGTAAACCATAAATTGTCGTATGCAAAATACGCTGACAACCCTCATCGAACGACAAGCGCTGCGGAATCCCGACCGCGAGGCATATTTCACGCGCCGGCCGGGCTCTGCCGAGTGGCAGCCGACAACGTGGCACACCTTTGCCGACAACGTCGGAGCCGCCGCCTGCGCCCTTGAGATCCTCGGGCTGGAGCCCCAGCAGATCCTGACAATCTTCTCGGCCAACCGCGAGGAAATACTGACTGCAGACTTCGGCGCATACGCCAACCGGGGCATCCCGGTGTCGCTCTACGCCACAAGCTCGCTCGAGCAGGTCGAATATATCCTCAACGACACCCGCGCCGCCATCATCTTCACCGGTGACGCCAAGCAATATGCCATCGCCCGCAGCGCAATGGCCAAATGCCCAACACTGCGCCAGATAATAACCTTCGACAGCTCTGTCACCCCCGACGCCGACGACACCACGACGATGACATTCGACGCCTTCATCGCCCTCGGACACGCCGCCTCAGATGCCTGCCGCGCCGAGGTTGAAAAACGGCGTCTGGCCGCGAAACCGTCAGACATAGCAACGCTTATATATACGTCAGGCACCACCGGCGAACCGAAAGGAGCGACCCTGCTCCACTCCTGCTTCGACGCCGCCATGGAAATCCATATCGAGCGGCTGACGATGCTGAGCGACAACGACACCTCGGTGACCTTCCTGCCGCTGAGCCATATTTTCGAGAAGGCGTGGACATACTTCTGCCTCGTCATGTCGATGAAAGTGTGGATCAACACCGATCCGCGCGAGATCACCGACACCCTGCGTCAGGTGCGCCCGACATGCATGTGCTCAGTGCCGCGCTTCTGGGAGAAAGCCTACACCGCCGTTCAGGAGAAGATAGCGTCGATGGGATGGCTTCAGCGGACAATAGTCTCGCGCGCCCTGAAGATCGGCGAACGCCGCAACCTCGGCTATGTCCGCACAGGCCGCAAAGCGCCCTGGCTGCTCGAACGCCTCTACCGCCTGGCCGACTCGCGCGTGTTCGCCACCATGCGCCACGCCATAGGCTTCGACAACCCCAACATCTTCCCGACCGCCGGCGCCCCGCTGAGCGACAAGATCGTCCGCTTCTTCCATTCGGCCGGAATCAACATCGTCATAGGCTACGGCCTGAGCGAGACAACAGCCACCGTCACGTGCTATCCCAACGTCGGATATGTTATCGGCACTGTAGGAACCGCCATGCCGCGCGTTCAGGTCAGCATAGGCGACGAAAACGAGATTCTCGTCAAAGGGCCTACGGTCATGGCCGGATATTACAACAAGCCCGAAGCCACCGAAGCCGCCTTTACAGCCGACGGATGGTTCCGCACCGGCGACGCCGGCCATTTCGACGCCAACGGCGCCCTCGTGCTGACAGAGCGCATCAAAGACCTATTCAAGACCTCCAACGGCAAGTACATCGCCCCGCAGGCAATCGAAAGCCGCCTCGGCGAAGACCCGTATATCGAACAGGTGGCCGTCATCGGCGACCAGCGCAAATATGTGACGGCCATTATCATTCCCGCCTTCGAGGCCATCAAGGAATATGCCCGAAAAAAGAAAATCCAGTATCGCAATATTGAAGACCTCGTCAAGAATGCCGACATCAGGGCTCTGATAGAGGAGCGCCTCAACATACTCCAGCAGGGTCTTGCCGGATTCGAGAAAATCAAGAAATTCACTCTTCTGCCGCGCGAGTTCACCATGGAAGCCGGCGAACTGACCAACACTCTGAAGATACGCCGCCCCGTCATCAACCACCGCTATGCCTCTGAAATAGAAGACATGTATGTGTGACACCGCAATTTTTCGAAAAATTCTTCGCTGAAAATTTGGCCGGTTCGGAAAAAGGCACTACCTTTGCGGAGCCTTTCAGAGGAAAGGGCGCTTAGCTCAGCTGGTTCAGAGCGTCTGCCTTACAAGCAGAGGGTCGGGGGTTCGAATCCCTCAGCGCCCACAAAAAACAGCTTGCATCTCCGCGATGCAAGCTCTTTTTTCATGACTGCTGTCCCCATAAACCCTATTAGGCCAATTAGACATATCGAAACGCCCGCCGTGTTTTTTGTTGAAGGTCATGAACATCAAAAAAACAATTTCGCTCAGGAAGACGACGGCGTCTCGGGTGAATTTACCGTCGAGCTGTCGTCGGCCCGCGTCCGCTTGATAGTCGACGAAGGCTATTGCATCCAGTTCAACAAAGGGGGGCACGGGCAAACTCTACTACGTGTGCCTCGTCATACTCGGTCTTGACGCCGTTCTGATCTACTATCCCAGACATCTTTCCGCCGCTGTTGCCTTCTCCGAAGGCCAACCCGGCGGCGACTTTGTTGTCTACGACGGACGGCGATATACCGTCTGCGACGCTACCTGTCAGTACGGCCCGATAGGCTATTCGGGCAAATTCGACAACAGTCAGGCCATACTCATCCCTCTGTCGCGCTGATTCCCCTCACAGCCACGCATAAGCTGCGCTATTCTCTCCAAAAGCGTTCCAGGGGGCGCCATTTCGTGTTGTTGAACATGATTTTAAGGTTTTTACGTTAAATATTCGTATATTTGCCCCAATCGGGCGTTATATATACAAACAAGACATCCGACCTTAAACATGAAGGATCTTAAAATCATAAAACACGACCCGTGGCTCGAGCCTTTCAAAGGAGCCATCGAGGGCCGCCACAACGACGTCATCAACAAAGAGCGCGAACTGACCCAGGCCTGCGGTTCTCTGACCGAATTCGCCAATGCCCACGAATATTTCGGGCTCCACCGCACCCAGCGCGGCGGATGGGTTTTCCGCGAATGGGCGCCCGGCGCAACCGCTATAACTCTCGTAGGCGACTTCAGCAACTGGAAGCCTATGAAGAAATTCGAGCTGCGGCGGCTGCCCGGCTCCGACGGCGTCTGGGAGACGCGACTGCGTCCCAGCGACATACACCACGGACAGCACTACAAGATGATAGTCGAATGGCCCGGCGGCAGCGGCGAACGCATTCCGGCCTACGCCCGGCGCGTTGTTCAGGACGAGAACACCAAGCTGTTCTCGGCACAGGTGTGGGCGCCCGAGCATCCCTACGAATGGAAAATCGAGAAGTTCGAGCCCGACACGCGCCCGCTGATGATCTACGAATGCCATATCGGCATGGCCCAGCAGCGCGAAGGAGTCGGCACCTACCGCGAATTCCGCGAGAACGTTCTGCCGCGCATCGCCGCCGACGGATATAACGCCATCCAGATAATGGCGATTCAGGAGCATCCCTACTACGGCTCGTTCGGCTACCACGTGTCGAGCTTCTTCGCCGCCTCAAGCCGCTTCGGCACCCCCGAAGAGCTCAAGGAGCTTATCGACGCCGCCCATGAGCGCGGAATCGCCGTCATCATGGACATCGTCCACAGCCACGCCGTCAAGAACGAGGTCGAGGGGCTCGGCCGCCTCGACGGAACCTACAACCAGTATTTCTACGGCGACGGACGCCGCGAGCATCCCGCATGGGATTCGCTCTGCTTCGACTATGGCAAGAACGAGGTGCTTCACTTCCTGCTGAGCAACTGCAAATACTGGCTCGAAGAATTCCATTTCGACGGTTTCCGCTTCGACGGCGTCACCTCGATGCTCTACTATAGCCACGGCCTCGGACAGGCATTCGGCTCATACGACGACTACTACAACGGCGGTCAGGACACCAATGCCATAACATATCTGACTCTGGCCAACCTGCTTATCCATCAGGTCAACCCGCGCGCGATCACGATCGCCGAAGAGATGAGCGGAATGCCCGGCCTCGCCATCCCTTTCAAGGACGGCGGCATCGGGTTCGACTACCGCATGGCTATGGGAATTCCCGACTACTGGATCAAGCTCCTTAAGGAGAAGCGCGACGAAGACTGGCATCCCACCTCGATATTCTGGGAGCTGACAAACCGGCGTGCCGACGAAAAGACAGTGTCGTATGTCGAAAGCCACGATCAGGCCCTCGTCGGCGACAAGACGGTGATTTTCCGCCTTATCGACAAAGAGATGTACTGGCACATGATGGTCGGCGACAACGACATGACCGTAGCCCGCGGCATGGCGCTCCACAAGATGCTTCGCCTCGTTACCGCCGCCACTATCAACGGCGGCTACCTCAACTTCATGGGCAACGAGTGGGGCCATCCCGAATGGATCGACTTCCCGCGCGAGGGGAACGGGTGGAGCTATAAATATGCCCGCCGCCAATGGGAGCTCGTCGACCGCGACGATCTCAAATACAAATATCTCAATGCCTTCGACAACGCCATGGTAGAGCTGATCGGCGGAACCTACAACTTCCAGGCCCTTCCGGTGGTGAAGCTCTGGGAGAAAGACGACGATCAGGTTCTGGCATTCCGCCGCGGCAACCTCGTGTTCGTGTTCAACTTCAGTCCGTCGCGCAGCTTCACCGACTACGGCGTGCTGACCGAACCGGGCGAATACAACGTCGTGCTGTCGAGCGACTCCCCGCGCTTCGGCGGCTACGGCAATATCGACGAGAGCGTGGCCCACTTCACCGTGCCCGACCCGCTCTATTCGCCTCTCGGCCTCGGATGGCTCAAACTCTATCTGCCGGCGCGCTCGGCCCAGGTGCTCAAGCTTCGCCGCCGCCGTGCAACCAAAAAGACTAAATGATTGACCGCGAAACGTTCGGAACCCTGACAGCCGACTATGTCACCCTCGGCTGTAAGCTCAACTTCGCCGAAACCTCCACTGTGGCGCGCCTGATGGCCGACCACGGCATAAGCCGCGTACATGCCGGCGACTGCGCCGACATCGTCGTCGTCAACACCTGCAGCGTCACCGCCGAAGCCGACAAAAAATGCCGGCAGGCCATACGCCACGCCGCCCGGCGCCATCCCGGCGCCGCCATAATCGTAACGGGCTGCTACGCCCAGCTGCGCCCCGACGAGGTAGCGGCCATACCCGGCGTGGTCATCGTGGCAGGCAACGACCGCAAGGGACTGCTGACCGAATATCTCGACAACTGGCTCGCCCAGCGGCGTGCGCGCAGCTATGTGACACCCGCCGACGACATCACGTCGTTCACCCCCTCATGCTCGCGCGGCGACCGCACCCGCTACTTCCTGAAGGTTCAGGACGGCTGTGACTACCGCTGCAGCTACTGCACGATTCCGATGGCGCGCGGCCGCAGCCGCTCGGCCTCGATAGCCGAGATCGTCGGACAGGCACGCGAAGTAGCCGCCGAGGGGGGCCGCGAAATAGTCATAACAGGCGTGAATATCGGCGATTTCGGGCGCCGTGCCGGCCATGGGGAGACATTCTTCGACCTCTGCCGCGCGCTCGACGAAGTCGACGGCATCGAGCGCTACAGAATATCGTCGATCGAACCGAACCTCCTGACCGACCCGCTCATCGAATGGCTGGCAGGCGAAAGCCGGCGGTTCATGCCCCATTTCCATATTCCGCTCCAGAGCGGATCCGACGCCGTGCTGCGCCTTATGGGACGCCGCTATACGACGGAGCTTTTCCGCCACAAGATCGAAGAGATCCGGCGTCTGATACCCGATGCATTCATAGGCGTAGACCTCATAACAGGCGCGCGCGGCGAAACTCCAGAGCTTTTCGAGGCTTCGCGCGAGTTCGTCGACTCGCTCGACATATCGCGCCTCCACGTTTTCCCCTACAGCGAGCGGCGCGGCACCCGTGCCCTCGGACTTGACGCCGTTGTTGTTCCCGAAGCCGAGAAACACCGGCGTGCGCGCGCCATGATAGCGCTCAGCGAGGCGAAACTGCGCCGGTTCTCCGAACGATTCACCGGAGCAGTGCGCCCCGTGCTTCTCGAGCATATCGCCGACGACGGTTCCGTTGCCGGGTTCACCGACAACTATCTGCGCGTCGAGCTCCCCGACGCTGCGGGGCACGCTTCGGGCGACATCGTCGGCGTCAGGCTCGGAAAACCGCTCGGCAACGGCGATATGGCCGGGGAGGTGTCCGTATGAAACCGATGCCCGACACCGACGGCTCGTTCGGCGGCTCGGGACGCCGAATCGGATTCGCCATTCTCGGCGCCGTCGGCCACCTTCCGTTCTGGTTTCTATACGGCGTGGCCGACATCCTGTTTGCCCTGGCCTATTACATTGTCCGCTACCGCCGCCGGCTCGTGGCGCGCAACCTCGCCGAATCCTTTCCCGAAAAGACGCCTCAGGAACTGCGCCGGATCGAGAAGCAGTTCTACCGCAATCTCGCCGACTATGCCGTCGAGACCTTGAAGCTCGCCCATATCAGCGACGCCGAGATGCGTCGCCGCATGACCTTCGACGGCGTCGGCATAATCGACGAAAGCCTCGCCCGGGGTCGCTCAGTCACGGTCTATTTCAGCCACTGCTTCAACTGGGAGTGGGCGCCGTCGGTCACCCTCTGGTCGCGCTACGCCGACAACTCGCGCGTGGCATTCTGCCAGATCTACCGTCCGCTGCGCTCGCGCTTCTCCGACGCCTGGTTTCTGACACTGCGCTCGCGCTTCGGCTCGCGCTCGCTGGCGAAAGCCCGGTCGTTCCGCGATCTGCTCGCCCTTCGCCGCGACGGTCGGCTGTGGGTCACCGGCTTCATGAGCGACCAGAAGCCGAGCCACAACGACCCGGTGGTAGAGGTAGACTTCATGGGACGTCAGACCCCGGTCATAACCGGCACGGAGACAGTTGCACGCAAGCTTGACACGACGGTAGTCTACTGGGACATGTCGAAGACGCGACGCGGCCACTACCACATAACGACACGACTTATAACCGACAGCCCGCGCGATCTGCCCCAGCATGAGATAACGCGCCGCTATTTCGCCATGCTCAGCGAAACGCTGCGCCGCCAGCCCGCCAACTGGCTCTGGAGCCACAACCGCTGGCATCATTTCGTCAATCTGCCCTCAAAAGAATGAAAAAACCTGTTGCCGTAATCATACTGAACTGGAACGGTGAGAAACTTCTCGGCGAGTTTCTGCCATCGGTCGACCGCTTCACTCCGCGCCGGATAGCCGACGTCATAGTGGCCGACAACGGCTCGACCGACGGATCCCTCGGACTGCTGCGCCGCGACTTTCCTGATGTCGCCGTTCTCCCCTTCGATAAAAACCTCGGCTTCGCCGCCGGATATAACCGGGCTCTACGCGAGACCGGTTACCGCTACACGGTATTGCTGAACAGCGACGTAGCCGTAAAAGACGACTGGCTGACACCGCTTTTCGACTATATGGAGGCTCATCCCGACGTAGCGGCCTGCCAGCCCAAGATACGCAGTTACCGCAACCCCGCGATGTTCGAATATGCCGGCGCCGCCGGCGGATTTCTCGACCGCAACGGCTATCCCTATTGCCGCGGCCGCATATTCGCCTCGGTCGAACCAGACAACGGACAATACGACGACTCTGTCGACGTCGACTGGGCCAGCGGCGCCTGCCTGATGGTGCGCACCGCCGACTATGAAGCCGTCGGCGGTCTCGACGCCTCATTTTTCGCCCACATGGAAGAGATCGACCTCTGCTGGCGCCTGCGCCGATCGGGCCGACGCGTTGTCGCCGTCGGCGACGCCGCAGTGTTCCATCTCGGCGGAGGCTCGCTTCCGGCCGAGAATCCGCGCAAAACCTATCTGAATTTCCGCAACAATCTTCTGATGCTGCGCAAGAACCTGCCCGCCGGACGTCGGCGCAGCGCACTGATTCGCCGACGCCTGCTCGACACTGTGGCATGGGCCAAAATGATGGCGACGTTAGATTTCGCGAATGCCTCGGCTGTTCTGAAAGCCCACCGCGACTATCGCCGGATGGCTAAGGAGCTTCATGAATCGGAATTTGAATCAGAAGCCGGCATCAACGGGCGACCGAACATCCTGACGGCCTTCTATTTCAAAAAAATAAGGCAGTTCTCGAAGCTGTGACCTTATCTTCCGGCTTACTAAATCGAGCACTTAAACGGCTAATATAACTGATATTAGCCATTTTTATGCTTACTAACATAATTTTTTTCGAACCGATTCCAAAAAACTTTTTCTAACTTTGCAGCGAAAGTAAAAATACCATACTTCAAGACCTATCGTTTTTATCATCGCCTTTTACGGTTAAATTTCTCCCGAATCAGCCATGATATTATTGTGTAAGAACCTATTTATTAACCTATAAAAAAAACCAACATGAAAAAAATTTTTACTCTTGCCTGCGCTGCTATCGCAGCAATCAGCTTCAACGCTAACGCTGTAGACTTCTGGGCAATGCCCGGAACCTATAACGGATGGAGCCTTGAGAACAACCTCTTCGAAGAAGTTGATGGCGTGCTCACCCAGAAGATCGCCGAAATCAAGGGCGACTTCAAGGTTGTGAAATACACCGATGAAGTCAAGAACTGGGACATCTCTTGGGGCGTTGCCGCTGCAGGTGATATCGTAGAAGCTAACAAAGATGTCGCCCTGACATTCAACGGCGCAAACGCCAACCTTCCCGCCGGTAAAGTTCTGAAGAACGTCACCGTCACCATCGTTCCCGGTGCCGATAATGCACTCACCATCAAATTTGTCCCCGAATCAATCGAAGATGAGCAGGAAGCATGGTATCTCGTCGGCGAAGCTCCCCTCGAATGGAACTTCAACGACAACACCATCATGACCAAAGCCGGTGACAATGTCTATACCAAGACCGTAGCCGCCGCCACTGCCGATAAATTCACTTTCAAAGTTGACAAAAACGGCGCATGGTCGAACTGCTACGTTCTTCCCGAAGTCGTTACAGCTGTTGAGCTCGGTAAGGAATATGAACTCGTAGGCCCAGTTGACAGTCAGAACAATATGCATATCGCAGCCGACTGGACCAACGTAACCGTTACTGTTACCATCGACGGCGAAAAGGTCAAGATGGTCTGCACAGCCGGTGAAGGCGCTATCGAAGCTATCGATGCCGACAACACTCCCGCCATCTACTTCAACCTCATGGGCCAGCGCGTTGCCAACCCCGAAAACGGCGTATTCGTCCGCGTTCAGAACGGCAAAGCCACAAAAGTGATTCTCTAAAGAATAACAACAATACCTAAAAAGGGGCGCCTTCCCGTGCGGAGGCGCCCTTTTTGCTTTTAACTTAGCTGCGTGTCAGCGGTCAGATAATGATTGAGACATTCGCCAAAAAACGTATCGGTTTTCGCGTGACAAGCGCCGTGAGGCGCGATATCTCTTCATCCCACTGCGATAGCTGTGGGTTC
>OLYI01000237.1_pt1 | contig 24644 bp, 26 predicted proteins | sample 1644251 | NCBI WGS metagenome assembly OLYI01 (sample SAMEA103958140, study PRJEB25191) | human gut metagenome | biome: human-associated habitat [ENVO:00009003]; feature: intestine environment [ENVO:2100002]; material: feces | place: Germany | collected 2013/2015 | reverse complement strand
ACAATTTTGTGTTCATACGAATACCTCTCTTTCAATCAAATATTGCTTCATCTTCTGGCGGATTAGAGTGAGCCGGACGGATACATTTTTTTCGGATATACCTACGCGCTTTGCTATGTCCGCGTAGGTGTCTGCATACGCATAGCGGCGCATGAAGATAACACGCTCTTTTGCGGTCAATGTATCCAAAAATGCCTCGATGATACGGGCTAACTCTTTGGCTTCAATTTCATCTTCCACGGTTTTCTGGTCTGCGATGCAGCCCTCGATTTCCTCTAAGGCAACCGTATAGTGTCCGCTTCGTTTTGCCGCTTCCTTTCTCCAACAGGTTTTAAGGGAAATGTTCCGCACGATTTTCACAATGTAGGACAACAAGGGATTGGGGTGTACCGGGGGAATAGCGTTCCATGCGCCTAAATAAGCGTCGTTTACACATTCCTCCGCGTCCCGTCTGCTGTTCACAATGTTGTACGAAAGGTTGTGACAGATTTTTCCGTATTTCATGTCCAGCTCCCGTATGCCTTGTTCGGAACGCTCAAAAAATAACTCGATAATTTTTTCATCATCGATCATCGCGCCACCTCCTTTCCGGCTTCACACATATACTACGGTTTTAGCTGCAAACACTAAATGAAAGAGAGAAGTTTTCAAAAAAATTATAGCACACTTTTTTGAACATGGTGTGACAGATGCTACGACAGTCAGCGGGAACACCACCGTATTGGCGGCGTTGCCGTAAGAGCCGAGGTAGCTGGCGTTGGCGATAAAGATCTGGTCAACGATGTTGTAAAGTGCGCCCACCAGCAGCGAGATGATGCAGGGGATGGCGTACTGCTGCATGAGCTTGCTCACACGCTCCGTCCCCAAGAACTGATTTCCGGTTTCCCCAAAAATCACCTTTCTTTCAAAAAAATAAGAAATGCGTAAGTCCCAGAACATCCGGACTTACGCATTTCTGCTACACGATTTGCCTATGAAGTTTTCTCCCATCTTGCCATTTCTCACCCGATTCCGCAAAAAAGGCGCGTGGCTGCTCTGCAACTGGATTTACGCAGAAACGCCACACGCTGTACGCCTATTATAGCAGAGGAAAATCGGAATTTCAAATGCTTTTCTTCACAGATTTTGGTTCCGGCACCCGTCTGCGCGTTTGCGAATGTTGCCTTCGCCATTTGCACGTTATTTCGCCATTTAGTCCTCCTGTTCTGCCGGATGGCAGATGCGTTCTTCTTCCTCCCGCTCGAAGGAGTAGAGCCCATCTGCCTCCAGCTCTTTCGCCATGCCCCACGCCAGCTTGAAGCCCGCCGTGAAGCTCATCAGCTTGGATTCAACCAGCAATGCGTTCTGTGCGTCCAGCAGCCGCAGCAGCTTCTTTCGCTCCGTGGCATCCATGTCCCGCCGCAGTTCCTCCTGCGCGTATTCGACCTGCTTGTCCAATTCACTGTGTTCCTGACGGTCGAAACGCTTTTGCAGGGCTTTCATGTAGTCGTACATTGCGGCACCTCCTTTTTGGCAACCACAACACATACCACAACCCGGCGCACAAAGCTACTGTTTTCCGAAATGTTTCTTTGACTATTGCGGCGCAAAAACTGAACACCTCGACCCGCTTTACATATGGAATTTCATTGAAAATCCCTGCTGCTGTTCCAACTCATGGTCATCCGGCTTGTGGCCGAGGGCGACGCGCTTTTGCCACATCTGCGCCAGCCGCTTGCGGTCGATTTGGACACCGTTGGCAGCGGGAGCCGGGGCGTTGTCCCGGAAGATATTGCCCATGTGGTAGAGCAGCCGGGTGGCTGACAACAGGACGGAGGGCGGCTCCTGTTCGCCGCGCTCCATGCGTTTCATGAAAAATTCCGCGTAGGCGTGGCCGTTATCCCGCGCCGCCGCGAACCATTCGTAGGCGGCGTCCATGTCCTTGGGAACGCCCTCGCCCATGAGGGTCAGCTTTCCCAAGAGGTACTGTGCGTAGGCGCTGCCGTTATCCGCGGCCTGCCGCAAATATGACACTGCTGTTTCGGCATCTTTTATCGTATTTTTGCCGCTGAGATATTCCTTGCCCAGCCGGTAGGCGGCGAAATCGTTGCCGTTGTCCGCCGAGCGTTTCAGCCAGTAAATGCCTTTGGCAGAATCGTGAACGTCTGCATCATCGGAGAGATACAGCTTGCCGAGGGCGTACTGTGCCGCGTCCAAGTCCTGCTCGGCGGCGCGTTCCAACAGCTTTTGCGCTTTGGCTGTGTCCGGTATCAGCAGCCCGCCGTCACAGTACGCCGTGCCGATGATGTACTGGGCGTAGGCGTCACCGTCCTCCGCAAGCTGCTCCAACTGCTCCGCTGCCTCGTCACGCTCATCCAGAGGGTAACTCTCATCATTCGCCACGCTTTGCAGATTCTGACATTCATAGCTCATGCCGTAGGTACTGATCTGTTCGCCGTCATCCTGCATTTCCTCGTCCTCAAAGGAAAACCTGTTCATGCGGATATGCTCCGCCTCACGGATGACGGCGTTCTTGATCTGGCGAAATTCCTTTTGCTGAGACAGCGGCGGACGCAGCCGTTTCTTCCCCTCGGAATAGTAATCCTCCACCTGACATTGCAACTCCCACCATGTCTGGTAGCACGTATCCACGGTGGGCAGCCGCGCCATTTGGTCGACGATCTCGTCCACCAGCTTTTTCATTGGCTTCGGCAGATAGCCGTAGGTTTTCTTGCCGCCGACCTGACCGAGCTGCCGCGACAGATCCCAGATCATCTGCTCCGCCTCCGGGTGGATGCAGGTCATCTCCCGCATGGCCTTCGCCAATTCCAGCATGGCTTTCCGCATTTCCGCCACCAACTCATCACGAGATTTGCTTTTCTGCTCATAGACGTGCAGCAGCTCCTGTCGGAAAATTTGGTTGGTGAGCGTGGATTTGATTTGCCGGATACCGTCCTTGGACAGATATGCCTGATTCGGCTTTGCCGACCACGCCATCATGTGGACATGGGGATGATTTCCCTCGTCATGGAAGGCGGCGTACCAGCGGAAGTCCTCCGGCGGGATCTTCATCGCCGCGGCGATGTCATTGCGGTGGGTACGCAGTAATGTGCGCCATGACTCCGCGTGATTGTAGCCCAGCCGCTCCGCGTCCTCCCGGTGGAGGGAGATGATGTGCGTCCACACGTTGCCGGTGTAGTGATCCAGTTCATCCGCGACAGCGGCGAGGTCAACGGCATCGTCATCACCGAACAGGCCGTGTTCACCCAGCCGTTCCGCTCTCGGACGCAGGGCAATGTACTTGGCGTAGCCCTCCATGCTCTGCACCTTGTCCCAGTTTTCCTCCAGCGTCAGCGTGATGAGTGCGGACGCTGTTGCTTTTGTTGGGTGCGCCGTGTAGTCCCCGTACTCCATCAGTTCTTTTGCGTCAGGAAAATCCTTCACCAGCTTTGCGATGAGCTGCGTCTGCTTTTGGGTGGGCGGACGGTCATCCGGGATGATCTCCACCCGCTCCCGCGTCGCGATGTACTTGAGGTACCCGCCAGCACTTTGCCCAGTGCCGCACTTGATGTACGGGCTTTTGACGATCAGCCTTGCCATGCTTCGTTCTCCAGCTCACGGAGCTTCTGTTCCAACCGCAGCTGACCGTTGGTGCGCTTGACGGCGGCGATGCTCTTGGCCCGCTCCTGCCGCAGCACTTCCTCGCTCACGTTGAGGCTTTGCAGGAGGATGGACATTGCCATGTCCATCTCCACCGCCTGCTTGTAGAGCAGCGACGCAATGCGGTCTTCGAAGAGTTTCAGCCGCGCGTCGATGGCAGACTGCACCGCACGGGGCAGCGTGGTGCTTTCGCCTGCGGCGAGCATATCCGCGTAGCAGTTCACCGCCTTTTCGATGAATTCATTTTTGCTGCGGCAGTTATCTTCCTGATACCACCGCTCTATTTTGGCGGCTGTTTCATCCGTCATACGGAAGTTCAGCCTGTTTTCATTTTTGCTCATCATTCCCTCCAATCTGCCGTAAGGCACGCTTGTTTTCGTTGAAACACCTGCGCTTGCGGGAACAAAGACGCCAGCCGCTCCAAAAGTTTGCTCAAAAGGCGCCACAACCGCCTGCGTTGAAACCCCCGTCAACTGCCCGCACTGCGGGCAGAAGTGATTGGGCAGAGCGTCGGTCCCGACGCCAACCCTTTATCCTGCTTCTCGTCGACGCAAGCTCCATATCCCTCGTTTCCGCCGAAAGCGGCGAAAACTCGATCATTCCGCTGCGGCTCCTCTTCCCACCGAACCCGCTTCGCTGGGCTTCGGCGGGAGCCCTGTTTTGTCCTCCGCAGCGCCGAGAAAGTCCCCGAAAATCCGCCCAGAAACGGCTCGGAATCTTTCTCCGGGGCAGGGACGCTGCCCCACCTCGAAGGAGGCCACACAGCGGCTTACAAGGGCGAACACGGGGGTTCTGTCGCCTGTGCCGCCAGCTTCTGCTGTGCGCGGTGACGCTCGGCGGCCATCTCCGCGAGGTGCAGTTGGTGTTGATTGTGCTGCGCCAGTACCTGCTCCACCGGCAGGATCGTGTAGAGCAGTGAGCCGTTCCGCTTGCGTCCGTCCTTCAGCGTGACGGTGGTGCGCTCTGTGCGGATGAGGCCCTTTTCCTCCAGCGACCGCACATATTTGCACACCGTGTTGCGGCTCATGCCCACCGCTTCACCGATGGTACGGTAGCTGGGGTAGCACTGATAGGTCTTGCGGTCTTCACAGAACAGCAGGAACGAGTACACGGCGATCTCACCGGGTGACAGCCCCAGTTGGCAGATAACTTTCGGCACAGGGTAATAGTTCTTGACAGGGTCGGGCTTCTGCCACGGCAGGGTGCGGGTCATCTCGCACCGCCTGTCTGCGCTTCTACCCACTGGCAGAATTTTTCTTTCGGGACAACAATGCGGCTGCCCACACGCAGAGTGGGGAAGCTCGTTTCGTGCATGAGTTCGTAGGCACTGGAGATAGAGATACCCAGCACCTTTGCCATCATTTCCGCGTTGAGGAATAACGGCAGTTCGTCGTAGTTTGTATAATCGGATCGTTTCATGAGATACTCCTTGTTTCAAATTCAGAGAAAAAGAACTTGCGTTTCGGAGGTCTCTCTGTTAGACTTGTTGCAGATGGCGTCTGCGTTTTCCGAAGCGCGGCGTGCCGCCAGACTGTTACAGCAGTTTGGCGGCTTTCATTTTTGTAGGGACGATATACGGTTCTCACCTCTTTTCGTTGGATCTGCCATGCACCATAGGCCGTTCCTGCCGCGCTTTGCTTGCGCGGCGTTTGTCTCTGCCTTGGTACGCTCGGCTGCTCTGCGCAGCGTCGTGGCGTACTTCCCCAGCGAGTATCTTCTCTGGTGATGGGTATGTAGTTGTGAAGGTGCATCGGAAGGTCTTTCCTTCTTCGTGCCCCCATGGTACAATAAGTCTGACGCAAAATACATCATGAAGTGATCTTTTTTGCCGGGAGGTGTCGATGTGACTTCTGCAATTCCAAGCTTTGATCTGTGCACGACAGAAGACAGCGGCTTCATACCGGTTTTGATCTGCGATGACGGAACGCAGATCGAGCTGCCGCCCCACTCGGCGGCAGAGCTTCTTCTGGCTGCTGCTGAGATCGATCTCACGGCATATACCGATGCAGTCCGCTATTTGTGGGAGACACATCCGCTGTTTGAAGAGAAATTGGACATCAGTGTTTTGGAGTACCGTGACTTTCTTTCACAGGCACTGGAGCTGCCCGAACAGCTCCGCCGCACAGATCCCGTAGGCTGGTTAGACGCCTGTGTGCATCTGCGAGCTGCCCTTCAGCAGCCTGACGACGGCTCCGCTTCGTTCCTGCTCTACTCAGGCCAACGCATCTTGCAGGCAATAGAGCGTCCTGTTCTTTTGCGGGTTCGGCTCCGCAATATTTTCGAGATGATCTTCGACAACATGGATATTTCAACGCCGCACCGCCAGTGGGAATATCTGCGCACTGTATACCCTGATGTCGCGCAGCAATGTGACCCAATTCATCTGAAAGAGGTGACGGAACCTTTCAGGTTTAGCGCAGTGAACGGCTGGAACTACTATCTGACGATCCTGTCACTGTATTTTGCGCAGGAGGCCCAGCGCATCACGCGATGCGTACACTGTTGGGAATATTTCATCCCGCCCACGAGGAAGCGAACGCTGTACTGTGACCGCAGCTACGACGGACAAACCTGTAAACGTCGAGGCGCCAATCTCATGCGGCATGAACGGGATGAGCAGGATGAAGCGCTTTTCATCTACCGGCAGCTGCGGGATCGTATGTATGCGCGGATGCAGCGATATGATACTGCTATACCGGAAAAACGAGGTCGGCTGCTGGTCTTCAGCGCGTCGGACTTTAAGGCTTGGATGGACAATGCCAGCAAGGGCCATCGTGAATACACCGGCGGCAAGATCGATTCCTCAGAATTTTTAAGGCGTATCGATACTTGGCAGGAATTGAGCAGCTACGATGTGAAAGCCAGCTCCCTTGTTGTGGATACGACCGTATGGCAGCAGCGTGTAGCAGCAGATATGGATCACGCGCCCGCCGACAGCTTTCCGGAGCAGGTCATGTTTCTTAATCTTCCCACAGATGGCAGCCCTGCTCAGTGGGAGATGAAAACGCGAGACCAGCTGCGGCGTGAGGCACAGAAGGGGCATCAGTCCTTACGGGACAAGTATACACACAAAGAAAAGCAGAACTGACATCGTCAGTTCTGCTTTTCTTTGCTTACACCGACGCAGGTTTTGTGCCACTTAACCGTCGTAGAGGACGTAGATAAGCAGACTTCCACCGTTCTCCACGATTAGACATTGCAGCGGAAACCGGCGTCCGCGATGGTATCCACGCCAGCCTGCATCATGAGCTGGTGGAAGGTAAAGTCCACCATGTCCTGCGCTTTGGATTCCAGTGTTTCTTGTGATGCGTCTGTTGGTACCGCCGCTGGGAATCGGTAGGCGCTGTTGCCCAGTGTCAGGCTTGTGTCCGTGGTGATACCGTATTGCATGACCGCATAGGCGTTGGCGACATTGACGGCCGCCTGACGGTCTGTGGGTGCAGATGGTGTGGGTATCGGTTCAGGTTCTTGTGTAGGCTCTGACTCAACATATTCTGTTTTGGCGTGGACGGTCTCGGAGGGAATTTCCTCTGGTGATCCCTCAATCGGTTCAGGGGTATCAGCGGTTTGCGGCGTGATTTCCTCCTGATGGGTATTTTCTTTTTGTGGTTGCTCCTGCGTTGTAATCGGTACTGCGTGCGGTTCATGCGCTGTCGTTGTTGGCTCAGGTGTCGGTTGTGGCTGCCATGTTTCTTCCTGCACCGCCGGTGATAGCGTCAATGGCGTTTCTGTTGGGCTGCTTTGCACCTGTCCACAGGCCGTGAGCAGCAGCGCCGCACCGATTGTCAATAACATGATTCTAGTGTGCATCTTGTTCCTCCTCCGTTGCGCAAAGAACGGCCAGAGCTTCCTCTGACCGTTCTTTTTTGTGTTGTTGTGATTCCGTTGTCAGTTCCAGTGCCAGCCGAAAGCCACACGCAAAGCTGTCGAACGCAGCATTTTCCGCCAGCAGACCTCTTGTGTCCAGTAGCCGCAGCACCAGCTTGCGCTCCGATTTTTCCAGCCGACGCATCAGCTCACGAAAAGCCTCGTCGTACTGCTGTTCCAGTTTGGGTATGGGCAGTTCTTTCCAGAATTTGCGATGCAGCTCCCGCAGGGTATCATACATGTTCTCACCTCCTGCGACAAACAAGTATCACAGAAGTGGAAGGAAGTCAACGGGAAAGAATTACGATGTCACCCAAAATCGCGCCGTACACGCATCACAGCAAAAATGAATTCAGTTTTTGTGGTGCGGGGTTCTTGCCGTCCGTGCTGCGTGACCACGTTTTGACCGTCTGGGCTTCCAAAAACTGCACCAGCGGCATCAAGTCCTCTTGTTCGTCATAGGTTTGCAGCACGTCATAATACGGTTGTCTTGATTCTTCAATATTTGCAAGGGCGATGCGGCGTTCATTTGACTGCAAACAACGTTTCCCGGTTAGCACGGTATTTCCGCAGCCTCCGATAGAACGTGGCCTCCGACAGCCCGGCGGCCCGTAACACATTGCACAGCAAATATGTTGCGTTTTAGCCTCGACTTTTACAACCGCCTAAGACATCTATTTAACAATCTGATATCTCAAGCGGGATAATCTCATGTTTCAGTACATCAATCAGCCCCTTGTCGGTTAGACCGAGCTCCGGGACGGTAGGCAATGAAATGAAGCTCAGTGCCATGAACGGCGCGTCCATCTGGTTTCCGAGACTGCGCGCAGAGTCGTTCAGTCGATCGATTTCCTTCATCACTGTCTCTGCCGGCTGATCGCTCATCAGGCCGCCCAACACCAGTGGCATGGAATCGATAATCGTTCCATTTTTAGCCACTGCGCCGCCGCCATGGAGGCGAGCAATCTCATTGACCGCCACAGCCATATCCTCGTCATTACAGCCCACACAGACAATGTTATGGTGATCGTGGCTTGTTGAAAACGCAAGCGCCCCCTTTTTCAAATTAAACCCGCGCACGAAGCCTATGCCAACCGTTCCGGTCTTGCCATAGCGCTCCACAACTGCAAGCTTCAGGATATCATCTTCCACACGATTCCCGATGACATAATCCCGCACCGGCATCTCTTCGTAGACACAGGTATTGATAATCTGCCGATCAATCATTTGAATGACGCGGCATGTCGTCATTCCACATTCCTTCGTGCTATTAGCCGCGAAGGATGCAGCTGTTATCGGACTTTTCAGATGGACGGTATCCTTGATCCAGTCAGGATATGTGCTGATTTCACATTCCCGCAAAAGGGCGCCGTGCTGCGCCACAAGCTTCCCTTTGAAAAAGACACGGTCAGGCTGCATATCCTCCAATTTATCAATCAGCAGAATGTCCGCAATGCGTCCTGGTGTAATGGAACCGATCTCTCCTTCTAAGTGAAAATACTTTGCGGCATTGATCGTTGCCATTTTAATGGCTTCAATCGGCGGACACCCCAATTCGATCGCGCGTTTGACGTTATAGTTGATGTGCCCCTCCTGCCGAATCTCATTGGGATGTTTATCATCCGTGCAGAACGAAATATTATCCAAGCAGCAGCCGCTGCGCAATGCACCACAAATCAATTCGTCCAGATTTCGCTCCGTGCTGCCTTCTCTAATAAACACATTCATGCCCACCCTGAGTCTGGCAATCATCTCCTCTTCGTCGACGCACTCATGATCGTCGGAAATTCCACTTGACGCGTAAACATTCAGCTCCTGTCCCATGCGGCCGATTGCGTGCCCATTGCAGACCTTTCCTTTCGCTATGGTATCTGCGATTTTGTGTAAATATTCATCCTTCACAAGCAGTATCTTGGACGGATCCATTTCGCCGAGAGAAACACTCTCGTCCCAGGCCATGATTTCCTTGACCTCTTCCGCACCTAAAATGGCGCCTGTTGTCTCAAGACCGGGCGCCGTTGGCACACGGCTCGGCACCTCCAAAACAATTCTGCATGGCAGGCGGTTCATGGATATCAACATTGCGCGCAGTCCCTGCTCACCGGCAACATTTGCGATTTCCATCAAATCCGCGCATAGAGTCAGAGTTCCCTTCGGTACAGTTACGCTCGAGAGCGCCTCCGGGGACAACATCGTTGTTTCAAAATGCATATGGGAGTCAATCAGCCCTGGAACGGCAAACTGCCCTTTCCCGTCGACGACCTCTTTTGCTTCCAACCCCGCGTTCGGATCAATTGAAACAATCCGTTCGCCCTTGATATAAATATCCGTGGGGTAGATTTCACCGGAGTAGACATTTACAAGCTGAACATTACTGATTTTGATGTCACAGGGATACTTCCCCAGACCCGTTTCGACTGTATTCTTGATTTCTTCAAAAACTCTCATCACAACTCTCCCTGTTAAATTTGAATTTGCCCGTTTTGTAGTCAGCGGCAATTCACCGAAGTTTTTAAAAATCTGCTACAGCTTATTTGAAGAAGCTGTAATACACATGAAAATTTCAATCCATGGCCACCAGAATGAACCAATCTCAGCAATTCAAGTGTCTCTGCCCGAAATCAGTACAGGCCGGAACGACTCGTATTTGTCACTGTGATACGCCTTGCACGGATTCCTCATGCGGGAAATGTGTCTACACCCGCCTAAAATAGCAGCAGCGGAACGTGCGACACGCTCCACCACTACTATTATCCCATGGGTGCTTACCCGGCTTTTTGTTTTGCCTGACGAACATAAGATCCCGTGTGTTATCGACACATGTTCAGTATCTGCTCTACAGCCGCAGCGTCCAGCTTACAATAGCTGCCCAGCGCTCCAAAGCGAACCGCCTGACGCGCCATGTGCGGGATCTGGTCTGCGGGCACCCCCAGCTGCTCCAGCGTGGCCGGCGCTCCGATCTCGGTGAAGAATGCGCGCATCTGCGCAATGCCCGCTTTGGCAGCGGCCATATCATCCTCCAGCTCGGCAGGCACGTCCCAGGCAGCACGGGCAAAATGGGCAAAGCGGGTGGGATCCTTCTCCGCCGCGTATGTCATCCAGTTGGGGTAGACCACCGCCAGACCCGCCCCGTGGGGCACATCGTACAGGGCGGACAGCTCATGCTCGATACGATGGGATGCCCAGTCCGCCTGCTTTCCAAGACCGATGCCGGGGCCGTTGGCCACGGTAGCGGCAAACATCAGGTTCGCCCGGGCATCGTAGTCACATGGATCCCGCAGCACACGGCGGACACTGTCCACCGCGGTACGCACAAGCCCCTCGGTAAGATAGTCCAGCAGAGGAGTCTCCGTTGGCGGGACGAAATAGTGCTCCAGCGCGTGAATGATTATGTCGATGGCGCCGTAGACAGTATGAGAGGCCGGTACAGAGAAGCTGTAGACCGGGTCGAGAATGGAAAAGGCCGGATAGAGCGCATTGCCATAGACCGCCACCTTTTCCTTTGTGTCCCAGCGGCTGATGACGGCATTCCCGTTCATCTCCGATCCGGTGGCCGGAATCGTCAGGATCGTGGCCACCGGCAGCGCCCTCTCGACAGATGCACGACTGAGAAAATACTCCCACACGTCTCCGTCCATCATTGCGGCGGCCGCGATGCCCTTGGCCGCGTCGATACAGCTGCCGCCGCCGACGGCCAGGATCAGGTCAACGTGATGCTCACGGCAGAGCCGCTGCCCCTCCAGCACATGGGTGTATTTGGGATTGGAGGATATCCCCGGCAGCTCGATGACCGTTTTCCCGCCGCGGTGCAGCAGCTTCATCACCGTGTCATACAGACCCATCCGCTTTACGCTGCCGCCGCCGGTAACAAGCAGGATCGTCTGCCCATATTTCTCCAGCTCACCGGGAAGCTCGTCAATGGCCTGCCGGCCGAAATAAAGGCGCGTCGGGTTATGATATGCAAAATTCTCCATGATGTACTGTCCTTTCTTTTGACCGGGATCCGCCTTTTACGACTCCGACTTATACTTCCGGTTCTTCAGGCGATACCGCTGGATAAGCCCGATGATGGAAGTAAAGATGATGGTCGCCAGATAGGGGAAGGTAGACGTGATATTGCTGTTGATGGTGTTCTGCAGCACAGCGGACATTGCCAGCGCGCCGCCGAAAAACAGAGAGGCCAAAATAGCCAGCAGAGGATGATCCGCCGCCAGAGTGGATGCCGCCATAGCCACATAGCCGCGGCCATTGGTCATGTTCTCGGCAAACATGGTCACGCCGCCCATGCAGAGAGCCACACCGCCCAGTCCGCACAGCGCACCGGATACGATCATGGCACAGACCTGCGTGCGGTCGGCCTTGGTTCCCAGGCTCTCAGTAGCGGCCTTGTTGATGCCCACAGATCTGAGATGAAAGCCGCCTATTGTTTTGTACATGTATATGTACAGTAAAACCGCGATCAGATAGCAGCCGTAGTCGATGAATGTCAGATTTGCAAACACTCGGAACAGGAAGGAAACGGCGGGCAGGAAGCTGAGATTGATCTTGCTCATGGCCACCAGACTGCTGTCAGCCAGCGCACCGCGTACACCAAAAAACGCATACAGCAGATACGCCGACAACGCGACTGCGAGAATATTAACGCTGGTGCCGACCACCATGTCTTTGGCGCCCAGACGGATCTGGAACACAGCCACCAGCAGACCCACCAACGCACCTGCGGCTACGCCGGCCAGCACACTCAGCACCACACTGTGCGTGTAGTAGTTCACCGCGATGGCAAAAAAGGAGCCAAGGAGCATCTGGCCTTCCAGCGCAATGTTGAACACACCGGCGCGGGAGCACAGAAGGCTGGCCAGTGTCGCCAGCAAAACCGGGGATGTGTAGCGGAGAACGGTGTTGATAATGGAAGCATAGTACAATGCGTTCATGCCTGCTCTCCTTTCTCCTCCGCGGCCAAAACCGGCTGCGCCGGTTCATCATCCGTATGCTTGCGTTGCTTGAACAGGTTGAATACGATCCGTACCGACACGAACAGCGTGATAGCGCACTTGATGATATCCGACAGCTGGCTGGGTACCCCGAAATTCCGCTGGATGGCGGAGCCGCCCACGTCCAGAGCTGTCAGCAGAATGGCATAGACCGTGGCGACGACGGGGTTTAATTGGCCGATCAGCGCTGCCTGCAGGCCTGTCCACGCATATCCCGCACTGGAAAACATTCCGGCGGTATAGCAATACTTGGTGCCGAAGCACTCACAGATACCGGCGAGGCCGGCCACAGCACCGGCCATACACATGGTGATAAACATCGTTCGCACCTGCTTGGTACCGCCGTAACGGGCAAAATGCGGATTGAAGCCGCCCATCTTGGATTCATAGCCCAGCACCGTATTGTTGCAGAAAAACACGATGCCGATCACCACAGCCAGCGCGATGAACAGGCTGATATTCACCGTCTGCCCCTGGATAAGCCGGGGAAAGCGCAGTGCCTCGTCGATCATATCCGTCTGCTGCACGATCACATCTGCGGTAGAGGACTTGAATGGGAAAGAGGCCATGTACGTGGTGATGTCCGTAGCCACATAGTTCAGCATCAGCGTACAGACCACCATGGACAGTCCACCCTTCCACTGAAGCACCGTGGGGATCACCGCGTACAGCGCACCCACCACCCCGCCGGCCAGGATCGCCAGGATCATGACCAGGAATTTGGGGCCAGGGCAATATAGTGCCACCAGCACAGCAGCCATAGCGCCAAAGGTCATCTGCCCCTGAATGCCCAGATTGATATAGCCGGCGCGCCAGCAGATACACGCGGCCATGGCACAGATGATGACTGGCACAGCACGGGTCAGCGTGGTAAACAGATAATAGGAGCTCAGCAGCGATTTATCCACCATCACCGCGTAGACCTTCAACGGATCGTAACCGGACAGTATGATAATGACTGCGCCCAGCAGCAGACCCAGAATAGTGGCCACGATGGGCCAGCCTACCGATTGAGCCAGATTATTGATCTTGACCACAGTGGAGGCTTTCAGATGCCCTTTGCTTTTGTTCATGCCTGCACGCCTCCCATCATCAGAAGTCCCAGTTTCTCCTCCGAAGCTGTCTCGCGAGTAAACTCACCGACGATACGTCCCTCATAGACCACATAGATGCGGTCGGACAGTTCCATGATCTCTGTCAGCTCAGAGGATATCAGCAGCACCGCGTCGCCCTGTGTGCGCTTTTCCACCAGGCGGTTATGGATATACTCAATGGCACCGATATCCACACCACGAGTCGGCTCCGCCGCGATCAGCAGCGGCGTCTCCTGCCGTATCTCACGGGCTATGATAAGCTTCTGCGCATTGCCGCCGGACAGCTCGCCCATCTTCTGGTGGATACTGTCGTAGTACACATGAAACTCCTCCAGAAGCTTCGTTACAAATGCGCTGATCTTTTTCCTCTTCAGGACACCGCCGTGGGACAGCTCCGGCCGGCTCTGGTGCGCCATCAGGGACACCTCCTCCAGATCCGCTTCCCGCGCGCTGCCCCACAGATAGCGATCCTCCGGGATGCAGGCACATCCCGCCCTGCGGACGCTCTCCGCGTTGGCATGGGTGATATCCTGTCCGCACAGCGTTACCGCGCCGGAGGTCACTGGCAGAAGCCCTGTCAGGCATTGGATCAATTCCGACTGGCCATTTCCCGAGACGCCGGCTATACCGACGATCTCTCCTCGATCCACATGCAGGGACATGTGGTCAATGGTGTTTTTCTGCCCCGGGAGGGCATATACCATATCGTGCACGTCCAGACACCGTTCCCCTGTCTCCCTGGGGGCGATGTCACGCTGCAAAATGCGGCGCCCCACCATGAGGAAGGACATCTCCTCAATGGAGGTGTCGGTTTTCATCATTTCTTTCACCAGCTTGCCGCCGCGCATGACCATCACCCGGTCAGCCACCTCCATGACCTCATTGAGCTTGTGGGTGATAATGACGATGCTCTTTCCGGCATTTGCCAGCTCTCTTATCGTATGGAGAAGCTCTGTGACCTCCAGCGGTGTCAAAACAGCGGAGGGCTCGTCAAAGATAATGATGCTGGCCTCCTGATAGAGCGTCTTCAATATCTCCACCCGCTGCTGCATGCCCACAGAGCAGTCCCGTATTTTCTTGGTCGGGTCAACGTGAAGGCCGTACTTCTCGCCCAGAGCGCGCACGACCTCCTCGGATCTGCGGCGGTCAAAGAAAATACCGCCCTTCTGAGGCTCTTTGCTGTAAACAACGTTTTCCGCAATGGTAAAGGGGTCAAACAGCATGAAGTGCTGCTGCACCATGCCGATCCCCTGCTTGATCGCATCGTGGGGATCACGGAAGCTCTGCTTCTTCCCCCGGATATAGATCTCCCCGCTGGTCGGTGCCTCCAGACCGTACAGGACCTTCATCAGTGTGGTCTTACCCGCACCGTTTTCACCCACAATGGCCAGGACTTCGCCCTCCTGCAGCGTCATATTCACATCATCGTTAGCTACGACATTTCCGTAGATCTTCGTGATGTTCTTCATGGTAATAAGCGTGTTCATAGACACCTCCAAAGCCTGAACGGGTCGTGTTACACCCTGCGGCACAATGGCCGCAGGGTGTAACGATGAGGTTGATCAGCCGATCAGCGTGTAGTTGGCGCTGACAGCGCTCTCTTCGGGCAGCGTATGCAGGTCGATGCTCAGAGTACCGTCCTTCATCTGTGCCGCCACGTCCTTCAGCTGCGCGATATCATCAGCGGTCAGGACTTCGGGAATAGGATTCTTGGACTCGTGGGTGACATGGACCGCGCCGATGGCGCCCTCTGCCACGCCCAGCGTCAGGTTTCGTTGACCCAACCGTCAGGGCCTTCCGTCATGAACTTGTCCATCACATACTTAATGGTAGCGTAGGAATCCTTGATTTGGCAGGAGGCGATATACGGATTCTCGGGATCCGTCAGGTCGGACACCTGACCAGAGGTATAGAAGCCCTTCTCCAGCGCAGCGGCAAAGGTTCCGGGGTCACCGCCGGATGCGCAGCTGTTAACGAACTTGCAACCCAACTCAGCCATCTGCGTGGCATAGTCATGAGCCAAGTTCACTTCGCTGTAGCCCAGCACATAGTTTTGGGTGAACACAGCGTCGGGATCAATGGCCTTGACGCCCTCGTAGTAGCCATAGCGCCACTGCCAAGAGGAGGCGGACTGGGTAACGTTGATACAACCATACACATGCTGGTCGCCTTCGTCCCACAGATCATCACAGATCAGGCCAGCCAGCATACCAATGAGGTATGCGCCCTCGGCATCATAGTAGCCGATGCAGACAACATTCTCGTTGTCCACGGTGGAGTCGATCAGGACATACTTGCAGGCATCAGGGAAATCCTTGGCCACAGCGTCAATACCGGTACCTGCCTGCCAAGACAGGCCAATCAGCATGTCCACGCCCTCCGCAACGCAGGCACGCATCTGCTCCTCGTAGTCGGCATCCGCTTCGCACTCGCAGACGATCGTCTCAACCTTACCGTCGTACTGCGCTGCCGTCTCCATGAAGCCGTTGTAGGCGGAGATGCAGAACTGGTCGTTGCGCATGGTAGGCATGACCAACGCGATCTTATAAGTCTTTTCGCTGGTGTCGGGGTCGTCCTTTGTGCTGTCGTCCTTCGCGCCGCAGGCCATCAGGTTGCATGCAAGGATCAGCGCCAGGAACAGGCTTGCCAATCTTTTCATAGTGATTCCTCCGTTATCCGTAATTATTGCCTCCGGTCTGTACCGGATCAGCACGTTTGATGTATGGCGGCCTCCAGACCGCCCATGGTCGCTTTTTGCAGCGCGGAGATCGTATCTTCACGCAGTCCCACCAGAACGATATTGAACTCCGACTCCGGCCGCTCCTCCAGGTTGTAGATATCGATGAGACTGTATCCATACGTCTCGATGCCGGCCGTCTCGATACCGCAGTAGCAGCGGCGGCCGGTAAAATACTGCGGCTCGATCAGATACATCACCGTAGAGGGATCGTGCAGCGACACTCTCGGCTCCACTGGATCGTCATATCCACCGGTGGTACCAAAGTAATATCTGAACAGCTCCAGGATCATCCGATCACGCCAGTCATCTCCACCGAACCGTGCCTCCAGCTCCCGCATGGTGACCTTTACATGATCTGTCACCTGGCTGCTGGTACATATATGGAAGGGAACGCCGCCTTCGATGGCATACTTTGCCGCGTCCGGGTCATGGAAGATATTGACACTAGCGCACTGAGAACCGGCCACGTTGCCCCGCAGCTCACAACCCATATACACGACCTTGTCCAGCCGGGGCTTCACATCAGGGTGTTTGCAAAACAGGTTGGCCACATTCGTCAATGAACCCAGTGCTACATAAGTCACCTTTTCCGGGCATGCCATGATCTTTTCATAGGCCAGATCCCATGCCGGCAGCGGGGACAGTGCCTCTCGGTGATGCTCTGGCATCTGATACTCCCCGATACCATTGACACCGTGGATATAGGGAGAGGTACGCAGCTTTTTCTTCCAAGGACGGTCAGCGCCCATGCCCACCGCAATATCCTGACGCCCGCAGAGCGCCAGCACATCCATCGTATTCTGCGTGGCATAGTCGATCGTGGTGTTTCCGAATGTGGATACGGCCGCTAAAACATCCAGTTTGGAGCTAGTCGCGCAGATCAGCAGCGCCATAGTATCGTCGATTCCGGTATCAGCATCCAGTATCACGGGAATTTTACGCATGTTCACAGGTACCACCTTTCCATTCCAGTGTTTCTACTCTGTACAGGATGCGCTCCAGCACCGTCTTCCGGTCAAAGGGCTGCACGTACCACACATTCCGCTCTTCATCACCGACATCCCGGCGACCACGGTGACCGTCAGGCCAATCAATCACACCGTCGAAATCGTTGAGGTAGGCCACAGTCATGCCGTATGTCAGTGTACCATGCAGCTCCACTTCACATTTGACCTTGCGGAAGGAGAACGCATCGGGCTCTCTCAGTACCTCCACAGCGTAGGGCGTGTGCAGATACCGGTTAGCTCGTACCGGGGGCGGGCACAGCCGCGCCATATGCTGCCACAGAGAACCGGGCAGTTTTTGCATCAGCGACTGTATCTCGATGCCGCGAGGGATATCGGACGTCTCATCAATCGGCATCATATAAAACGGTACACCCGTATGCATCAACAGCTGCATAGCCTCAGCATCGCAGTACACCTTGTGGCAGGCACTGGCGTTTATGGTCCCGAACGCGAAGCTCCCCCCCATAAACAGAACCCGCTCGATCCGGGCAAACGCCTCCGGTCGATTTCTGTACAGCAGGATCAGATTGGTCGCCGCTCCCAGCAGACAGACGGTTACCGGCTCCGCACTTTCCAGCAGCCGCCCCGCCATCCAGTCGGCAGCCTCCACTCCGGTGCTGCCGCAGTCATCCCCGGCGGGTACCATGCGTTCCCGCATCAGCGGCGCACCGGCGCCCTCGATCACGGGCCGCGACACGCTCATGCCGTCCAGCAATGCGCGTATATGCTCTGCGGCATCGGCCGCGCTGTCCATGCCATGGACGGTGGTGATGCCCAGAACATCCAACGACGGGTCGCACAATGCAGCGCTGACTGTAAGCAGATTGTCGGCATCGCCATCTACATCAAAAATCACTTTTCTCATAAGATAAATCCTCTCCGCATTATTTCGACATATACCTATTCAGGTTCGTCTCCATGATCCCCGTCAGCGCTTCTCCGCTAAGCGGCTCATGACGACGCATGATCAGCGCCGCACCGGTGTCGATCAGCGCCCGCTCCACAGAGAGCCGCTTCGCGTCTGGTGCCATGGCATCCAGCTCCGGCACCTTGCTGCTGCCCACCGTGCGCCGAATGATCTCCGTCCCGGCGTAGCCCAGCGTATCCGCCTTGACATCACTCAGATACGCCTGCTGGAACGTCTCCTCCCTGTACAGGTCAAACTTCACTTGCCGGTCGTACTCCCGGCAAAATGCCGCCTCGAAGCAGCTCCATACGTCCGCTATCGCTTGGCGGAGATAGTTTACGCTCGCCTCGCCGTCATTTCGGGATACCCAGTAGGCCCATGCGAAAAACAGGTTTCCGATCACGTTGCCCACATCGTATCCGATGGGGCCATAAAAGGCAAACTCCGGGTCAATTACCTTGATGCCCTTCTGGTTGGCAAATATGGAGCCTGTGTGCAGGTCGCCGTGAAGCAGCGCCTGGCTGTGGTTCATGAAGCGATCCCGCAGCAGCCCCACCTGCGCCCGCAGTGCGTGGTTTTCATACAGTGTTTCCCGCACAAAATTCTCGTTGCCGGGAGTAACGGCGTTATTCTCGCTGTGTATGCCAAACGGCTCCGCCAGCACCAGCCGCTCCGTGATATCGCACAGCTCCGGATTGGTATATGTGGCCACGGTCTGCTTCTTTTCCTTATTATCCGCCACCAAATCCGTGGTGGGCAGCAGCGTGCACACCATGAAATCCGCTATGTCCGCGGCAAAGGTGGGGTACGTCTCCCCATCCATCAGCCCTTTCCGCATGTTACGGTATGCGGAAATGTCCTCCATGGCGATGGCGCACATGGCCTCGTTGTAATCATAAAGCGCCGGCACATACTCCGGTGCCGTTCTTCCGTAATGCGCCAGTATCTGCGCTTCGATGCGGCTGTGGCGCGTATCCAGTCTCCGTCCGCTGGAGCGGAGCAGCACATCCGCCTGCTTGATGACCAGAGAGCGCCCGGTCGCCTTGTCGGACACGCGGAACACATAATTGATATTGCCGTCTCCGATCTCCCGGCATTCCAGCGCCGCATCCGCCGGGAAATACTTCAGGTAGCTGACAGCGTAGGCCATAGCCTCCTCTGTGGACATGAGAAAATGCTGATCGTAAGCGCTCATGATATCACTCCTTTGTCATTTGTCATTCACGGTCGTAACGGCATCCGTCTTCCGACAGCCACACCGTCCACTGCATGCCGGCATACCCCTTAACTGCGTTTTCTCAAGAGTAGCACATAATTCAACAAAAGTCAACAAAATTCAAAGAAAAATCTTTCTGATTTGAGCGGAATTGTTGTTTTAGGAAAATTTTGTTGACAAATTGAGGTCCATGCTACATAATGAATATGTATGCGCGGTTTCCTGCGTAACGCATGGCCATACGGCAGACCGTGCTGTATACTTTGTCATAGGAGGGGGTTACTATACTAACCGCACAGCGCAGAGAAGAATTGAAACGGTATCTGTTAGAGCACAAGAATGCCACAGTGCCCGATATGGCGCGCCACTTCTCCGTCAGCGGGCAGACGATCCGCCGGGACTTTGAGGTTCTGGAGAGCGAGGGCTTTCTGCTTCGTTCCTACGGCGGCGCCATCCTGTTGGAGCGCAAAACAAACGGCGTCTCCAATCAGGTCAAGCGGGAGATGTTCGTAGACGAAAAGCAGCTGATATGCAGCCGTGCCGTTCCCTTCATCCGTCCCAACGACTGCATCTATATCGATCACTCCACCACCGCCCTGAACCTTTGCAGTTTTATCAAAAACATGCCGCTGACAGTGGTCACCAACTCCCTTCGGGTGATCACAGAGCTGGCCTCCTCCGAGACGGTGCGCGTTATCTCCACCAGTGGCCGGTATTACAACGAATTTGAGGGGTTTTTCGGTTCAGAAACGCTGAGCTATCTCCGGCAGCACTGCATGGATAAGGCGTTTCTGTCCTGCCGCAGCGTCGATGCCAACCGCGGCCCCAACGATTCCGACGAGGTCACGGCCAGCGTGCGACAGAAGGCCATCGAAAATTCGGATGAGGTATTCATGCTGGTGGATCACACCAAGTTGGATCGTTCCAGCTTTACCACGATCTGCGGTTTCAGCGACATCGACTATTTCATTACGGATCGACCCCTGAGCGACGAGTGGAAGCAGCACCTCAGCGAATACGATGTCACTTTCCTGGATGCGGATCAGTAAGAGTGTTCCCTGCGGAGGCACGTTCTCCGGCGCCTCTCTCCCCTCTGTCCCGCGACAGCTCCGGCGCCCGCTTTTTCTCTTTTCGCGGCGCGGCTGCCGCGAAAAAATAAAATCTTTTCCACATGGAAAAAACTATAGACAATCGGCAAAATGTGTGCTATTTTATAAACGTCAACAGAAATCAACACAAAGATTATAAAAACAACACGCCAGCTGCCATGAGATCTTCCCCTCAGGCCGCATATCGTGTTGCAAAACAAAAGCGAGGTATGGAAATGACGATATCTCAGATGAAAGAGGATGTGTGCCGCTGGGCGCGCGTATCGTACAGCGAGCACTTATTTGCTGGTACCAGTGGAAATCTGAGCGTTTATGATCACGACAAGCAATTGATGGTAATCACGCCCACCTCTTTCCCCTATGAGCTACTCACGCCGGACGATATGGTCGTCATGCATCTGGACGGCACCTGTGTCACGGACGCATCGCTCCGCCCCTCCTCCGAATGGCGCATGCATGCTGTCATATACCGGCAGATGCCGGAGGTAAATGCGGTGATTCACACCCACTCCCCCTACGCGACCGCATTTGCCGTGAACCATAAGCCCATCCCCGCCGCACTCATCGAAATGGTGGCATTTCTCGGCGGTGATGTGCCTTTGGCTGCTTTTGCCATGCCCGGCACAGAGAATGTGGGCACAGAGGCGGTCAAGATCATGACAGATCGGGCGGCCTGCCTGCTGGCCAACCACGGCGTACTGGCCATCGGAAACACGCTGGAGTCAGCACATACACGTGCCGTGTACGTAGAGGATGCCGCGCGCATATGCTCTATCGCGGCAGGAAACGGTTCCATCTTCACCATTGAGGACAAGTACATCGATGCCATGCGCGGCAGAAAGGGGAACAACAAATGAAGCGAGCTGACGATGGGATTGGGTTCCTGCTGCGTTATGAAAATGTCGCCTGGTACGAGAACGGCTCTGTGCGCATTCTGGACCGGCGCATTTACCCCATCCGCACAGAATATGTGACCTGCCGCACCTATCACGAGGTCGCGCAGGCCATTGCCGACATGGTCACACAGAGCGGCGGCCCCTATCTGGCTGCGGCCATGGGCATGGCGCTGGCCGCATACGAGGGACGTGATCTCTCTGGCGACGCGCTTATCCGGCATATGGAGGACGCCGCCTACACTCTGTCCCATGCCCGCCCCACCACCGCGGCCAAGATGGAGCGGATCACCAGCCACGCGCTCTCCCTGGCCAGGGACGCCATCGACAGGGGCTGCTCCTCTGACGCACTGGTGGCACTTCTGCAGGAAAACGCGCTGGATTACATCAACGCCAACTACGAGCGCTACAGCGTTATTGCCCGCTATCTGGCTGACCAGATCCCCCACAACGGCACGATCATGACCCAATGCTTTGCCGAGACGATCATCGGCACGCTGCTGCGGGAATGCCGGCAGCGCGGCAGCGACATCAAGGTGATCTGCGCCGAAACACGTCCCTATTTTCAGGGCGCACGGCTGACAGCCTCTGTCGTCTGCGATATGGGCTTTGATGTAACTGTCATCAGCGATAATATGCCCGCCTACACCACCGGTCAAAAAAAGGTGGACGTATTTACCTCTGCGGCGGATGTGATCACTATGGACGGTCATATCGTCAACAAGGTCGGTACATTTCAGATCGCACTGGCCGCCAGCTACTGGGGCATTCCCTATTTCGTAACAGGCACGCCCAACCCCAGCCATCCGGATATGAGCTCCGTGGTCATCGAACAGCGCGACCCCCGGCTCGTCATGGAAGCCATGGGTACGCGCCTGACCATGGAGGGCGTCAAGGGCTATTACCCTGCGTTTGACGTGACGCCGCCCAAGCTCTGCAACGGTGTTGTGACCGAGAAGGGTATCTTCTCTCCTTACGACCTGTCCCGGTACTTCCAGATATAGAACTTCTTCCTCCTTTGCGGTCGGCGTGTAAGGCACCACCGACTGCACCCCCCGAACCGCCCCGGTTTCATGAACCGGGGCGGTTTCCCTGTCGGACGCGAGAATCTCCCCCTCTCGGCTTAGCTGTCGGGTTGACCCGTGGCTATAGGAACCTATTACTTGCCATGAATCAGTCTCCCCGTTTTTATAAGCCTTGGTCGGCAAGCCTTTCACTTACTTCAGCCTGGAGACGTTTTCTTTTTACTCTCTTCCACGCCATAAGCTTTTTATCCCCCTGGCAGAGCCGGTGCTTCTTTTTATTCACTTCGCCACCGGCGCGCCCGGTCAGTAGATAACGTCTTCTTTGCTCTGCTGAGTATACGTCCGTGAAATCGTTTCTTCATTCCCTCGTATCAACCATATCACGCATCACAGCAAAAATGAGTTCAGCTTCTTCTGTGGTGTCGGCTTCTTGCCGTCCGTGCTGCGCGACCACGTTTTGACCGTTTGAGCCTCCAAAAACTGCACCAGCGGGGTCAAGTCCTCCTGCTCATCGTAATCTTGCAGCGCGTCATAATAGGCGCGGCGATCCTCCTCATAGACGATGGCGGGCGGATAGTCGTTGATCATCAGCCAGTAGTTCAGCATCGTCCGTCCCACGCGTCCGTTTCCGTCCGCAAAGGGATGGATATTCTCAAAGCGAGCATGGAGGTACGCCCCCGCCTTCAAGGGTGCTTTCGCGCCGATGGCGTTGACTTCCTCAATCAGCTCCGCAAGGTCGTTCTCCACCTCATCGGGTTGTGAACCAACCTCGTTTTTACCGGTCACATAGTCGTGCTTCTTGAATTCGCCGGGACGCTCACCGTTCACGATGTAGCGGCGCTCATCGTAAGTGCCCTCCGTCAATGCGCGGTGAACGGTGCAGATCAAGCCAATGGACAACGGCTCTTTTGCGACGATCCTGTCCTGCAAAAAGTCATAGCACACCTTCTGGTTCTGCTGCTCAAACAGGGTGCGGGTGCTGCCGGTGTAGCCCACGACCTTACCGTTTTCAAATATCTCGCGGGTATCGTGGTAGTTGATCTCGGCATTCTCAATCTTGCCGGAGTTGTAGGCAAACAGAATGCGGAAATTGTCCAGCCGCAAAGCAAGGTCATCGACCGACTGGATATTCCAGTCCTGCCACATTTTCACAACAGCGTCATATCGGCTCATGATGCACCTCCGGCACAAGAATGAATCAAGTATAGCACACTTTTTGCCCAAGCGGGAGAAAATTTACAGCTTTTTTGTGCGGACTTGGTTTTTTTCTGGTATGAGCAGAAGGCGGAGAGCATCCTGCTGACGCTTCTGTATCTGGGCATCAAAAATATCCGCCTCGGCCCCACGCTGCCGGCGTTTGTTTCGCCCAATGTGCTGAACTACCTTGTAGAAAATTTCGGCATTGCTCCCATCACCACCCCGGAGGAGGATTTGAAACAGCTTCTCAAATAACAGTGCCTCAGGCGGCGGTGTAAGGGGACGTGACTCCCTTGACGGAACGATGTGACGAAGCATACAAGAATGGAGATTGCAGTGATTTTTGAAATGAATATTGATTTTTCTGAGGCCAAAGCGCTATAATCGGTATATACCGAAAACAGAAGGAGGAAGGCGTCCATGCCAAGACCGCCACGGTGCCGTCGGATTTGTGGCGCACCACAAGTTGATACCTTCTGCCCCAATGGGTGCAAGGATACCGAGCCGATCCTGCTGACGCTGGACGAGTATGAGGTCATTCGGCTGGTTGACTTGAAGCAGCAAACCCACGAGCAGTGTGCCGCGCAGATGGACATTTCCCGCTCTACCGTGCAGGAGATTTACGAAAGCGCACGGCGCAAGATCGCAGCGTGTCTTGTCCACGGGAAACCGCTGCACATCACCGGGGGAAACTACCGCATCTGCGGAGGACAGGAGGCAGCCCACTGCGGCCGCTGCTGCCGGATGCAGAGAGCCAACACAGAAAAATCCAACAAAAATTGCAAAGGAGATTCCATTATGAAAATTGCAGTTACCTATGAAAACGGTCAAATTTTTCAGCATTTCGGCCACACCGAACAGTTCAAGCTTTATGAAGCTGCGGACGGCAAAATCACTCATGCGGAAGTCGTTGACACCAACGGCAGCGGTCACGGCGCACTGGCAGGCTTCCTGATGCA
>OLYI01000228.1_pt1 | contig 25114 bp, 21 predicted proteins | sample 1644251 | NCBI WGS metagenome assembly OLYI01 (sample SAMEA103958140, study PRJEB25191) | human gut metagenome | biome: human-associated habitat [ENVO:00009003]; feature: intestine environment [ENVO:2100002]; material: feces | place: Germany | collected 2013/2015 | reverse complement strand
CTTTCCCGTGAACACGGACAGTCAAACGGTATTGATCTTGATCGCTTGAACTGGGGAAACTATGACCTTGTTGTCATTGATGAGAGCCATAATTTCCGCAACGGTGGCGAGGTTTCCGGTGAGGACGCAAAAGAAAACCGCTATCTGAAGCTTTTGAACAAAGTCGTTCGTGCCGGTGTGAAAACGAAGGTACTGATGCTTTCCGCAACGCCGGTCAATAACAAGTTTATTGACCTCAAAAATCAACTTGCGCTCGCCTACGAGGGTGATGCTTCGCAAATAAACAAAAAGCTTGATACCAAAAAAAGCATTGATGAAATTTTTCGTCAGGCGCAGAAAGCCTTCAATGCTTGGAGCAAACTTCCTGCCAATGAGCGTACGACGGACGAGCTTTTGCGGACTTTGGATTTTGATTTTTTTGAACTGTTGGACAGCGTGACGATTGCGCGGTCAAGAAAGCATATCGAAAAGTATTACAACACTTCTGACATCGGCAAGTTTCCGGAGCGTTTGCCGCCGATTTCTCTGCGTCCCTGCTTGACTGACTTGAACGATGCAATCAACTATAATGAGATTTACAGCCTGCTCATGTCGCTGAATTTGACGATTTATACGCCGTCGAATTATATCATGCCGTCGAAACTGGCGAAATATGTAGACATGACGCATCACAAGGGAAGCAGCCTGACCCAGCGGGGCCGAGAGGAAGGCATTCGCCATCTTATGAGCATCAACCTACTTAAGCGGTTGGAAAGCTCTGTTGCCTCATTCCGCCTGACGATTGACCGCATGAAGCAGCTGATTGATGACACAATCCAAACGATTAAAAACTATCAGTCTGGGGACTGTGTTCTGGATTTGACCGAGGTTTCTGATACGGATGATTTTGATTATGACGATCAAAATACAGACTTCTTCACCGTTGGTAAAAAAGTCAAAATCGACCTTGCGGACATGGACCATATTTCGTGGAAGCGGGAACTTGAAAAAGATGCGGAAAACCTGGAACTATTGTCTCTGATGATTGCCGACATTACGCCGGAACATGATACAAAGCTGCAAACACTGTTCGACCTGATTCGCCAGAAAATCGAACATCCCATCAATCCTGGCAATAAGAAAATTATCATTTTTACTGCGTTTTCTGATACTGCGGATTATCTTTTTGAGAACGTCAGCAAGTTTGCAAAAGAGAATTTCAGCCTGGAAACGGCGGAGATCACGGGAACCGTTGACGGAAAGACCACCATCCCAAAACTCCGGGCAGACCTCAATACGGTGCTAACCTGCTTTTCTCCGGTTTCCAAAGGAAAATCCGTATTGTTACCTAGAAGCAATGATGAACTTGATGTCCTGATTGCGACGGATTGCATTTCTGAAGGTCAGAACCTGCAGGATTGCGATTACCTCATCAATTACGACATTCATTGGAACCCTGTCCGCATTATCCAGCGATTCGGGCGAATTGACCGTATCGGCAGCAAGAACGAACGGATTCAGCTTGTCAATTTCTGGCCGGATATGGACCTCGATGAGTATATCAACCTGAAAAGCCGTGTGGAAACCCGCATGAAGATTTCGGTCATGACGTCTACCGGTGATGATGACCTGATCAATGCCGAAGAAAAGGGCGATTTGGAATACCGCCGTGCGCAGCTCAAACGGCTGCAAGAAGAAGTTGTGGACATTGAGGACATGACAAGCGGCATTTCTATCATGGACTTGGGGCTTAACGAGTTCCGACTTGACTTGCTTGAATATATGAAGCAGCACGGTGACATCGAAACCGCGCCTAAGGGCCTGCACACCGTTGTTGGACAGACAGAGGATTCTCCTGCCGGGGTGATTTTTGTCCTTAGAAATATCAATGACAGCGTAAATATTGACAATCGGAACCGCATTCATCCCTTTTACATGGTTTACATCAGCGAAGAGGGCGAAATTGTCTGCGATTACCTGAACCCGAAGAAATTGCTTGACACGATGCGTCTGCTCTGCCGGGGCAAGGGCGAGCCTTGTGTGGAGCTTTGTAAGCAATTCAATGATGAGACGGATGACGGACGCAAAATGGGTGAAATCTCTGAGCTGCTGAGTGAGGCGATCAATTCCATTATTGACGCAAAGGAAGAAAACGATATTGACAGTCTGTTCAAGAGCGGCGGCACATCTGCGCTGCTCAGTGCGGTTTCGGGACTGGATGATTTTGAGCTGATTTGCTTCTTAGTCGTGAAATAAGGAGGGCTTGCGATGCTTGGGTTTCCTGCATCTACGGAGTTTGGCAAAAGAATACCAAAGCAGAAATTCTATGAGAATCTTGAGGGTTCCCCTGCTTTGCGCCGTGTGTTTGTCGATCAGATCCGGCTGGTGTACTGGCGAAATAAGCTGGCAGCATCTACACTGAATATTGCTGCGGGCGAAGCCGTGACCGAGATTGAAGTGTTCGAGGTGCGGCTGAATGATTTGCAGCTTGACGAAGCGGTGCTGAAACAAATCGACAAGGAAATTCCGTACCACATTCTTTTCATCCTAACCTTTGATGGAAAGGCCCAGGCGTGGATCGGCTACAAGGAGGCTGCTGCGTCCGGCAGCAACGCCTTCAAGGTCAGCCGCTATTATCACACGGACTGGATGCCGGAAGACGAACTGCATCTCAGCATCGACGGCTTGAATATGGATGCCGTCTATGAAAGCCTTGTTCGTCAGATTGCCGGGGACAAACTGCAAACAGATTCCGGCGAGAGCCTGAAAGAATCTGTTGAGCGGGATGAAAAGAAGAAGCAGCTCGAAAAGCAGATCGCCGCGCTGGAAAACAAAATGCGGCGGGAGAAGCAGCTAAATAGGCAGATGGAAATGAACGCGGAGTTGAAAAAGTTGAGAAAGAACTGGAGGTAGAGAGATCGTGCGTCTTGGCAAAAAGACATTGGAAGAGCTGAGAAAAATAATTAACGGAGATGGTACGTCTGATTATCGCTCTGGTCCTCAGCTTGTAACTTTCTTTAACGGCTTAGGATTTAACGACAGTTATGGGCAAGGATTCCCTTCTCGTTGGGCATATACTGATTCGAGACTGGATGCAATCAATGGTTCACCAGAGTTGGACAAATGTTTGAGAGAAGTGTTTGCGCCAATTAACTATGTAAGTAGGATTCAGCAGTTAGACAAGATGATTTCGGAGTTTAACCAGTACCTTGCATTTGATAAATGGAAAATAATTCGAGAGAACGATATAATTTCATTTAGGCGATTGGATCGGGTTATTATAGATGAAGAGCCAAAACCTGTATGTGAAATGCAAGATACAGACTTCCTTAAAGTCACTTATGATGTTGATATTGATAAGCTGAATTTAGCTGCTGGCGTATCCGACATCATCAAGGCACGCCTAACAGAGGTTGAAAGTTGCATTAGTCACGATGCGCCTCTTTCGGCGGTTATTATGATTGGGAGTATTATGGAGGGAATTCTGCTTGGGCTTGCTTCTTCACACCCGAAAGAATTTAATCAAGCTGCGAGTGCGCCGAAAGATCAGGAAGGCAAGAATCGAAAATTCCATGAATGGACGTTAAATAATTACATTGATGTAGCAAGCGAGATGGGAATATTAAAACCAGATGTCAAAAAGTTCAGCCATGCAGTGAGGGATTTTAGAAACTATATTCATCCATATCAGCAAATGGCTACGCAGTTTTCGCCCGATAAGCATACAGCATTGATTTGCTTGCAGGTTCTAAAAGCTGCCATTTATCAAATTGGGCAGTATCAAGCAGGAGGAACAACCTAATGGAAAAAATGAAATTTGAATCGCCGGATATGACGGCGCAGAACATAGACCGCATTGCTGCCCTGTTTCCCAACTGCATCACGGAGATGCTGGATGAGGAACGAAGCACGCCGGAGAAGAAGGTGTACAAACGGGCGGTCAACTTTGAGCTGCTGAAACAGATGCTTTCACCGGACGTGGTGGATGGCGACGAGGCATACGAGTTCACATGGGTGGGCAAGAAGGCTGCAATCGTGGAAGCCAACAAGCCGATCCGTAAGACGCTGCGCCCCTGTGTGGCAGAGAGCAAGGATTGGGACACCACCGAAAACCTCTACATCGAGGGCGACAATCTGGAAGTTCTCAAGCTCTTGCAGGAGAGCTATCTCGGCAAGGTCAAGATGATCTATATCGACCCGCCGTACAACACCGGCAACGACTTCATCTATGCCGACGATTTCATGCGCTCGCAGGAAGAAGAAAACGAGCAGATGGGAATGTATGACGAGGACGAAAACCGCCTGTTCAAGAACACCGACACCAACGGACGATTCCATTCCGACTGGTGCAGCATGATTTATTCACGGCTGATGCTGGCAAGGAATCTTCTGACGGATGATGGGGTTATCTTTATCAGCATAAACGAGATAGAACAGTGTAATCTTGAGAAAATATGCGATGAAGTATTTGGAAGTGCGAATCATATTGCAACGTTTGTCTGGAAAAACAAATATGGTCCAGGAGCTTTTACCAAGGGTGTAGCATATTTGCATGAGTACATTCTGTGTTATGGAAAAAACTATCCAGAAAATGTTGAAGCTGAATTGTCCGAAGCAGAGATGCAAAAATACAAATTGACAGATGATAAATGTGCTATTCGAGGAGGGTACATAACGCAGCCATTGGCAACCAAAAGTAAAGATGATCGTCCTAACCTCGTCTACCCACTTGTTCATAATGGAATTGAGATTTGGCCTGATAAGCAATGGATATGGGAAAAGAAAAGACTCTATGATGCGTATGATAATGGTGAAGTTGTTATAAATGAGAAGAATGGAAAGTATAGCGTCCGGTTTAAGCAATATCTTAAAGATGAAAATGGTGAGGTGCGGAAAGGAAAGCCACTTTCTTTATTGACATTTTGCTTTAATCAAGACGGTACAAAGGAGATGCAAGAGTTAATTGGTCGAGGCGTTTTTGATTTTCCCAAGCCAACGACCTTAATTAAGTATTTTCTTTCACTGCGAATCAACGAACAAGATGATTCCGACTATACTGTCCTTGACTTCTTCTCCGGCTCCGCCACCACCGCCCATGCCGTCATGCAACTCAACGCCGAGGACGGCGGGCACCGCAAATTTATCATGGTGCAGCTTCCTGAAAAGTGCGATGAAGCAAGCGAAGCCTACAAAGCAGGCTACAAAACCATCTGCGAAATCGGCAAGGAGCGCATCCGCCGCGCTGGGGATAAGATCAAGTCCGAAAGCCCCCTGACCACGCAAGACCTTGACATCGGCTTCCGCGTCCTCAAGCTGGACGATACCAACATGAAGGACGTCTACTATGCGCCGGATGACTACGATCAGGGGATGCTCGCGGGTCTGGAATCCAACATCAAGGATGACCGCACCGACCTCGACCTGCTGTTCGGCTGCCTGATCGACTGGGGGCTGCCGCTGTCCCTGCCGTACAAATCCGAGAAAATCGACGGCTGCACCGTCCACACCTACAACGACGGCGACCTGATCGCCTGTTTTGACGCGAATATTCCCGAAAGCGTGGTAAAAGAGATCGCCAAACGCAAGCCGCTTCGCGCCGTCTTCCGGGATTCCGGCTTTGCGTCCAGCCCGGAGAAAATCAATGTATTCGAGATTTTCAAGCTCTATATGCCCGAGGACGCCAACGACATTTCAAAACGTGTAAGGGTGATTTGATGAAAAACAATGAAATCGATACCGTGGTTAAGGACGAATTTTTGAAAAGTGTTTCCGATGTTCTTACGCAAGCACGAAAAAAAGCAAAGACCGCGGTGAATCTTTCTATGGTCTATGCCTATTTTGAGATAGGCAGAATGATCGTAGAAGAAGAACAACAGGGAAAGAATCGGGCTGCGTATGGCCAGCAGCTTTTGAAGGAGCTTTCGGCGCACCTGACAAAGACTTGCGGAAAGGGATTTTCCGTCGGTAATTTAAAAAATATCCGGCAATTTTACAAGGTTTATTCCACGGATCAAATTGGCGAAACAGTGTTTAGCCAATTTGAAAACTTCCCGGCAGTTTGTACGGGAAGAAAGTTCTTTTTAAGCTGGTCGCACTATCTGAAGCTTATGCGGATCGAGAATGTGGATGAGCGCCATTTTTACGAGATTGAAAGTGTGAAAAACGATTGGAGCCTGAGAGAGCTTCAACGGCAGTTTGATTCCGCACTTTATCAGCGCCTCTTGCTCAGCACAGAGAAAGAGAATGTGAAGCAACTGGCGAAAAAGGGGCAAATAATAGAAAAATCATCCGACCTGGTCAAAGATCCCTATGTGCTGGAATTTTTGGGCTTGGAGGAAAAAAGCGGATATTCGGAAAGCGATCTGGAAACGAGGATCATTGATAATCTGCAAACATTTCTTTTGGAATTGGGTGCGGGGTATACATTTGTTGCCAGACAAAAACGATTTACTTTTAACGAATCCCATTTCCGGGCAGATCTGGTTTTTTATAATCGCCTGTTGCGCTGCTTTGTGGTGTTTGATTTGAAAATCGGTATGCTGAAGCATCAGGATTTGGGTCAAATGCAAATGTATGTGAATTACTATGACCGTTACGAAAAACAGGCGGATGAAAACCCGACGATTGGTGTTTTGCTGTGCCAGGACAAAGATGATGCTTTGGTGGAATTGACGCTGCCGAAGGATTCCAATATTTATGCCTCGCAGTATCAGCTGTATCTGCCTGATAAAAAGCTTCTGCAAAAGAAGCTGCAAGAGTGGATCGATGAAGAAATCGGAGGTGGAAACGATTGAAGCTGCAATTCAAGCATCAGAAATTCCAGGCAGATGCGGCAAAAGCAGTTGTTGACGTTTTCGCCGGGCAGCCATACCTGACACCTACCTATCTGATGGATCGGGGAGACGGTGAGTATCAGATCGGCGTGGAGGAAGAAACGGACTTCACCGGCTGGCGCAACGAGCGCATTGTGCCGGAGCTTTCCGATAAGCTGATTCTGGAACATCTGCAAAAGGTGCAGCGCACCAACCAGATCAAGCCGTCGGATAAGCTGGAAGGTCGTTATAATCTGACGATTGAAATGGAAACCGGCGTCGGCAAGACCTATACCTATATCAAGACCATGTACGAGCTGAACAAGCACTACGGTTGGAGCAAGTTCATCGTGGTTGTACCCAGCATCGCCATTCGAGAAGGTGTTTACAAATCCTTTCAGGTGACCCAGGAGCATTTTGCGGAGGAGTACGGCAAGAAAATCCGGTTTTTTATCTACAATTCTGCCCAGCTCACGGAAATTGACCGCTTTGCGTCGGACAGTGCCATCAATGTCATGATTATCAACTCTCAGGCGTTCAATGCCAAGGGTAAGGACGCGCGGCGTATTTACATGAAGCTGGACGAGTTCCGTTCCCGTCGCCCGATTGACATCATTGCAAAGACGAACCCAATTCTGATTATTGACGAGCCGCAGTCGGTCGAAGGAAAACAGACGAAGGAACGGTTGAAAGAGTTTTGCCCGCTGCTGACACTCCGCTACTCCGCGACTCACAAGTCGGACAGCATCTATAACATGGTATATCGCCTCGATGCAATGGAGGCGTACAATAAGCGGCTGGTTAAGAAAATCGCCGTTAAGGGCATCACGGAATCCGGCAGTACGGCAACGGAGGGCTTTGTTTACTTAGAAAGCATCAATCTTTCCAAGGCCGACCCAACGGCAACCATTCAGTTTGACTACATTGGAGCAAAGGGACTTCGCAAGAAAACCGCCACGGTCGGTATTGGATACAACCTCTATGACAACTCCGGCGAGTCTGGCAAGCTCGACGAGTATAAGGAAGGCTTTGTGGTCAAGTCTATCGACGGACGCGACAACTCCATAGAGTTCCTGAACGGTATCAAAATCTTTGCCGGAGACGTGATCGGCAAGGTCAGCGAGGACCAGCTTCGCCGCATCCAAATCCGGGAAACGATTCTGTCCCACCTGGAACGGGAGCGGCAGCTTTTCCATAAGGGAATCAAGGTGCTGTCTTTGTTCTTCATTGACGAAGTGGCCAAGTACAAGCTGTACGACGAGGCGGGACAGCCCCTCAATGGTATTTATGCCGATATGTTCGAGGAAGAATACAACGACATTCTCAGCTCCATGCAGCGGGAAATCGGAGACGAGGAATATGTGCGGTATCTGGATACCATTTCAGCCCACAACACCCATGCCGGTTACTTCTCAGTTGACAAAAAGGGCAAGATGACCGACAGCAAGCTCTCCGATAAAAAGGAAGGCACGTCCGACGATATTGATGCTTATGACCTGATTATGAAGAACAAGGAGCTGCTTCTGGATCGTGACCCGAAAAGGTCTCCGGTACGCTTTATTTTCTCCCACTCCGCGCTGCGTGAAGGCTGGGACAATCCAAATGTGTTCCAAATTTGTACGCTGAAGCAGAGCAGCAGCGAGGTGCGCAAACGGCAGGAGGTTGGCCGCGGTTTGCGTCTGTGTGTCAACCAAGATGGCGAGCGCATGGATGCCAACGTCCTTGGAAACGATGTGCATTCTGTCAATATTCTGACCGTCATTGCCAGCGAAAGCTACGACAGCTTTGCGAAGGGATTACAGAGTGAGCTTGCGGAAGCGGTTGCAGGCCGGCCTGTGGCGGTTACTGCTGATCTGTTCAAAGGAAAGGTCATTGTGGATGCAAGAGGCAACGAGCAGGTTGTGGACGGCGACACGGCGCAGGCGATTTATTTTGATTTGATTGTCAACGGCTATATCGACAAGAAGGGTGTACTGACCGATAAATATTATGCCGATAAAGCAAGTGGTGCAATTCAGGTCGCGGAAGAAGTGGCGGACAGCCGCGATTCTGTGATCAATATTCTTGATTCCGTCTATGACAGCCGCGCTATGCAGCCGGAGAATGCCCGTGACAAGAATGTTGAGCTGCAGGTCAATCCAGATAAACTGGCTATGCCGGAGTTCAAGGCCCTCTGGAACCGCATTAGTCCGAAATCTGTATATGTGGTCGATTTTGACACAGATGAACTTGTTGACAAGGCCATTGCATCTATCAATCGGAATCTTCATGTGCCGAAAATCTATTTCAAAGTTGAAACCGGCGCAATGGAGGAGATCAAGTCCAAGGACTCGCTTCTTGACGGAAGCGCATTCTCGAAGTCAAAGTCATCTACTTATGACAGCAGCAAGCGAATCCGCACCAACAGCAGCGTGAAGTATGATCTGGTCGGCAAACTGGTTGGAGAAACCGGATTAACACGAAAGGCAGTTGTCGCAATCCTGACCGGAATCGAAAAATCCGTTTTTGAGCAATTCAAGTTCAATCCGGAAGAATTCATTATCAAGGCAGCGGCCTTGATCAACGACGAAAAGGCAACCGCGATTATTCAGCATATCACCTATAATATGCTGGAGGAGCGCTACGACACGGACATCTTTACGGAACCGACCATCAAGGGGAAACTGGGTACCAATGCAATGAAAGCGCAGCGGCATCTATACGACCACATTGTGTATGATTCCACAAACGAACGTGATTTTGCAGCGGATCTGGATACGAATACGGATGTTGCGGTATATGTGAAACTACCGGACAGCTTCTATATTGCGACACCGGTTGGACACTATAATCCGGACTGGGCGATTGCTTTCTATGAGGGTACAGTAAAACACATCTACTTTGTGGCAGAGACAAAGGGCTCCATGTCCTCCATGCAGCTCCGGCTCATTGAGGAATCGAAAATTCACTGTGCAAGGGAGCATTTCAAAGCTATCAGCAATGGAAATGTGGTCTATGATGTTGTGGACAGCTATGCGTCCTTAATGGAAAAAGTCATGCGGTAATATGCGAAAGCCGGTGTATCGCCTAATCACGATACACCGGCTTTTACGCACGATTGTGTCTTAAATTTCTGACAAACTTTTCCGCGGTGAACCCGTTTCCCAAAAGTTGTACCTCATTCGCCGCACCAATTCCGCACCAAATTACCATGGAATTATATAAAAGTACATGAAGATATAAAGCGGAAAAGTTCTGGAAAATGAGGAATATGAATGTTTATTGAGAATTATGGAGATATGAAAATAGGCAATTTCCAACAATACCTAATTTCATTTGTACTCATTCTCCTTCGTTTTTCCTTGATTTTCAAGGGGTTTCAGCGTTCGGCGTCTCGGCTGTTACACCATTTTTACACCATTTCCGCATTTGGATTTATTGGATTTCATCAGACTACACCATTTTGCTGAAATTGCCTGATGGCATAATCCAGCGATTCGGCAGTCACATGAACATACCGATCCATTGTTGTTTTGCTGCTGGCGTGACCCAGCAGCTTTTGCAGCACCTTCGGCTGCATCCCGCTTTCGATTGCACGCGTTGCGTAGGTGTGGCGCAAAGCATGCATACAAAAGTGCTTGATCCCCGCTTCGTCGCAGAGCTTATATAAGTGGGTATCATAGGAACTGTTCTTCGCTGGCTCTCCTGTTCGCCAGTTGATAAAAACAAGATCACGCATGATAAGCTGAGAAGAAACGCCTGTACATCTGTCTATGTACTCAAGCGTTTTGTCCAGCGTCGGTGACTCCTTTTGCTCCGGGCGGCTGTCCCAAATACCTTTGAGGATTTCATAAGCCCGATCCGTCAAAGGGATGGTGCGATAGCTGTGCTGCGTTTTCGGTGGACCCGCACGCCAATACTGTTTACCGTGCCGAAACTCCAATGTTTTGTTGACCGTGAGCGTGCGCTTTTCAAAGTCAATCGCGTCCCACGTCAGTCCGATCATCTCGCCGGTACGCAAACCGGTTTCAAGGATCAGCGCGTATTGATTGTAGTTGCGGGAGCGTTTCGCTGTTTCAAGAAACACGCGCTGCTCGTCACGGGTGAGGAACTTAATATCGTCTGTCGCACGAACCAGCTTTGTAAACCGCACACCGTCCATTGGGTGCTTGGCAATCATCATTTTGCCCATAACAGGCTGAATATTGTGGACATACCGCTCCCGATAATTGCGGAGCGTATTGGGGGCTAAATCGCCTACAATATTCTCAATCCAAAAATCAAGCCATTGATCCACCGTCGTATCAGTGGCTACGAAAACATCCTCGTGCGCATTGGCGTATTTTGATTCTTCAATCCAGTTGCGAGCTTCGGGGAGCGTCGGAAGATACTTCTCATGCCGCTTTCCTGTTTTATCTACGAACCGTGCGTAATATAAACCGTCCTTTCTCTGGCAGATACCCTTACCACATTCTTTGCCTTTCAGATTCTTACCCATAGATTGTATCCTTTCCGCGCTTGCGAAAAAGGACGCACTACTACAAATAAATTATAGCATATAACGTCCTTTTTCTCAAGCCGTTGCGTGAAAAAACTCTCCGCCTATTTGTGAATTTTTCGGAACCTCTTATATCACCAGTTTCTCACTGATGAATTGTTCAAACTCCTTTCGCTTGACCAGTTTCTTTGTGCCGACGAAAAGCACGAACGGGCAGTTGGGCGTTCTCAGCATACTGTCGATCTTGTTGATGCCGATGTTGCTGTATCTTTGTTTTGCCGACTTTTCCAGATCAACTGAGCAATGAAGTTTGTCTTCCCGAAAATCTCATCCATAATCAGGCGAAGGTATGTTACTTCAATATCATCAATGCTGATGAAAATAACGCCATCATCCGCCAGCAGCTTCAAGCGCGGATACATCATGCACAGCCGCTTGTCGTGGCGGATCAATGTTCCTCCTGATTTTGATACAAAAAGCCCTCTCCGGCACAAAAGTGCCGAAAAAGGCTTAAAATCAAGGGCTTCCGAGGTCAAGTGCTGACTTCGGAAGCCCTTTTTTGTTTATTCGATTGTGGGATTCCAGCGTTCAGACGCTCGGCAGCGATGTGGCATAGGAGTCTTGCGGTGTACGGATTTTGGAATAATACCGACGCCGGGGATATCTGTTTGCTATGTATCAGCTTGCGAGTATCTTGTTTATGCGCGCTTCCGCTTCCTTTGCGATTGCCTCGGGGACGATGCCGGTGGCGACGACCTTGTCAAAGATCTCGCCGCACTTTTTCTTGCCGAGCAGTTTTATGGGGTACTTGAGCAGCTGAGGCGCAAGCTCCTTGATAACGGCGGCGGTATCGGGATTGTCAAGCAGCTCCTTGACGGTAAGCTTTCTGAAATCCATGGCAATACTCCTTTTCGTTATTGCGGGGAGTTGCCCTGCGGATGCTTACATTATAGCCTCCATCCCACAAAACGGCAAGAGATTGACAGACAGGCTTTCATTTAAGCGTACTGTTGGGTACGTCGAGCACAATGTCGGACATAGGGAAGGACGCGCAGGGATGGATGTAGCCAAACTCGATATCGGCTCTGCGGCGGCCGTCGGTCTTTTCCGGGACAAAGACCTTACCCGAGACGAGCTTTGAGCGGCACCATGAGCACTCGCCGCTGCGGCAGCGGGAGGGAGCGACGATGCCCGCACGCTCGATGGAGGTCAGCAGCGGCTCATCGGCGGAGGCGGTGATGTCGTATTCCCTGCCGCACTGAATGACCTTAAGGTTGAAGGTCTTGCCGCGGATATCCTCCGGGTAGCCGGGCTGATTCCACGGGTCCTTTATCATGCCGAACAGCTCACGGCGCACGAACTTGCGGCGCAGGCCGAGCTTTGCGATCTCGCCATCGAGGAAATTGTACATCGCCTGCGGACCGCACATGAAGACGCTGTACTCCTCGCCACCGTACTTTTTGATAAGCTCGGCGGTGATGAAGCCGTGCTCATAGCCGGGCTTCTCCTCGTCGGACAGGACATGCACGACGTGTACCTTGTCGCAGGCGGCACAGACCTCGTCAAGTTCTTTCTTGTAGACAATGCCGTCCTCCGTGCGTGAGCCGAAAAGTATCGTCAGGTCGAAGTCCTCAAAGCCGTCGCGGATGGCGTATGCCATGCCCATGAACGGAGTGATGCCGGAGCCGCCCGCGAGTGCTACGACCTTCTTCGCGTCGCGCAGGCGCTCATAGTAGAGGTGACCCTGCGGCCCGGAGATAGTGACATGCTGCCCGACGACCCAGTGATCCTGAATGTACGGGCTGACAAAGCCGGCGTCGTCGCGCTTGACGGTGATGTTGTATTCGCCGCGTTTTGCCCACGCTGGGGACGAGCAGAGCGAATATGAGCGCGTGGTCACGGTGCCGCCTATGGGGACGCATACGCTGATGTACTGCCCGGCTCTGAACGGGGCAAGGGCGGAGCCATCCTCAGTCTTGAGGACGATCGTCTTTGCATCGGCACCGTTCCGGCGTATCTCGGCCACGATGACCTCCTGCTTCTCCGGGTGGCGCTGCTTTGCCTTTTCGTTGGTGGTGAGAGTTTTCGGCAGCGGAGCGGAGGAGGCCGCCTGTATCGCCTTTTCGCGCACCTTGGGCATGTTCTTGAACCTGAGCATATCAAGCGCGCCGATCATGCCTACCTTGTAATTGAGCTTATCTGCCATCTTCTCAAGCCTCCTCTGCTTTCATTTCCGCGAGAGTCTTTTTGGCGAGCGTGTCTCCGCTGAATATCGCGGAATTGTAGCCGTCGCCGCGGATGCTTGCCGCGCCGACAAACTTCAGCCCTTTTACCGGAAACTCTGTACCCATCATCATCATTCGCGGCATCATGTTGTCCCAGTCCTTCAGCTCGAAACCGTAGGCCGCGCCCTGAGGAACGTTGACATAGTTGCACATCGTCCACGGCGTCGCGATCTCAAGCTCCTCAATGTACGGGGTGACGGTAACGCCATAGCGCTCCTCGAAAAGCTTTATCAGCTTCTCGGCAAAGGCGGTCTTCGTCTCTACGTAATCATCCGGATCTACATTTGCCCAGTCATCATCCATGAAGGTGCTTGTGAGGGAGACAACGCAGGTACCCTCCGGTGAGAAGCCGGGGTTCACAACGTTGTAGCACACCATGACCTGGTTGCAGTTTGTCGCGATGGTTTTTCCGGATTCGTACTCCTTGGCCGTGTCGGCAGAGGTCGGAAGGAAGACGGTGTAATCGCGGATTCCGAGTTCCTCGGCGCTCCTGTCAAGCCCCATGTATACGACGAACATTCTCGCCGAATAGGTGCGGGCATTGCCAAGCTTCACCATGCGCTCCGGTACGACCTCCGGCGGGCACATCGTGGCGTACACCATGTTCTGGTTCATGTTGCAGAGAATGTGTTTTGTCTCGACCTCGCCGCAGGTAGTTTTAACGCCGCGGACGACCTTGCTCTCATCGAAGAGTATCTCGGTCGCGGTGCAGTTCATCCACACCTCGCCGCCCATGCTGCGGAAGCATTCGAGCAGTCCTGTCGTCAGCTCGTTGCTGGTCTTGTCGGGTATCCACGCGCCGTGGTTTACGTACAGCCAGAGCATGTTGACGTACTGGAGGAAGGACAGATGGTCAGCGTCGACGCCGAGATAGCCCCAGTAGGTCCCCATGATGTCCTGCGCGAGCTTCGGCATCTTCATTGCCCTGAACACGCGGTTGACCGTGTAGCTGCCCAGCCGCAGGAAGTTGGGGAAGTGCTCCTGCATATACTTCGGGTCTGTCTTGCCCGCGACGCTCAGAGAGTAGTCGCCGGCGGCGTGAAACTCCGTGCCGAGGTCGAACAGATCCTGTATGGATTTGCGGCAGCCGGGCACAAGACGCTCCATCTCATTGACAAACTCCTTTACCGTGCATGGGAGGGTCGCGTCGATATGCGTCCTGCCGTCGGAGGCGGTGGTGATAACGCGGAAGTTATCCGGAACCATGTGCCACGGAATGTCAAGGCCGAACTCATCACAGATCCTGCGGCAGCCGCCGGGGTTTTCCTTTGTGCCCCATTCGCAGATCTCGTGCAGCGCCGTTTCAAATTCAAAACGGCCTCTACGGAAGCTTGAGGCGCAGCCGCCGGGCATATTGTGGCGCTCGATAAGCAGGGTCTTTTTTCCACCCTTTGCCATGCGGCAGGCTGCGGCAAGACCTCCGTTTCCGGCGCCGATCACAACGGCATCATATTTTGGCATCAGTATCTCCTCCTTAATTTGTGGTAATACCACGTGTTTGTACTGTGCATTTTATAACAATCACCGGCAAAAGGTCAATGCTGTTGCCGTATTTTCAGCGGAATAGTCAGCATTACGCTTGACTTTTAAGCATCTTGCAGGTAAAATTTGAAACGTGGAATTTGGTATGACCACAGGCAATCCGCGTTTGGGAGGCAAATATGGGGTTCAATAAAATAGTAGCGGTGTCCATGACGGAGCTGTTCGTGCAGCAGATTGAAAACATGATACTCTCCGGGGAGCTCGCTATCGGCGAGCAGCTGCCGCCGGCGCGGGAGCTGTCGGTGAAAATGGGCGTCAGCAGAACGGTCATTTCCGCGGGGCTTGTGGAGCTTGAGAAGCTCGGCTTTGTTGAGATTCGCACGCGGCAGGGCGTGTTCGTCTGCGACTACCGGCGTAAGGGCAGCCTTGAGACGCTTATCGCCATCATGCGCTATAACGGCGGCGCGATGAGGAAGAACGAGGTAAAATCCCTGCTCGAAACGCGCGACGCGATGGAGTGCCTGTGCCTGCGCCTTGTGTGCGAGAAGAACGACGTGGCCGAGCTTGAAAAGCTCAGCCCGATCCTTGACAGCATCCGTGACGCACGCAACGCCGACGAGGCCGCAGAGCGGGTATTCAGCTTCCACCATGAGCTTGCGATAATGTCCGGCAACGTGCTGCTGCCGCTGCTATACTATTCCTTTAAGACGCAGGGCGAGTACCTGTGGTCACTCTATTGCAAGCGCAGCGGTGTGAAGAAGCTGTATGAAATAAAGCTTGCGCTCTTCTCGGCACTTATGAATAAGGATATTGATTCCGCGATAGAGCAGACGCACCGGATCATGGATGTCGCGAAGAACGACCTTGGTTTCTACGGGGCGTGACAACAGAAAAAGCTCGTTCGGCTCAAAGCACCCTTACGCGCTTTTTCCTTGGCGTTATTAATTAAAAGGTTTATTTGCCATCAACTGCAGTTGGGTACAAAACGTTGGTAAGGATTTTCTCAATCCGCTGTCCCAAGAGCTTGTTTTCCGCCGGAGCCTTTCCTTGAAGATCACCCGGATATCCTTTTTGCTGTGAACGGTGATGTAGTCCACCATCGCCAGCCAGTCTGTTTCCCGGAACTCCGTCAGCGGCTCCCGGTTCCGCAGCTCTCTCAGGTAGGTTTCGATCTGGTGCCTTCTGGCCGTGCACTCGGCAATCAGGTCAGTGACCTCGGTGTGTCTGGCCTTGGCCTTATCGAACCGAGCCACCAGACCATCGTAGCGTTTCTGGTATTCAGCCTGATCGATGGCTATGTGAGCGTTTTCCTTGATGCACTCATCAATGAGCTCGGCAGCAATGTTGATCTCAGCTTCCAGATCCGAAAGCTCACTCTCAAGGGCCATGGTATCGAGGCTCCTTGAAAGGACCTGCTTGTATATGGCTATAAACTGTTCCTTCTGGTCAATTACCTGATTGGCGGCCCAGAGGAACAGTTCTTTTATTTCATCCTCGGTGAGTGTTGGGGTGGCGCATTTCTGGCCGTCGAACTTGTGGTTGCACTGCCAGATGACCTTCCGGTAGGCGTCGTTGCTGTGCCAGACTTTCGGCCCGTACCAGCTGCCGCAATCCCGCACTTAACCTTGCTGGAAAAAATGCTGACCGAGCTCTTGCGGTTCCGGCCCTTTTTGCGGGTGGCCATCAGGGTCTGCACCATGCATTGGCGGCGTACCGCTGGATCTCCTGCGATGAGTCTTTGAACAGGGTGTCAACACCGCCGACCAGCTGTTCATAGTCAGCATAGGCGGCGATGACTTCTTTGCCGAGCTTTACGGCGGCGGCCACAGCACCGAGTGCCACACCTACGGTTTTGAGAACCTTGCCGAAGCCTTCAAACTTACTGCAGGATTCCTCCGGAGCCTTGCCGCCATCCTTGATGGCTTTCTCGTTCTCGTCCAGCTCACGGTTCATATCGTTGAGAGCGGCTTCGGCATTGTTGAGTTGGATCTGCCAGTTCTGGGTGCGGCGGTCGTTCTCTCCGAAGGAATCGGAGGCGTTTTTCAGCGCGGCACGGAGGGTTTCAATCTTCTGCTTCTGGGCTTCAATCTGATTGTCCAGTGCCTTGTGTTTTGCGGCGAGGGCTTCGGCGGAGCTGTCGTTTTTGTCGAACTGCGAGGTCACCAGCTTCATCTCGGAACCCAGCACCTTGAAGGACTGATTGATGTCTGCCAGCGCCTTTTTAAACTCCTTTTCGCCCTCAAGACCGATTTTTAGTCCGAAATTATCCGCCATCTATTCCACCTCACTCGTCAGATCCCCTCCGGGATAATATCGTCAATATAATGCTCCCTCGCCGGAGTTGCCTGCCCGTTATACTGCTTGTGGCACTCCCACAGATCCAACAGCAGACCAAACGGCATCAGCCACACCTCATCCTGCGACAGATGAAGGTGGGCAAGGCCGTAATAAAGAAGCCGGGTAAACAGGTCCGCATCAGAGACCGTTACCCGACTTGCGCGTTTTTTGAATCTTTCTCGCTTTCCACATTCCGCTTGGTGCCCTTATACAGTGCCTCCGTAATGGCGGTTTTGTATCCGGCGAGGTCGAGGGGCGTGGTCAGAAGCTCCACCACATCCTCGGTGAGCAGCTCCTTGGGATGCCCCTTATCCTTGAGGTTGTGAATGAGGATGCTCTGATTTGCCAGAAGCGTGATGAGCCACACGATCTCGCCGATAGCCATTTCAAAGTTCTCGGACTTCATCAGCTTCTCGCCGAGGTTTTCCAGACCGCCGTATCGACCGGCGATCTCCTTGGTGGCCTTGGTCGTGAGGAGCAGCGTGTATTCCTCATCACCGATGGTAATGGTTGCGGTTCTTTCGTTATCCATACACAAACATTCGTGAAGGTTTTACTGCTGGAAACGGAATCTGAAAAGTGCTTCCTTTATCTTCCACATCATTATTAATACCGCATGGGCGCAGCTTCGGCTGCACCCATATTTTATAGTCTTAATTTCCGGGCAATTTGCAGGAGGTGATATAATGCTCGAACGCTAAAATGACTTGAGGTCCTGCAGTCTCTATTAAGCCTTTCATACAATTGAAGATAAAGTAATAACGCAAGTATTCAGGCAACACAAATTGTTTTAACGGCCAAATAACAGCAACATAACTGTCCGCTACAGCTAATTCGTAAGGGTTCGCTTCCGATTTATAAATAGCCCTCATCCCAAAAGTGCCCAGTCCGGTGGATTTCCACATAAGGTCATTGCTTTGCAAAAGCCGCTCCGAACCATAACCGGACAGAGAATCTGGTTCGATAAACTGCGCTTTGTCGATTGAAAAGCTACTCATTGATTACACTTTTGAGCAATTACGGGGTACTTCTTGAATGGAGAGTGTTTCGGAGACTTACCACGCTGAATATAGTCGCAGATATCAATGAACCGCACCCACTCCCAGCTATCAGGAATATCGAATGGAGTATCCAAAGACTGCACTTCATCGTCGGTTTTCTTATAAGGAGTATTATCGGCACCTTTGAATATAACCGCGGGGTTCTTTTCTCGCTTGATTTTCTTCTCTTTGATGAGCCGCTCTTTCTCCGCACGGATGCGTTCCAGCAGAACGCTGGCAGGCTCGTCATTTGGGTCTTGCGGCACGAGCTTGCCCTGAACAGCCATCTGGAGAATGGAGTTTTTCAGTTGCTGCGCAGTCATTCGTCACCCTCCTCCGTAATGTCGATGCCAAGTATATCGGTGATCTGGGCAAGGATGCGGTCAATGTCAGCGTTCAGGCTGGCCCGCTTCTCCTGGTACTGCTGAATCAGTTCCTTCGGCGGCAGGATCTCCTCCTCTTCGTGAGGATAACCGCAGAGGTCGATGTTATAGCTTCGTGCTTTCAGTTCCTCGACGGTGTACTTCTTCGCCTTGTCAAAGCCGTCGATGGTGATCTCCTCACGGTTGTTCCACCACTCAACAGCCGGGGCAAAGTGCTCCAGTTTCATGGGCTTCGTCTTGGAGAAGTTCTTGTATCCATCCGGCATATCCAGGCGATAGAACCAGGTTTCCGTCGTGGGATGCGTCCGGTCGAAGAACAGAATGTTTGTTGTGATAGAAGTGTATGGCGCAAAAACGCTGTGTGGCATACGAATGACCGTATGGAGGTTGAACTCGGACAGCAGCTTTTCCTTGATTGCCATTTTGGCATTATCTGTACCAAACAGGAAGCCGTCCGGCAGAATGATGGCGCAGCGCCCATTCTGCTTCAGCCGATACATGATGACCGACATAAAGAGGTCGGCGGTTTCGCTACTGCGGAGATCAGCCGGGAAATTCTGCTTCACGCCCTCTTTTTCGTTGCCGCCGTAAGGAGGATTCATCAGAATGACATCGAAGCGGTCGCTCTCCTTGTACTCACGCACATTCTTTTCCAGACTGTTGCCGTGGATGATGCGAGGGTTGTCGATGTCGTGGAGCAGCATATTTGTGGCGCACAGAAGGAATGGCAGCGCCTTCTTTTCGATACCGTAGATGGAGTTGCTGTAAACCGTTCTGTCTTCAACAGTCTGCACCTGGGCATCCAGCACCTTCAGCGCAGAGGTAAGGAAGCCACCGGTTCCGCAGGCGAAGTCCGCAATAGACTCGCCGAGCTTGGGCTTGATCATCTGTACCATGAAGTCCGTGACAGCACGGGGTGTGTAGAATTCACCGGAGTTACCGGCGCTCTGCAGGCTGCGGAGGATCGTTTCGTAAATCTCACCGAAGGCGTGGCGGTCCTCGTACTCCTCAAAATCGATCTCATCAATGACATTGATAACCTGGCGAAGCAGGATGCCGTCCTTCATGTAGTTATTGTTGTCCTCGAAGGCTGTGCGGACGATGATCTGGCTCATGGGTGTATTCTCATCGATTGCGATGGCTTTGAGGGTCGGGAACAGTTTTCCGTTCACGAAGTCCAGAAGCGCATCGCCGGTGAGCGCCTTGCCGTCCTTGTGGTCGACGGCCCAATTGCGCCAGCGCAGCTCCTCCGGAATGATGGAAGTGTAATTCTCATCATAAAACTCCCAGATCTCTTCCTTGGCGTCATACACCTTCAAAAAGAGAATCCAAACCATCTGCTCAATACGCTGGGCATCGCCATTGATGCCTGCGTCATTCCGCATGATGTCCTGCAGTCGTTTTACCAGGTTATTTAAACTCATATCTTATATCTCCTTACGCAGCGTAGATTTCCTTCTGCAAATCACGGATTGCCTGAATGTATCCGTTTTTGCCGCCGAACAGCTTTGCAATCTTCATGGGCGTGCCGAATTTACGGAATGGGTCGTTGGACAGGATTTCGAGGTTCTCGATGTCCTGAATGCCCTCGTTCATGTATTTGTCCAGCAGCGCACTCAGAACTTCCTGTGCCAAGCCGGAATATTTGTAGAGGTATCCACGCTTGCGGACATTGTTCGCCCGTTCTGCCTTCGTCAGCGGTGCCTTGTCGTAGGCAATGTGGCAGATTAGGTCAAAATCGTCGATGTCCTTATTGCCTGATGCCTCGCGCAGCGCCTCTAGCAGAACGCCACGCTCCTGGAGTTCATCAATAATTGCCTGTTTCTTCTCCTCGGAGTTCCAGGCACGGAGGAACGAATCCAGGGTGGCATACTCACCGAGAATGTTCTTCTTGGAGTAATCCGTCACGCTTTCCGTGATGAGCTTACCGTCCTTGTCGTAGTATTGGACACGCTCATTCAGGATCGTGACCTCGACACCACGTACCCGGAATTTATGCTTCTTTTCGGGCGGGTCGTCGGTGTCCCCACCGGGACCGGGAGTCGGGATGGGCGGCTTCGGCGGATCGATGGTCGGCTCTTCGCCGGGATCATCGCTATCATCAATGATAGAGATCGGGTCGCCATCGAATTCCGGGTCTGCGAAGAGTCGGCAGGCATTGCGGAAATCCATGATGGTGAAATACTCTTTGCCATAATCGGGCTTGAGTCGTGTACCACGACCGATGATCTGTTTGAACTCGGTCATGGAGTTTATGTTGTTGTCCAGAACGATGAGCCGGCACGTTTTGCAGTCCACGCCAGTCGTCATCAGTTTGGAGGTCGTAACGATCACGGGATATTTGCTATCCTCTGCGATGAAGTAGTCGAGCTGCGCCTTGCCCTCGGCGTTGTCGCCGGTAATGCGCATGACATACTTGGCGTTCTCAGCCACAAGGTCGCTGTTCTCATTCACGAGCGCCTGCCGCATACGCTCTGCATGGTCTATATCCACACAGAATACGATGGTCTTGGCAAAGCGGTCGTTCTCCTTCAAAAAGCGAGTGATACGCTTCGCCACGGCGGCGGTGCGCTCATCGATAATGAGGTTTTTGTCGTAGTCCTTGGAGTTGTACTCCCGGTCCTCGATCTCGTACCCGTAGATGTCGTGCTGTCCAGCCGTGGGTCGCCAACCTTCCAGGTCTTTGTCCAGGCCGACGCGGAGAACTTTGTACGGAGCGAGGAAGCCGTCGTCGATACCTTGTTTCAGACTGTATGTATAGATGGGTTCACCGAAGTAAGAGATATTGGATACCTCTTTCGTTTCCTTCGGCGTAGCGGTCATACCGATCTGCGTGGCACTGTGGAAGTATTCGAGTATTCTGCGCCAACGGGAGTCCTCCTTGGCGCTGCCACGGTGACACTCGTCGATGACGATGAGGTCGAAGAAATCCGGCTGGAATGCACGGAACGGCTCTTCGTTCTCATCACCCGCCAACTGCTGATAGAGGGACAGATACAGCTCATAGGAGCTGTCCAGCTTTTTGCCCTCGATTTTCGTCATAACCTTTGCAAAAGGTTTGAAGTCCTGTTGCATGGTCTGGTCAACGAGAATGTTGCGGTCGGCAAGAAACAGGATCTTTTTCTTTCGGCCGGATTTCCAAAGGCGGTGGATGATCTGAAACGCAGTATAGGTCTTGCCGGTACCGGTCGCCATAACGAGGAGGATACGATCCTGCCCACGGGCTACTGCATCAACGGTGCGGTTGATGGCGATACGCTGATAGTAGCGAGGGGTCTTATCACCAGGCTGAAAATAGTACGGCTCAGTGATGAGCTGCTCCTGCTCCGGCGTGAAGTGCTCGTCGCCAATATGCCGTTGCCAGAGATCCTGCGGCGAAGGAAACTGCTCAAGCGTCAGTTCACGCTCTTTCCCGGTTTTCATATCGTGTTCCAGGAAACCGTCGCCATTCGAGCTGTACACAAACGGAATGTCCAGCACTTCGGCATTAGATGATTCTACGAAGGCATACGCATTCTGAAACAGCAGGTTGGATTGTACGGAAAACTGCAGTTCATAGTTGGTATCTTCCGGCACCTGTTCCATTTTCTGTGCCAGGTATTCGTCCACTTCTTCTTCCATCACCGGGATGTGACAGAAACATTCTTCTACGGCCTCCACAAAAGGGTCCTGGTTAAAGAGTGCGCTGAGAATATGCTCCGGAGTAATGAATTCATGGCGATAACGGAACGCCAGGCCCTGAGCAAACGACAGCGCTTTGTCGACATATACAGATTTTTCGATGTGACTCATTGATTCTTTACAGTTTAATTGTCTTCGGGTTCTACGGTCAGTCGCAGAGGAAATCCTTCCTCACGTGCCATCTGAGTGGCCTTCTGCGCTTTGGATTGTGCCACGTCGTAAGAATAAACGCCTGCCGTGGCCGATTGCTGCTGGTGTACTTTCAGCATCAGTGCCTCGGCTTCCTCCTGCGATTTGAAAAACACGATTTTAAGTACCTTCACCACGAAGTCCATAGTGGTGAAGTCGTCGTTGTGGAGAATCACTTTATAATGTTTGGGTTCGTGCAGCTCCACACGTTTTTTTTCTTTACATAACGATTGTTCTTTTTCCATTTGTCTACTTTAATATAGCGATTGGGACTCGCGTCAACGTGCCGTGTTCAACGTAAATTCTTTCTGGTCGTACATTTGTCCACGGGTATCGGTCACAGCCAGTCGGAAAGTAGCTGTACCCGTTTTGATACGTTTTCCGGCAGTGACGGTAGCCGTATACTTCACCCCGTTTCCCGGTAGAATCTGTTCCACCAGAATGGAAGGGGAGATATGCAGGTGTTTTATTCCGCTGATTTCTACCACGCAGGGAATCACGTTGTAGGCAATTTCATTTCCTTCGTTCATGATTTCGAAAATGATTTTGCTGCTTTCTCCCGAGCTGATGACATGGTCACGGTCGTTATCTATGAAACGGATGTTTCGGATGTATAAAGAGGAGAGAGCAGACTGTGTATAGTCCGGCTCGGCGTACACCTGTTCCACGGGATAGTTTGCCCTGTTTTCTTCACGCGATTTTGGGGCTGTCAGTGCACCCCCAATGGCAGCTCCGGCCAGTGTGCCGACAATGCTTCCAATGGCAGAACCCCTGTAGCTTCCTCTCCAGCCATGACGGGAGTCGCCCACCAGTCCGCCGATAGCACCTCCCACACTATTGCCGATGGCGGCACCACCTACAATGGCACCGGTACGTTCCGGTTGCGTTGTTCCGCATCCGCTACTCAGTAAGGACACGGCTAAACATAATATCGCGACTTTCTTCATGGTTGTTGTTTTTTATTTGCGGTATTTAGCTTTAATGGCCGGAAGTTCTTTCTGAATGTCATTGATACGACGTGCATCACTGGGGTGTGTACTCATGAATTCGGGTACCTTGCCACCAGAACTGGCCGACATCTTTTGCCAGAAAGTCACTGCCTTGTCAGGGTTATAACCCGCCATGGTCATCAGAATCAGTCCCATGTAATCCGCTTCCGTCTCGTGCTTGCGCGAGAAAGGAAGGGTTACTCCGTATTGCGCTCCCACACCGTATACCGTACCCGCGATGGTCTGTACTATCTCACTCTTTTGTGAGAGAGTCTGTCCTAATATTTGTGCGCCATACTGGGTAAGCATCTGCTGGCTGATACGCTCGTTGCTGTGCTTGGCTACGGCATGTGCTACTTCATGCCCCAGTACCACGGCCAGTTCATCGTCCGACGAAACCAATTTCATCAGTCCTTCATACACCACAATCTTTCCTCCGGGCATACAGAACGCGTTGATTTCGTCACTCTTTACCAGATTAAATTCCCAGGCAAACTCCTTGATTTCGTCAGAAAGTCCGTTGCTGCGCAGGTATCGTTCTGTGGCTGCGGCAATGTTCTTTCCCACTCGTACCACCATGGCCGTCTGGGTGGCATTAGTCGACTTCTGGGCGCTTTTTATATAGTCATTGTACTGAGTCAGGCTGGAAGAAAGCACTTCCTGGTCTGAAACCAGCAACAATTGTTTACGTCCGGTGAGCGGTACCGAACTGCATCCTGTCAGCATCAGCAAAGAAAGGACATACACACTTAGTTCTTTTTTCATAACGGTTTCGTTAGTTGTTCTACAAACATAACAAAAAAATGATGATTTTTGATTATGTTTGTGGCAATAAACTATAAAAAAGAGATGAAAAAGGAACTTTTTATAGCATGTTCTCTTTGCGGGACCATGCTGGTGAATGCTGAGAATATAGAGGTCACTACGTTTAAATACGCAGGACCGTATGCATTAGTACAACCTTATCAGGTTGACAGTGTGGATGTTAATTCCAAGTCGTGGAAAGCGGAGTCGCTGCTGGATACGCCGGTGTCATTTTCTTTGCTTGAAGGAGCAGAAGTGAAGCAGGCAAGTCAGTTGTCTCCGTCGGCAGGCTATGCCCTGCACCTTATGGGTTTTGTATTGGAAAATACACACTATGGAGAAGTGTCACTGAAGGTGGAAGGGGCTGAACACTATCAGGTGTATGTGGATGGTAAGCGCGTGGAGGATGCCTCGTTATCGCTGAATCCGGCTACGCATCAGGTGGTCATCAAGTACCTCTCCATGCCTGGCGAAAAGAACGTGCCGAAGGTGAGCCTGGATGCTAAGCAGGACGGGGTGTTTACCTTGCGTACCGAACAGGGCCGTCTGTTTACACTGGCCGATGTACTGCACGGCACTCGCTTTACGGGTACTGAACTTTCAGCCGATGGAAAATACCTGATTACGTCGTACACTGTAACAAAGGAAGGTGGGGA
>OLYI01000211.1_pt1 | contig 26277 bp, 26 predicted proteins | sample 1644251 | NCBI WGS metagenome assembly OLYI01 (sample SAMEA103958140, study PRJEB25191) | human gut metagenome | biome: human-associated habitat [ENVO:00009003]; feature: intestine environment [ENVO:2100002]; material: feces | place: Germany | collected 2013/2015 | reverse complement strand
ACCAACCACTTTCTGTGGCTGTGTTCAAAATGAACACGACCACATCTTGTGGATGGTTTTGGGCCAATCCACAAAAGCAGTGGGATTTACAAGAAAAATACCACTGTATGTAGAATGCGTCAAGAGGTTTTGGAAAATTTATGGCAATAAAGTGGAGAGAGTAGGATTTATTTTATCGCGCAATCCCTGCCTTACGCCTGATTGATCTGGCTCAGGATGCCATTCAGCTGCTCCTCGGTCAGGACGTGAAAATCCACCAGCGTATTCAGCTGAATTCCGCTCATCATGGCAGAAACCTGACCTTGCAGCCGGGAACCCATACCCTGTAACGCAAAAATATTCCCCACAAAACATAACGCCCCACACCGGAAGAAGTAACCGGTGCGGGGCGTTGTGTTTTATGGGGGACAATGAGGAAGAAAAATGATGAGGAAATGGCAGATCAGAATTTTTGTGCTAGATACTTTGCACTGAGCTGGAAGTTCTTACAATAGGTTCGTTTTATCGAATCACTCCTTGGAAATGCCCTGCAATACACGGTTCAGCTGCTTGATGTCCTCTTCCGAAGTGCCTGCCTGCATCAGCATGGATTGAATGGTCATCCGCTGCATGGCACGCTCCATCATGGCCACCAGAGCCGGATTGTCCTTCACGGCGGCAGCAACGTCTCCGCGGGAAGCAGCGGCCTTTTCCCGGATCTGCTTCAGGATGGGACCGGCTTTCGGGTCTGCCATGGCGGCAGCCATGTTGTCCTTCACCGACCAGCAGCTTTCGTCCAGCTCGCCGTCAAACCAGTTGGTCACGTTCTTGCGGTTGTCCATGGCGTAATCCGGGTTGGGGGCGTCCACCTTGTTCACCAGGATCACGCTGCTGTGCTCACCGGAGCGTGCCTCAATGCTGTGCTTGCCGGTAATGGGCAGCTGGAAGGTGAACACTTTGTCGCCCTGCTTGGTCTCCACCAGCTGACCGTCCTTGTACAGCGAGACCTCCGGCAGATTGGAGTAGACCTTGATCTCGGTCACATCCTCGGCGCGGTCCACATAGCGGCTGCCACACAGGTGCACGAACGGCTCCTTGCTCCAATAGGCCTTGTAGAGATAGAAGGGGTCTTTTTTGATCTTGCGGTCAAAGGTGACAAGTCCCTTCTGGTTCTCGCCATGCTTGCCGCCCTCATCGCGTCCATCGGCGGCAAAGTCGAACATGTTCCACACATGGGTCGCCCACAGCCAAGGACGGTCGGCAATCATCTTTGCAATGTGCTCGTGGTAAACGCACTGGTAGCTCTCGGTGTAGTCGCCTTTTTCCGGGTGGCTGCTCTGGTACTGGGGGTTGGCATCTGCGCCATACTCCGAAAAGCCGATGCAGCGGTCCGGAAAATCGGCATGGTATTTGTCAAAGAACTCGTCGTTCTGCTCCAATTCGCCCAGATACCAGCCGAAGTAGAGGTTGTAGCTGTTCACATCGGGAATTTCCAGAATAGGACTGGTGGTCTCCAGCATAAACACGTTTGCCATGGTGGTCTTGCGGGTGGGGTCCAGCTTGTGCGCCAGCTCGTTCAGCAGACGGTGGTTTTCCAGCAGATCCTCGTTGACAGCAGAAGCAGCGGTGATTTCGTTAGAAAGGCCCCACACGGCAATGCAGGGGTGGTTGTAGTTCTGGACGATCAGCTCTTCCATCTGGGTCAGGGTGTTGGCACGGCCGTTGGTCATGTGCATGGTGATGTAGGGGATCTCTGCCCAGATGACAAGACCCTTTTCATCACACAGGTCGTAGAAATACGGTGCGTGCTGATAGTGTGCCAGCCGGATGGTGTTGGCGCCCATTTCCAGAATGATGGAGATATCCTCCTCCATCATTTCTTTGGTCAGGGCATTGCCCATACCCTTACGGTCCTGGTGGCGGGAAACACCACGCAGCGGGTAACTGCGTCCATTCAGATGAAATCCCTTCTGGGGGTCGATCTCAAACTTGCGGCAGCCGAACCGGGCAGAGGTCTCCTCGCCATTGTCCAGCTTGGCAGATACGGTGTAGAGGAAGGGATCGTCCACGCCATCCCACAGATGGGCGTTGTTCAGTGTGAAAACAACCTTTGCGGTGCCCTTTTCCACCGGGGCGGTGAGGGTCTGACCCTCCAGTGCAAAGGTCACGGTCTGTGCGCCCACCACGGCGGCTTCCACGGTGACCTCGGAGGTCTTGGCGGAAAGGTCGGTGACGATGGGGGTCACCTTCAGTGCCGGTGCGCCATTAGCGGGCAGGGCAAAGTGCTCTGCCGGGACGATGTGTAGGGTCACATCCCGGTAAATGCCGCCGTAGAAAGTAAAGTCCGCTTTCTGGGGGTACACGGTGCAGTTGTCGCGGTTGTCCACGGAAATTGCCAGCAGATTTTCCTCTTTGAGGTGGTCGGTCAGGTCCACCCGGAAGGTGGAGTAGCCGCCCTTGTGCTCGGCCAGCTTTTCCCCGTTCAGGTAAACGGCGGCGGTCATGGCTGCGCCGTCCAGTTGCAAAACAGCCTTGCCGCCTGCCGGGATGGCGGGCTTTGTCAGGGCCAGTGTATACCAGCAGGTGCCGCGGTAGTAATCGTTGCCGCCGTCCTGACCGTCCACCGCATTCCAGGTGTGGGGCAGGGTGATGGCCTCACCCATAATGGCGGTGGGGATGCCGGTGTTCTCCTTGGTAAAATGCCAGTTGCTATGATTCAGCAGGATGGTCTTGCTCATGGTAAAAACTCCTTTGTGAAAGATAGATCAAATCAGCAAAAACCGAAAGAGAGTATGAGCCCTTTCGGTTTTTGCAGGGTGTTACTGCATATGTTCTGCAATTACTTCATGACGAAGGGCGTCTTTCTTATCAGCGATGCGCTTCTGGACGTTGACCATTTCTTCCTTGGTCAGCGGGCAGCCCGGCATGGCGATCAGGGTGATGACCCAGCCCAGCATCGGCAGACCGTACTTGATGGCAAGGGTCATCCAGAAGATGCCGGAGGTGTAGGCATCCGTGGGCTGGGGCATGGTGGTGGTGTAACCCAGAATGGCCACGGCACCGGTGGCGATGACAGCAGCCACCGAGGTGATGAGCTTGTCGATCAGGCTGTAAGTGCCGGAGACAACCGCCGGGATGTAACGGCCGCTGCGGTCCAGCTCGTAGTCGATGGTATCAGCCATGTAAGAGTTGTTGGAGGTGGTGATGCACATGTTGGAGCCGTTCTGCAGCAGGGTCAGCAGGACGTAAACGATCATGTTCCAGCTGCCGATCACACCGATCTGACGAGTATCGGTAAAGATGAAGAACAGGATCAGCACAGAGGTGATGGCCATGCTGACGCAGGTCCAGGTCACGATGCCCTTCTTGCTGCCTTTTTTGCCTACATACTTTGCACCGAAGGCCGCAAAGAAGATGGAAGGCACCATGCTGATCATGCTAAGGGTGGTAGCAAGACCCATGTTGCCGATGAGGATGCCGTTCAGCATCGTGTTGATGATGGCCTGGCTGCCTACCTGCTGTGCCAGCTTATCGGAAGCGTGGGAGGCAACATAGCACTGCAGGGGCTTGTTGTGTTTGAACACCTCAAGAATATCTGCAACCTTCAGCGGTTCGTGATTTTTGCTGATGCCCTCAAAGTTTTCGGGCTTATCGTAGGCGGAGATGCCGGCGCAGACGATCAGGGTGCCGATGCCGGCAATGATCAGGACGATGGTGCAGACCGTGCTGAGGAAGCCCTGATTGAAGGTGCCGCCGCACTTGGGCAGGATGACGGTGTAGACCAGCATGCTCATGCCCATGGGCACGAAGTAGTTCAGCGCAGTGGTCCAGACACCGATGGTGGGACGCTGGCGGGGATCGTTGGTCATAATAGCCGGCAGGTCTGGATGGTCATGTTGCTGACGGTATAGCCGATGATGTAAATAATGTAGGTCAAAACGAACACCGGCAGGCCGAAGCCCTTGCTGGAACACAGGTTGAACATACACAGTAGGCCCACCGCTTCGATCAGGTAGCCGCTGATCAGCAGAACGCGCAGCTTGCCGAAACGGGTGTTGACGCGGTCGTAGACGAATGCCAGCATCGGATCGGTGAAGGCGTCCAGAATGCGGGCCAGCATCAGGATGATGCCAACGGTTGCAGTGGTGATGCCGTAGCCGATGCTGGCAGAATAACTTGCCATACCGATCAGGGAGTAGACGCTCATGCCCACAAAGGCGTTGCAGGCGTAGCAGATGATCTGCCATGTTTTGGCGCGGCGGTACTGGACGTCGTCTACCTCACTGGCACTGGGTTTCTTTTGGAACATAATGTTTTTCCTCCTTTTTGTGTGAACTGAGTTCTGCTTTTTCTGACACCAGAATAACAGAATGCAATAGGTACTGCCAGACAAAAAATTGGAATTAAGGATAAAAATTCGTGTAGTTCTGACCGCTCAACGAAAAATTTACCAATAACGTGAAAAATTATCCTTTTTGCTCCGCACAGACCTGTTACAATAGGCACAGAGAAAACACGGCTTCTGATAAAAAGGAGAATCATCATGCTGCCATGGAGAATGCACAGGTGTTCGGCATACCCCAGCCGCAGATCTTTGTCAGCGAGCGCACCCCGGAGGGCGCAGAACTGACCCAGATGGAGTATGAGTTCTATCCGCAGGCACTGGAACACGTCATTCGCAAGGTGGCAGAGGAGTTCAAGGGCGACCTGATCGTGACCGAAAACGGCATTGCCACTGCCGATGATGCCCGCCGTGTGGCATTTATCCGGCAGGCACTGGATGGCGTGCAGCACTGCATCGCCGACGGCATCCCGGTGAAGGGCTACTTCCATTGGAGCCTGATGGACAACTTTGAGTGGCAGAAGGGCTATGCCATGCAGTTCGGCCTGATCGCCGTGAACCGTGAAACCATGGAGCGGACCGCAAAGCCCAGCCTTGCGGTGCTGGGGGAGTATTGCGGGGCTTGAGAGGGGGCTCCGGGCATCGGTAGAAAAAACGGCGGAAGTATGATATACTGTTTCTATCAATGAGCCGGAGGGATTACGCATGAATGTTCTCCAGAATATGATGCTGTTTTCCGAGCTTGTCCAGTGCGGCGGAAATGTATATACATGGTGCTATGATGCACAGGGGAAGCTCTTGCGGAGCAACTGCCCGGACGAAGCATTTCTTGCCAGTGCGTTTGAATTGTTCGGCTGCAAACAGCGGATGCTGGAGCATGGGAATCGGAACGATGTACCCGTTACCTTGGGGACGGCATTGGGTCTTTTGTGGGGCACAGCCTTTGAAAAGGAAGAGGGAAAACTGAAGCGTGTCTGGGTCATCGGGCCGGTGTTCCATCGGGATGTGACAATGCGCGGAATCGAGGAAGGGCTGAAATATTACAGCAAGCTGGAGATCAGTGTGGCATGGACGATCCAACTTTACAAAGCCCTTGAAGAAGTTCCTACCCTGCAAAACACCATTATGAACCGCTATCTGCTGATGATGCACTACTGCCTGACCGGGCAGCGGCTGGAGTTGAGCGATGTGAACAGCAGTGCAGCACAGGACGAACGGCTGAAAAGCGATGCGATTCCCCATGACCGGCATAAGATCTGGATGGCGGAGCAGGGAATGCTGCAAATGGTCCGCACCGGAGACCTGAATTACAAGCAGGCGCTTTCCAACAGTATGAGCATGAGTGCAGGCGTGCCGGTGCAGAGCAGCGATGTTCTGCGCCAGAGTAAGACTTCCGTCATCGTGTTCACCTCGCTGGTGTGCCGTGCCGCCATTGAGGGCGGTCTTTCCCCGGAGGAGGCGTACTCGCTGGGGGACAGCTACATTCAGACGGCAGAAGCGGCAAAATCGTTGGATGAGCTGCACCCGCTTGCAATGATGATGTACGATGATTTCATCTGGCGTGTCCACAAGCACCGGACGAACCCGAACCTCAGTATGCAGATCCAGAAATGTGTGGATTATATCGAGATGAATCTGGACAAAAAGATCGTAGCAGAAGATCTTGCTGCCCTGGTGGGCTACACGGAATATTACCTCACCCACAAATTCAAGGAAGAAACGGGTCTGAGCGTCACGAACTATGTGAAGTTTGCAAAGGTCGAACGTGCGAAAGTTCTGCTGAAAAGCACACCGCTCAGCGTCCGGGAAATCTCCGAGCAGCTTGGCTTTGCCACCCGCAATTATTTCAGCGCGGTCTTTCAGCAAGTCACCGGAAAAACGCCCATGGAGTTCCGGGAAACATAAAGCAGAACAGGCATCCTGCGTTACCGTTTGGCGGTATCGGACAGGATGCCTGTTCTGCTATGAAGAAGAAAAATGGGGGAGAATGGCTCAGTTGAGGAACTTCTCGTTCAGGGTCACGCCAAAGTCGTGGGCAATGGCACGGAGGTCGTCGTCGGTGATGGTCTGCCGGATGATGCCGCCGCCCATGGAGAGCACCTTGACGTAAATTTCTGCGCTCTTTTCAATGGTGTGGACCAGACCAAAGGTGATGTCAAAGTCCGGGCCGGAGGCAAACAGACCGTGCTGTGCCCAGATGGCAGCCTGATATCTTCTGTTTTATACCCTGCGTGGTGCGGGGCTCATCGAGCAGGGGGAAAGCCATGTGGTACTCAGCACCGTGGACAGCATGGTGACCACCGGATTGGCTCTCCACGAAATGCTTGCCTTATGTGCACAGAGCATTCTTGCAGAAGCTGAAACCACCAGCGCACGGCAGGTCATTTTGCAGGCAGCGGAGACCCTGCGCAAAAATTACCAGCAGGAACTTTGCCTTGCCGACCTGCTGGCAGAGGCGCACATGAGCAAAAGCTATTTTCTGCGGCTGTTCCGGCGGTATATGGGCACGACACCGTATAATTATCTGGTCAACTTCCACATCACACAGGCAAAGGAACTGCTTGTCCTCACCGACCACAGCGTCAGCGAAATTGCACAGAAGGTAGGCTTTGGGGATGCCAGCAATTTTTCCACCCGCTTTGCAAAAGCCACCGGGTAAAGCCCTCTGCAATACCGCAAAAGTGCGCTGAAGCCGGTGGAGGGGGCACGGTGAGCGGAGGAATTGTGTCAAAATGACACAATTCCTCCGGGTGCTTTCATAGAACCATGGAATGTGAATATTTTGCCTTCAGGGGAGTTCATTTTTTGTGCTGAATCTCGTGAAAAGCGTATAAAAAGCTTGCAATCTTCTGCAAAATGTGATATATAGATTATACGAAACACTGCTTTAAAAGAACACTCCACCGTTCAATGATGTGTAAATGGGAGGTGCCTGCCATGACTGCTGTGATCTATGCCCGCTATTCAACTGACAGCCAGCGCGAGGAATCCATTGAAGGTCAGATCCGGGAATGCACCGCCTATGCGGAAAAGAACGGCTTCACGGTGGTGAAGCATTACATTGACCGTGCCATCTCCGCCAAGACCGATAACCGCCCGCAGTTCCAGCAGATGATCAAGGACAGTGAGCGTGGCATCTTTGACGTCATCATTGTCTGGAAGCTCGACCGCTTTGCCCGAAACCGCTACGACAGTGCCCGGTACAAGACTCAGCTGAAGCGAAACGGCGTGAAACTGGTATCGGCAACGGAAGTCATTTCGGCTGGCCCGGAGGGCATTATTCTGGAATCGGTGCTGGAAGGCTACGCCGAGTATTACTCCGCTGATCTGTCCGAAAAGGTCATTCGCGGCATGACCGAAAATGCTCTCAAGGGCATTTATAATGGTGGCACGATTCCGTTCGGATACATGATCGATGAGACCCGGCATTACCAGCCCGACCCGCTGCTGGCTCCGTATGTGGAGCAGACGTTCCAGAAGTATGCAGACGGCGCGACTATGACCGACCTGCGGGATTGGTTAAAGGCACACAACATCAAAAATTCGATGGGCGGGGAGATGTCCTACAATACGATTCAGCGGATGCTGAGTAATCGCCGGTACATCGGCGAATTGCGTTTGCGGGATGTGGTACAGCCCAATGCGATCCCGGCATTGGTATCAGGTGAACTTGTCGGGGCAAGGCCCCTCCATCTTGCTACGCAAGACCGTTCTGTCGCTTAAAAGCCCCACTGGGGCTTTCATTGCTCCGCTTCGCTGCGCAAACGCGAACCTGTTCAACAAGGTGCAGGAAAAGCTGGCGAAAAATAAAAAGGCCCCCGTCCGTCATAAGGCAGAGGAAAGCTATCTGCTCACCACCAAGCTGTACTGCGGCAAGTGCGGTGCACTGATGTTCGGAGAAAGCGGTGTCAGCCACACCGGGAAAATGTATACCTACTACAAGTGTGCTGCTGCCAAGAAGAAAAAGACCTGCGATAAAAAGGCCGTGCGGAAACAGTGGCTGGAAGATCTGGTGATCAACGAGACCATGAAGCTGGTGGAAGATGACGCTTCCATGAATGCCATCATTGCCAAAGTCATGGAATTGCAAAATCAGGAAAGCACGGATTTGCCCATCTACGGAAACGATCACTTTCGGGGAAGCTGTGAAAGCGGAGAAAAGTTCGGATATGAGTGCGCGAGGCGCACCTGATATTGAACGCTAAATCGTAAGATTTGGCGTTCTTTCTTTCATAGAGAAAACCACAAGCTATGCTTGTGGAAGAAAAGAGCCGTAGCGTTGAAACGGTAGAGAAAGAACCTCCTTTTGCTATAATTAGAAGCGGGTAACGCGAACCGCATACGAAAGCAAAAGGAGGTTCAATCCACATGGACGAGAAGAGTTTAGCACATACGAGCTGGAATTGCAAATTTCATATTGTGCTAGTACCAAAGTATCGTAGAAAAACAATCTATGGAAAACTGAGAAAAGATATCGATAAGATATTGAGAATGCATTGCGATTATAAGCATGTAGAAATCATAAGAGCGACGTCAGTATGCGGTTGACGTCGCTCATTGTGCGCCTTTAGGCGCGGCTGGTATTGTGGCCCCTATGGGGCCGTTCTGCATACCCCGCGTTTCCACGCGGGGTTATGATTGCTCCACTCCGCTGCGCAAACGCGAACGTTTGAGAATGCGCCGATTTCGGCAGCTTGCAAGAAAACACAAGGAAAACTTTGGCAAAAAGAGAGAGCCAGGTGGGTTTGTTTTGCTTATTTGTTTTTTACCAGCAGCGCCTGATACGGTTCCAGCTCCACATCCGCCAGCCAGACGGAAGTGCCCTCCGGGGTGTGATACTCGCCGCCCAGAGCGTCCAGACTTGCCCCTGCCGGGTACTCGGTAAAGTTGAACAGTCCCACCAGCGTTTCCTCGCCGCGCTTGCGTACCAGTGCCAACACGCCGGGGTTGTGGCTGTCCCATGTGGTCACCCACGCATCCGGGGCAAAGCAGGGGTCTGCACGCATTTGGCGCAGCTGCTCCATGCCCTGCCACAGCTGGTTTTGCAGTGTGCCCTTTCGGGTGCGCTGCTTGGCATCCTCCCAGTTGAATTTGCTGCGGTGCAGGTTGCGGCTGTCCTCCACACGGTCGGGGTCGTTTTTGTAATCCCAGCCATTGAGCTGCGCAATTTCATCGCCGCAGTTCAGCATGGGGAAGCCCTGCAAAAACGCCATAGCAGTATGCAGCAGCAGGTCACGCTTTACCGCGTAGTCCAGTGCGGTTTTGTCGTTCTTTTCCAGTGCCTGCTCCACGCCGCACAGGCTGGCAGTGGTGCCGCAGCTCCGGGCATCGCCGGTGGCGGGGTCGTAGTTGTACAGCTCGCCCTTTGCCCAGCTGCCGGGGAAATTGCCCTCGTAGAAGTGGTACAGGTATTCCTTGTGCTTCTGCGGGTCGATACCCAGCCGGTTTTCCACCGCCTCATCCAGACCCCAGCCGATGTCATCGTGGCAGCGCAGATAGTTCACGAACCAGCAGTTGTCCGGCAGGGCGTGGAGGGCATCCAGCTGCGCCTTCAGCAGCCGGGTGTCCCGGCTGGCAAGGGCACCCCACAGGTTGACCATGGTGGACACGTTGTAGAGCATGTGGCATTCCGGCTTTTCCGGGGTACCGAAATAAGCCGCCAGCTCCTTGGGAGCCATGACCACTTCGCCCTTGAGGATGACCGCCGGGCAGACGCATTCCAGCACCATGCGGAGCATCCGCACGATGGTGTGTACCTGCGGCAGATTGCGGCAGGTGGTGCCCAGCTGCTTCCAGATGTAGGGCACTGCATCAATGCGGAACACCTCCACACCCAGATTTGCAAGGTGCAGGATGCTCTTGGTCATGTCCACGAACACTGCCGGGTTGGCATAGTTCAGGTCCCACTGGTAGTCGTGGAAGGTGGTCAGCACCCACTTGTGCATCTCCTCACACCATGTAAAGTTGCCGGGCGCAGTGTTGGGGAACACCTGCGGCACAGTCTGCTCGTACTGGTCGGGGATGGTGCGGTCGTCATAGAGATGGTAATAGGCCTGAAACCACGGGTCGCCCGCCTTTGCCGCCATGGCCCAGCGGTGGGTGCTGGCGGTGTGGTTCATGACAAAATCCAGACACAGGCTGATGCCCGCCTTGCGCAGTTCACGGGTCAGGTTTTCCAGATCCTTGTTGGTGCCAAGGGCAGGGTCTACGGTGTCGAAATCCTCCACCGCATAGCCGCCATCGTTGTGGGGATGGGGCATCTGCAGCAGGGGCATCAGGTGCAGATAGGTCAGCTTCTGCTCCTTGAGGTAGGGCAGCTTCTTTGCCAGCTCTTTCAAGTTCCCGGCAAAGAGGTCGGTGTACATGGTCATGCCGAACATATTGCCCCGCTTGTACCACTCCGGGTCGGCAGAGCGTGCCTTGTCCAGTGCTTTCAGCTCGGCACTGCGGGCGTTGTAGGCTTCTGCCATCTCCCGCTCCAGAACTTCCAGCCCTTCCCGGTTGTGGTACAGTTCCATGAACAGCCATTCCAGCTCGTCCTTGTGCTTGGCAAACCGGGACGCAAATTCCTGTTTTGCTGCCATGGTTCAGCCCTCCACTTCTGCAAGGGTGGGCATGGCAGGGATAGCACCATGGCGGCTGGTGGTGATGCTGGCAGCTTTATTGGCAAAGGCCAGAATGCCTTCCAGCTTGTCCACAGTCAGGGTGTCCAGCTCCTCCTTGCAGAGCTTGGACAGAGCAGCCCCAAAGAAGGTGTCGCCTGCGCCGTTGGTGTCGCCCACCTTGCAGGGAACGCCAGCCACATGGCCGGTCTTGTCCCCAAAGCGGTAGAATACGCCGTTTGCACCCAAGGTGACGAAAATCAGCCGGATGCCGTTCTGTGCCAGTTGTGCCGTGCCGCTTTCGCAGTCGGTGGTGCCGGTGAGCAGGGGCAGCTCCTCATCGGAAACTTTCAGAATATCCACCAGCGGCAGGGGAGCCTTCATCTGGGCAATGGCATCCTCTTTGTTCTTCCAGAGGTTGGCACGGTAGTTGGGGTCGTAGGTGATGGTAGCACCCAGCTTTTTGGCACGGGCAGCAGCGTCCAGCGTGGCAGTGCGAGAGGGGTCGGCGGTCAGGCTGACAGAACCGAAGTGGACGATTTTGGCAGCTTTCAGAGCCTCGTCCGAAATGTCCTCTTTGCACAGCATCACGTCAGCGTTGGCACTGCGGTAGAAGCTGAAGTCCCGCTCACCGGTGGCATCCACCGAGACCACCGCCATGGTGGTGGGGTGGTCTGCATCCACCGCCATGCCGGAAACGTCTACCTTGTTTTCTGCCAGAACCTCTTTCAGGTAGCGGCCAAAGGCATCTGCGCCCACCTTGCCGATAAAGGCAGTCTGTGCGCCCAGTCTGGAAGCAGCCACAGCCAGATTGGCCGGGGCACCGCCGGGGTTTGCGGCAAACTGAGGAATGCCGCGTGCATCCTTGCCGGTCTGGGTCAGGTCGATCAAAACTTCACCAATCGTTAAAATGTCCATGATAATTCTCCTTGTTTTTATCCTATAAGCTAAAACCCAACGATCACCGCTGGAACAGATAATGAATGTAAGCGGCTGCACGCTCCGGGTGCGGTGCATTCTGCACCACCCCAAGATAGACCTTGCCAGAAAAACCTGCCTGCCTGACAAACGGCGTGTCCGAAATATCCAGCACGGTCCCACCGGCGTTCAGACCCGACAGGGCATGGAAAGACGCATCCAGTGTCCGCAGATCGAGAAAATAATCATCTGCCAACAGTCGATCCCGTGCATATTCGTCCATCAGAACAACATCTAACCGCTGGGCACTGACTGCACCCAGCAGCTTCATCTCCGAAGCATATACATACTGCTCCTCTGCGCGTTCGCTTTCGCTGAGCAGCAAGCCGGACAGCAGATCGACCTGTTGCTTTTTGGTCAGACCCTGCGCCTCGGCAAAGCCGGTGGTAAGCTGTTCCGTCAGATCAGACCCGGCAGTGATATTTACCAGACCAAGGTAAAGCACATCCTCTTTTTTCGTCACATGGCGGTAGGCTGCATAGCCAAGGATATAGACGACGATGAGCACGATCGCAATGGGCAGCTTGTAATATGCCCAGATGTGCTCCCACTTTTTGCGCCCATGGAGGGAGCGGAGCGTATCCCGGTCAGTTTTTGTCATGGTCGTATTCCTCGTGTACTGCATCAGGGTCTCCACCGATCAGATAGAGGATCCGAAGCATCAGAAAGGAGCAGAGCATGGCGCAGAAGCCCATGCCCAGCAGGAATGCAGGCGTGAACACAAACACCATGACGTACCCCATGATGCCATAGATCGCCGCCATCAGCAGGGTGCAAAACAGATACCGGACACCCACGAGAAACGCTGTTTTCAGGATGCCGAAGGTGGTGTTTTCAAACCGTGCCAGCAGAGGAAAGGCATACAGCAGAACGATGCCGTACAGAACTGCCGCACCAATAAGCGTTGCAGTGAGCAGCGTCCAGAAAATGTTTTCGCTCCACATTCGGCGCAGTACAAAGCCATCCACAGCCAGGAAACTGCCGACTGCCAGCAGGATAAGCCAGAGTTTTGTGGCAGGCTTAAAATTTTCCCGGAACGCCTTAAAAAACATCCGGGTCAGACCATCGTCCCGATCTTCTGCCATTTTGAGTGTGACGTAGAACAATGCGGTCGTAGAAGCCCCTATGGTAACGATGGGCAGGCTGCACACGAGCCATAAGATGTTCAGGTAAGCACTATAAGTCAATTTCGTCAGCACAGCAAACAGCGGCTTGTCCGTATTGCACAGGTCACGCATGGGGGTTCTCCTTTCGCTCAATCTCCTGTGGATTCGCGCAGGATCAGGTTGGTTTCCGTATAGACGGTGCGATAGTTCAGCGATGGCTCTTCGATGCGGGTCATAAGCAGATTGGCAGCGGTGTAGCCCATGATCTGTTCATGGATATGGATCGAAGTCAGACGGGGGGCAAAGTAGGAAGCCTCCTGACTGTCATCGAAGCCGCAGACCCAGATATCATCGGGAACCGAATACCCCAGCTCATTCAATGCCTTGACCAGATCCATGGCAACAAAGTCATTGGCGCAGACAAAGGCCTCCGGCATCGTTTTGAACCGACGGATGGTTTCGTACAGGGATGCCGGATAGTTCTGCTGTCCAGATGGCATCGCACAGGTGCTCAGGCCTTCTGTCAGACCAAGGTGCTCCATTGCATCCTTATAAGCCATATAGCGCTCAAAGAAGGACTGACAGTGGTTTTTATCCCCCGCAAAGCTGATGCGTTTTTTGCCGCGCTGGACCATGTGGGCCACTGCATTCTGGATCTCAGTGCGGTTTTCCATATAAAGGCGGTCGGCTTTAAGAGGAGGACGCATCTCCATCACAGGGGTGTCTACAAACAGCAGCGGAACATCCAGATCGCACAGCATCTGTGCGTAGTCATAGTCGAATACTTCAAAGCAGATGATGCCGGCTGTGCGCTGGATGTTGAGAGAAGATGGAAGTTTTTTCTCTTTCAGTTCTGTGGGAGAAATGCGATGAATGGTCATGCCGCTGTGCAGATGGTCGATTTCTGACTGGAAACGATCCAGCATCATGGAGGAAAAGTGAGAGCTGCTCAGAAACTGGGTCGTCAGCATGGCGATCTCCCGTTTGTCACTCGGCAGAATGAAAGGCTCTGCTGCTTTTGCAGCGTCTTCCTGAAACAGCGGCAGATAGGCAAACTGCTTATAGCCCATTTCGGCGGCTTTGCGCAGAATCTTCTCCCGTGTGGCATCTGCCAGCACACCGGTGTTGTTGATGGCCTTTGAAACTGTGTTGCGGGAAAGCTGCAGTTCGCTTGCAATATCCTGAATGGTGACCTTGGTTGCCATAAGTCATCCTCTTTCCTTATAATATAGAGGCGGATGTTCTTTCTTTTATAGATAAAGTCTGGTGACGGATCTTATTCTTTGCGACTCCAGTATAGTGCAAATGCACAAATTAGTCAAATGCAAAAATGCAAATCATCATTTTGCATATTTGCGCACGTTCGGATTTGTGCATCTGTACGAATCCACAGTAATTGTTGATGTATACCATAAATTATCGTTGACATTCGCTTGCTTGAGTGGTATAAATGAATTAAGGAAGTTTACATTTGCACAATTGAAGCGAAAAACGTAAAATTCAAAGGTGCAAATGTAAAACGCAAATCAAAAGGAGGAGAATGATTCATGAAAGCAAAGACGGCCTCGCCGGAAACGGCTGTGCTGACAGCAGAACGCAAGCTGCACAACACATGGGTCTACATCAAACGGCATTGGCAGCTTTACCTGCTGTTCCTGCTGCCTGCCGTGGCGCTGACGCTGGTGTTCAAGTACGCTCCCATGGGCGGTGTGCTGATCGCATTCCAGAAGTACAATCCCTTCAGGGGCATCTGGGGCAGCGAGTGGGTAGGCTTCAAAAACTTTACCCGCTTCATGTCCTCGCCGGACTTCCAGCGTTATCTGATCAACACCCTGAAGCTGAGCGTCTACGGTTTGCTGTGGGGCTTCCCGATCCCCATCCTGCTGGCATTCCTGCTCAACCGTATCGAGAGCAAGAAGATCAAGCAGAAGGTGCAGCTGGTGCTGTATATGCCCAACTTCATCTCGGTCATCGTGCTGTGCGGCATCGTCCGGGTGCTGCTGAGTGTTACTGGCCCGGTGAACGGCCTGCTTCACACCAGCATCAACTTCATGACGCTGCCGGAAGCGTTCCGCCCCATCTACATCATCAGCGGCATCTGGCAGGGTGCCGGCTGGGCATCCATCATGTACACCGCATCCCTTTCTAACGCCAGCAAAGATCTGAAGGAAGCTGCGATGATCGACGGCGCAAACCTGATTCAGCAGATCATGACGGTGGAGTGGCCCGCCATTAAGGATATGGTCGTGATTCAGTTCATCCTGCAGGCAGGCAACATCATGAGCATCGGTTTTGAAAAAGCCTATGCCCTGCAAACTGACCTGAACCTGAACACTGCCGAGATCATTGCAACGTACGTTTATAAAAAGGGCCTGTTGGACGGCGATTACAGCTTTTCCACGGCAGTCGGTCTGTTCAACACCGTTGTCAACGTCATCCTGCTGATCGCAGTGAACAAGATCGTTGCCAAAATGAACGATGGCAAGGGCTTGTAAGGAGGGGTTTACCATGGCAAAACAGAAAAAATCAAAAATGGCCCTCTACACCAGACAAGATAAGATCATCCTGTACTGCGGCTACGCACTTCTGGGCTTGTTCCTGCTGGCGATCATCGTTCCGATGATCTACATCGTCATCGCGTCCTTTATGGACCCGGTCACTCTGCAAAACAAGGGCATCTCCTTTGATTTCAGCAAGTGGAGTCTGGATGCTTACCAGCGTGTCGTTTCGGACAAGCAGATCTGGGTCGGCTTCAGGAACGCAATCCTTTACTCGATCATCTTCACCATCATCTCGGTAGCTGTGACGATGCTTGCCGCTTATCCCATGTCGCTGCCGGACTTCAAAGGCAAAAAGATCTTCAACACCTTGTTTGTGATCACGATGTTTTTCAGCGGCGGTCTGATCCCCACCTACCTGCTCATCAACAATCTGGGTCTGCTGGATTCCATGTGGGCGGTCATTCTGCCGGGAGCATTCAGCGTGTGGAACATGATCATTGCCCGTACCTATTATCAAGGCATCCCGCGTGAGCTGCGTGAAGCTGCGGATGTGGATGGAGCCAGCGAGATGCTTTACTTCTTCAAGATCCTGCTGCCCGTCTGTATGCCGGTGGTGGCAGTTCTGGCCCTGTGGCAGTTCGTGGCAATGTGGAACAGCTACTTTGACGCCATGATCTACCTGAACAGCGCATCGAAGCAGCCGCTGCAGCTGGTGCTGCGTTCCATCCTGATCCAGAGCCAGCCGGAATCCGGCATGATCGCAGATATCCAGAGCACTGCCGAACGTGCGAAGATGGCAGAGCTGCTCAAATATGCAACCATTATTATTTCCAGTCTGCCGCTGCTGGTGATGTATCCCTTCTTCCAGAAGTATTTTGATGCCGGCATCATGGCTGGTTCCATTAAAGGCTGAGGATATTTCAGAATTTTATGAGCCGGTACGCTCATCTGTTACACGAAAAAAACATGAAAAAGGAGAAAATACCATGAAAAAGCTGATCTCTCGCCGCAACTTCCTCAAGGTCTGCGCTCTGGCGGGTTCTGCCGCTGCTCTGTCTGCCTGTGGCGGCGGCAAATCCACCGGCAGCAGCAATTCTGCTGCCGCAGCTGTGGACACGACCGGTGCCGTTGAATTTCCGCTGTCCGAAAAGGTCACCTTTACCGGTATGACCAGCTTCCCTGTGGGCAGCGAATCCGAGCCGAACAACCGCACCATCTTCAAGCGTCTGGAAGAGCAGACCAATGTGCACATCGACTGGACCGCCATCCAGTCCGACCAGTGGAGCGATAAGATCACCCTGAATATGTCCAACCCCAATACCCTGACGGATTTTGTTTTTACTGCTGATTTTACCGACAGCAATCTGCTGCGCTACGCAGATCAGGGTGTCATCCTCAATCTGGAAGACTACATTGACAACAATATGCCGAATCTCCAGAAGGTCTTTGAGCTGTACCCGGAGTACCGCACCATGTGCACCGACATCGAGGGCCACATCTGGGCACTGCCCTGGATCGAGCAGCTCGGCGCAGAAAAGACCGCCATCCAGACCATTGGCAACATGAGCTTCATCAATACCAAGTGGCTGAACTTCCTCGGTCTGTCGATGCCCACCACAGTGGACGAGTTTGAACAGGTGCTGATGGCATTCCGTGATAACGCCGCTTCTATCAAGGCAGAGTATGGCATTGACGGCGACATCATCCCCATGTCCTGCATCGTCAACAACGGCGATCAGGACCCCAGCATCCTCATCAATGGCTTTGGCGAAGGCTACGGCGATGCTGACAAGGACCGCCATATTGCCGTTACCAACGACCGGAAAGTCATCTGTGCCGCCACCCAGCAGGGCTACCGCGATGGTCTGGACTGGCTGCACAAGCTGTATGCCGAGAAGCTCATTGACCCGGAGTGCTTCACGCAGGAGTGGTCCACCTATGTTTCCAAGGGCAAGGCTGGCCGCTATGGTGTCTGCTTCAGCTGGGATGTTGCCAACATCGACAACCTGACCGACTGGGAGCCGCTGCCTGCCCTGACCGCCGATACCCGCAATATCACTCCGCAGAACGGTTCTTTCACCAGCGGCTTTGGCCGCGGCAAGTGTGTTGTCACCGCAAAGGCAGCGAATCCTGCACTGGTTTGTGCATGGCTGGATCAGATGTACGCGCCCCTCCAGTCTCCGCAGAACAACTGGGGTACTTACGGCGATGAGGAAGGCTTTAACATTTTTGAACTGTCCACCAACGATAAGGGCGAGCCCATGCTGAAGCACGCTCCTCTGGGCGATGCTTCTCCCGTGGAAGTCCGTGAAGCGCAGTGTGTCAGTGGACCTCTGGCGGTTCTGGATGATTACTATGGTGTATACGTTACCTGCCCGGACGATGCACAGTACCGTCTGGACTGGATCAAGGATATCTACACCCCGGATATGAACAACGATTATGTCTATCCCAATGTCTTTATGAGCAATGAGGACACCGAGCAGGTCTCGAACCTGCAGGCAGATCTGCAGACCTACATGAATACGCAGAAGGCTGACTGGATCATGAACGGCACTACGGATGCAGAGTGGAACGAATATCTGAGCAAGCTGGAAGCCTACGGCCTGTCCGACTATCTGGGCATTATGCAGAAATATCTGGATGCTTACTACGCATAAGAATTCTTTCCTTTGGAGGATTCCATGAACGATTTAACTTTACAAAAAGCCCGTGCCTACGAGGCCGAGCACGGCGCTGCCATTTCCCCGGCGGAACGCCCTGCCTACCACATGACTCCTTATGTGGGCTGGCTCAACGACCCCAACGGCTTCTCTTATTATAAAGGGAAGTATCACCAGTTCTATCAGTATAACCCCTACGATGTGCGGTGGGCGCCCATGCACTGGGGTCACGCCGTCAGCACCGACCTGCTGCACTGGGAGTATCTGCCCTGCGCACTTGCCCCGGATTCCCCCGCAGACAACGGCCCCGGCTGCTTCTCCGGTTCTGCCACCGAGATGGATGACGGCAAGCAGCTGCTGATGTACACCAGTGTGGTGGCAGAAAAGCAGCCCAATGGGGAGATGCGGGACATCCAGACCCAGAGCATTGCCATCGGTGACGGCCTCAACTACGAAAAGCCTGCCTGCAACCCGGTGCTGACCCAGAAAGACCTGCCGGAAGGCTTCAGCAAGTTCGACTTCCGGGACCCCAAGATCTGGCGTGAGGCCGATGGCACCTACTCTGCCGTCACCGTCTGCCTTGCCGAGGATGGCAGCGGCGCAGCGGCACTGTTCCAGAGCAAGGACGGCTTCGACTGGCACTTTGTCACGGTGCTGGAACGCTGCAACAATCAGTACGGCAAAATGTGGGAGTGCCCGGACTTCTTCCCGCTGGATGGCAAGCAGGTCCTGATGCTGGGGCCTATGGAGATGCTGCCCAAGGGCGAGTTCCACAATGGTCACAACGTCATTGCCTTCATCGGCAGCTACGACGAAGCCACCCACACCTTCACCAGGGAAAATGTGCAGCAGATGGATGGCGGCATCGACTTCTACGCCACCCAGACCACCCTTGCCCCGGATGGCCGCCGCATCATGACCGCATGGCTGCAGACCTGGTCGGACACCGAGGATAAGCCCAAGGGCTGCAAGTGGTTCGGGCAGACCATCTGCCCGCGCGAACTGCACATCAAAGATGGGCGCATTGTTCAGACCCCGGTGCGTGAACTGGATGCAGTTCACGGCAAGCGCACCTTCCACGAAAATGTGACGGTGCAAGGCGAAACTTCTCTGGAAGGCATCAAGGGTCGTGTGGCCGACCTGACCGTCACGGTGCAGCCCGGCGAATACCGCTCCTTCACCCTGAAGCTGGCCGCCGATGCAGACCATCACACCAGCCTGACCTACGACCCCTACACCTCCGAGCTGACGCTGGATCGCAGCTATGCCGGTTCCCGTGCCGACATCGTTCACCGCCGCAGCTGCAAAGTACGCAGCCAGAACGGTGCCCTGAAGCTCCGTATCCTGCTGGATAAGAACAGCATCGAAGTTTTTGTCAACGACGGTGAGCAGACCATGACCGCATGGATCTACACCCCCCAGTCTGCCGACGGCATCACCTTTGCTGCCGATGGCAAAGCAACAATCACGGCAGAACAGTTTGAACTGAATCTGTAACCTGATATTCCCTTCATTTCTCCTTCATGAAAGCACAGCCCCGCTTTGGATCCTTCTTCACCAAAGCGGGGCTGTGTTTGTTATTTGCAGTCAGTTTTTACGGTTCGATCACATTGAAAGTCTTCTCGAACTTGGAGGCGTACGCCAGCAGGCGCTTCAGAACGGTGGCATCGCCGCTGATCTGTACCTGACCCGCCTGCTGACCGGTCATCAGAGCAAACAGTTGCAGCCGCTTGCAGGTGACGGAAGCCTGCGCATCCGGATGGTTCTCGCCGGGGTAAGACAGCAGGATGCCATTCTTACGGGTTACATAGAACTGTTCCTTCACATCTGTCACCGTCAGATTCAGAGTCAGATCATCGTTCTGGGCGGCATTGGCATCGGTCATGATCGCGATGTAATCCAGCAGCATGGCGATGGTCATCTCGCCCATTGTCGCGGTCAGTCCATTGGCTGAGCGCGCCAGTTTGGACAGGTTGCCCTTGCGCAGCTCGGCGGCACCCATCAGATAGGCATTGCGCCACGCGCCGGACTCTGCCTGATAGCCAAGCTGTTCCAGTGCATCTGCGCACAGATTGCGTGCTTTCTGATTGGACGGGTCGGCGTAGACCAGTTCTTTGGTGATCTGCGCCACCCATTGATACTCGCCCTTTTCGTAGTCTTTTTTCGCTTTGCAGAGCACCAGCTCTGTGCTGCCCAGATATTCCACCAGCTTCCTGGCGGTATCGCTGGGCGGGAGCGGGTTCAGGTTGACCGGGTTGGCATCGTACCAGCCCAGATATTTCTGGTAAACGGCCTTGGAATTGTGCGCCAGTGTGCCGTAATACGGCCGGGTGTACCAGACCTTTTCCAGTTTTTTGGGCAGGGTCAGCATCGCCGAGATCTCATTCGAGGTATATCCCTGGTTCATGTAATGCAGGGTCTGGTCGTGGATGAACTTATAGATGGCGGCTGTGTTCAGCAGATACTCATGGATCTCCTCGCCCCAATGCGGCCAGTTGTGGCTCTGGAACACCACATCGGTCTTGTCACAGAAGCGCTGGTCAGCCTCGATGATATACTTTGCCCACTCGTTGGCATCGCGCACCTCTGCGCCGCGCAGGGTATAGAGGTTGTGCAGGGTGCCGGTGCAGTTTTCCGCCATCCAGAGGGCGCGGTATTTCGGGAAATAGGCGTTCATCTCGGCGGGGGCTTCGGTGCCGGGGGTCAGCTGGAATTCGATCTCCAGCCCGTCGATGGTCAGCTTCGGAACATCTTCCCCGATCTCGTAGGTAGGCGCGATGAGGGACACCGTACCGGTGGACTGTCCCATGCCGATGCCCACGCTCAGCGCACCCTTTTCGCCCTTGTCAAGCACCGTGCCGTATTGGAACTGTGCGCGCCGCGCCATGGCGATGCCCGCGTAGACATTCTCGCTGATGGCGTGCTTCAGAAAGCCCGCCGGCGCAAGCACAGGGACCTTGCCGGAAGCCAGCTGGTCTTGGAGCGAAAGGCTCGCATCTGCTGCCTGTGCGCGGTCGATGATACCCTCCACGCCGCCGAAGTGATCCACATGAGAGTGGCTGTACAGCACCGCCTTGATGTCCAGCGGACCGAAGCGCTCCTCCATCAGCTCCTTGGCTGCCTTCATGTTTTCCTTGCACATTAGCACATCAAACACGATCCAACCGTGGTCGGTGCGGATAAAGGTCGTATTGGCCATATCAAAGCCGCGCACCTGATAGATGCCGTCGCACACTTCAAACAAACCGGCCTTGGCGTTCAGCTGCGTGTTCCGCCACAGGCTCGGATTGACGGTGTCCGGCGCGTCCCGGTTCAAATCGCCGTAGCTCTGCAGATCCCATGCAGATCTGTTATCATCACCATCAATGATCCTGCCTTCCGCGTTGTCCAGCCAGCCGCGCTCTGCGTTGGCAAACTCCCGCCGGTCGGAAAAATCCAGCGCTTCATACCATTCGGCGTTCTTTTCTGCCGTGATAGCCGTTGCCTCTTCGATCTCGCCCGGTTGGGTGGAGTCCTTGAAAATGTCTGTGATAAAGTTCAGACTGTTTTCGTTGGTGCTGCCTGCTGCATGCGCAGTCAGAGATGCGCCGCAGGCCAACGCTGCAGCTGCCGAAGCGGAAATAAAGTTTCTGCGGGTCATCTTCATAGTGGTTTGCCTCCTTTATATCTGGGTCGATTTTACACAGACCGTGGGCGGCTGCCAGCCGCGCAGGGCATTCCAGTCGGGCTTATAGATGCGCAGGAAGAGATGAAATTCAGTCTCTCCGATGGGAAGCCAGTTCTCTGTGTTTTCCGGCATCGCATGGGAAAGTGTGACATCCACAGAACCGTCTGCATTCCGATTCAGGACAGACCGGTCATTGATGCAGTAGCGATTGATGGGATTGTCGATGAGAAAATCGTCCTCGCCATAGGCGGTCACGGACCAAAACCCCTTCTCTAATGTCGGAGGGAACGAATCGAAATGCAGTGTATAGGTCTTTTTGCCGGTCAGGACTGTGCCGGTGCTGTCCACATCTGTTTTAGGGTAGATGGCAACATCGGTGGTGTTGGCACCCAGACCCCGCAGCGCCACCATGGTACGGTAGGTATATGCTGTGCCAAAGTTGCCGATGGGGTCGCCGAAATAGATCCACTGACCCATCTGGCGTGTATAGCACTCCGATTCGCTTTGCAGCTTTTTCTTCAGCTGGAGCAGCATCAGCTTCCAGCGCAGCCCGCTGAACAGACCCAGCGCCTTGTCATCGAACTTCTCACCGGGGCCGACATGCAGTGCTGCAAGCTCCCGGAGTACCGGCGCATCTGCTGCAGCGGGCGGGTTGGTTTCCATCAGCTGGTTAGCGGTATCAAAGAATTCCTTTGCGTCCATAGCAAGAACGTGCTTTACCGGCACAAAGTCATTGGCAGGGTCATAGCTGCCTGCGGGGGCGGTCCATCCACCCGCCTGATAGGCGGAAAGCGGCATCAACTGCATCCTATCCTGAATGGCCCGGACGTTGGGCAGATCCTCCTGTCCGGAAAGCACGATGCGGGCAATGGTCCAGACCATCGTGGTAGGCACATCAATGCGCTGCACCCCTTCCGGCAGTTCGCCCTGCCAGTCTGCACGGGTAATGGCATAAAGCCCCGGCGTTTCCAGCACAGCGGCGGTGTTTGTCCACGCATCCAGCACCTGTACATTAAAAAAGCGGTCGGTCTGCGGCACGCCGTAGATCATTGGTTCTGCGCCGACATCAAGAAACGCCTGCGTATAGATGGTATCCACATTCGGCGTAACCACCACACGGGTCGTTGCATCTGCCAGCTTTTCCGCATGGATGAACTGATTGATGGGGGCCTTGTTGCTTGTAGCTGTGCGGGTGTTTGTGGAAGCCGTCCGCGTAGCATCCATGATCACCAGCGGAAAGGCGTACAGATACGCCTGTTCCAGAAGTTCCTGCGCCGCCATCGTCTGCTGTGCTGCGGCGGCTTTCTCTACGGGCAAAAGTGTAGCTGCGCAGACCACCGCAGCCGCAGTGGAAATGTTCAGAAATTCCAGGCGTGTCAGTTTCATGACGTGAAACCTCCTGTTATGCTTTTTGCTTTATGCGTATGCGCTTTATGGGGAAAACCATTCGGTGTTCTGCGTTCATCATACGAAAAGAATGCTGAAAAGTCAATAGTTTCTATGCGAGACACGCAAAAACGTGAGTTTTAACAAAAAATGCCTCGGATTATTGTTGAAAGCTCCATTGAATTGCGCTTTTTCACGAATCCTCCTTGTCGGCCGCACGGCAGTATGTTATACTAAAGTCATCAACTGACAAAGGAGCACTGCAATGAGCGACCTGAATAGATGGATGCAAAAACACAATCTCTGCCCGGAAAACATTTTATATCTTTACCGCAGCGACCGGAAAACGGTCCTTCACCGCATGGACGGCGGGGAAGCCGCACTGTATGCGCCGATGCACGGCGTCCTGTCTGTTCTGCCGGAGGATCTGTTCCTGAACATCAGCAAGGGGATCGCAGTGAACCGCAGCCAGATCGTAAACATCGGCAACGATGGCGTTTATACCATGTCGGACGGCCGCACGTTTCAGGGACGCAAGCGCGGCCTGAGCAGTCACCGCCGCCTGCGCATGGAGATCGGGCTGTCCGACACGAAGCCTCGCCCCATGAGCATGAGTCTGCTGGAAAAATGCAGCCTGCTGGACGATATGCCGCTGGCGTTCTGTGTCATCGAGCTGGTCTTCAATGAAGATGGACACGGCGTGGATTTCATCTTCCGCTATTGCAATGCGGAAATGGCCAATATCGAGGGTGTGCCGGTGGAGGAAATGCTGGACCGCTCGTTTTACAAGGTGTTCCCCAATGGGGACAAAAAGTGGCTGGTGTCCTATGCAGATGTGGCGCTGAACGGTACGAAGCATACCCTCCACGATTACAGCCTGGAGGTGGACAAATACCTGACCATCCACTGCTATCAGCCCGAACCGGGGTATTGTGCCTGTGTGCTGCAGGCTAACGAGCCCTGAAGCAACAGGCGGCGTGGCCCATACAACGGGTCATGCCGCCTTTTGCTTTTGTTTTGTACCGCGCACGATGAGGCCAATGGGGGAAAGGTTGGCGATGCCGGGATGCAGGGAAGAATACGCTGTTAGCTGGGGCAAGGAATTTCTATCTACGCCCTCCGCGAGGAGGGCGACGGTGAGCATGTGTTTACAGATGAAGAACCGTTAATTTCTATCCACGCCCTCCGCGAGGAGGGCGACCTTCGGCCAGATCTGTCTGCTTCTTCCCTGTCATGATTTCTACCCACGCCCTCCGCGAGGAGGGCGACCTCGCCCTCGCGGCATCCCGTCCAGAACAGAATATCATTTCTATCCACGCCCTCCGTGAGGAGGGCGACTTTGCGATGCCGCCAACGTTCAGACCGCCCTTTCCATTTCTATCCACGCCCTCCGCGAGGAGGGCGACGCCCGCCACCTTGGCGCTGCCTTCGCTCTTCGTATTTCTATCCACGCCCTCCGCGAGGAGGGCGACCCGGCGAGGATTAGTTTTTTGCCACGTCCTCCTCGATTTCTATCCACGCCCTCCGTGAGGAGGGCGACTACGGCGAGCTGCTGCGCATTGCCCAGCAAGCCATTTCTATCCACGCCCTCCGTGAGGAGGGCGACAGATGGAGGGCCGCGGAATCAACTGCGCCATTGAATTTCTATCCACGCCCTCCGTGAGGAGGGCGACGGCTGATGCTGCGGTCATCGTAGACCCGGAACACATTTCTATCCACGCCCTCCGTGAGGAGGGCGACCGTGGGCTTACCGTACACGAGCCAGATTCGGCAGACATTTCTATCCACGCCCTCCGTGAGGAGGGCGACGCTGAGAAGGTCGTCGCCACCTCTGCATCCAGCATATTTCTATCCACGCCCTCCGTGAGGAGGGCGACCAGGAGATGCTCGACAACGTGACCAAGGGCGAGGCATTTCTATCCACGCCCTCCGCGAGGAGGGCGACTGCCCGCCAGAGAGCGGGAGGTATCCTGCTGGTAATTTCTATCCACGCCCTCCGCGAGGAGGGCGACGGAGATGCTGCCGTTGGTGTTGCGGCTCACAGGGGTATTTCTATCCACGCCCTCCGCGAGGAGGGCGACACCATCATCAGTTACACATCCGACAGCATCAAAATTTCTATCCACGCCCTCCGCGAGGAGGGCGACTGTACGCGAGGACGAAATAGGAGCCATCATTGTATTTCTATCCACGCCCTCCGCGAGGAGGGCGACGACAGGTAGGCGTTGTAGTCGTTGAGGACTTCGGATTTCTATCCACGCCCTCCGCGAGGAGGGCGACACGGGGCCGTCGACGTACTGGATGTAAGTCCGAATATTTCTATCCACGCTCTCCGCGAGGAGGGCGACGATACAAGACCGCCCTGAAACTCCGAAAGGTGGAATTTCTATCCACGCCCTCCGCGAGGAGGGCGACGTCCAGCGGTTCCAGCGACACGATCAGCGTCGAGTTATTTCTATCCACGCCCTCCGCGAGGAGGGCGACCCATCACAAGGCCATGGCCAGCGGTAGCCTTCAGATTTCTATCCACGCCCTCCGCGAGGAGGGCGACTCGGCAGAAATCGACCATATTCACCGGGCATTGAAATTTCTATCCACGCCCTCCGCGAGGAGGGCGACGCGGATGCTCCGGACTATCTCTATTACTGCGGATTTCTATCCACGCCCTCCGTGAGGAGGGCGACAGCCCGCCGGGCAAGGCGAGCTCGATGATGATATATTTCTATCCACGCCCTCCGTGAGGAGGGCGACTCGATTACTTACAAGAGGACATCTCCACCGCGGAATTTCTATCCACGCCCTCCGTGAGGAGGGCGACAACAAAAGCGGTTTTTGTCAAGTCCGCAAAACTGAATTTCTATCCACGCCCTCCGTGAGGAGGGCGACGGCGTGATGCTGCGGGCGCTGGGCAACAGCGCGATTTCTATCCACGCCCTCCGTGAGGAGGGCGACCTCCCTTGCTTTTGTGACCTAAGTGTATCGCAGTAATTTCTATCCACGCCCTCCGTGAGGAGGGCGACAGACCGAGGACAGCATACACGCTGACGGCGTGG
>OLYI01000202.1_pt1 | contig 27345 bp, 26 predicted proteins | sample 1644251 | NCBI WGS metagenome assembly OLYI01 (sample SAMEA103958140, study PRJEB25191) | human gut metagenome | biome: human-associated habitat [ENVO:00009003]; feature: intestine environment [ENVO:2100002]; material: feces | place: Germany | collected 2013/2015 | reverse complement strand
CCGAGCGCGGCATCACCGAGCCCACCCCCACCTTCTCCGCCTGCTTCGGCCAGGCCTTCCTGGAGCTGCATCCCACCAAGTATGCAGAAGAGCTGGTTAAGAAGATGAAGGCCTCCGGCGCCAAGGCTTACCTGGTCAACACCGGCTGGAACGGCACCGGCAAGCGTATCTCCATCAAGGATACCCGCGGCATCATCGACGCCATCCTGTCCGGCGCCATTAACACCGCGCCTACCAAGACCATCCCCGTCTTCGGCTTCGAGGTTCCCACCGAGCTGCCCGGCGTCGATCCCGCAATTCTTGACCCCAGAGACACCTACGCCAATGTGGCCGACTGGGAAGCCAAGGCTGCCGATCTGGCTGGCCGGTTCGTCAAGAACTTCGCCAAGTACGAGGGCAACGAGGCCGGCAAGACTCTGGTCGCTGCAGGCCCCAAGGCCTAAGCTTTTTATAGCTTAGCATTTCGTTCGTATTCACGGTACCGGCAGGGGGAAACCCCTGCTGGTATCTGAAGTTCGGCAGTGGGGTGAATCTGTGGGGATAAATGGGGAATTTGTCCCCAGAGATTTCCCCATATGCCGAGAATATTCATTTTAACGGAGGTTAAAACCAATGGCTCAGAAAGTCCAATTCACTGAAACCGTCCTTCGTGATGCAAACCAGTCTCTGATGGCTACCCGTATGGCTTTTTCCGATATGGAGGGCATCCTGTCCACCATGGATAAGGCCGGCTACTATTCCGTCGAGTGCTGGGGCGGCGCTACCTTTGACAGCTGCCTGCGTTACCTGGACGAAGATCCCTGGGAGCGCCTGCGCGCTTTCCGCAAGGCTATGCCCAACACCCGGCTCCAGATGCTGCTGCGCGGCCAGAACCTGCTGGGTTACAAGCACTATCACGACGACGTTGTGGAGAAGTTCGTGGAGCTGTCCATCAAGAACGGCATCGACGTGCTGCGTATCTTCGACGCACTGAACGATTTCCGCAACATCCGCACCGCTCTGGAGGCTACCAAGAAGTACGCCACCAAGAATACCGTGGCTTCCGGCTGCATTTCCTACACCCAGTCCCCCGTGCACACCCCCGCCAAGTATGCCGAGATGTGCAAGGAGCTGCAGAGCATGGGCTTCGATACCATCTGCCTGAAGGATATGGCCGGTACCATGAGCCCCAACGAGGCTGAGCAGCTGTTCAAGGGCATCAAGGACGCAGGCGTGACCCTGCCCCTGATCCTGCACACCCACTGCACCACCGGCATGGCTTACATGACCGTTATGAAGGCCATCGAGGCTGGTGTGGACATCATCGACACCGCTACCTCCTGCTTCTCCAACGGCACTTCCCAGCCCGCTACCGAGACCATCTACTACGCTCTGTCCGAGCTGGGCATCGAGACCGGTCTGAACGAGGAAGTCATCAACAAGGTCAACGATTACTTCAAGCCCGTAAAGCAGAAGTACATCGACTCCGGCCGCATCAACCCCAAGTCCATGGGCACCGACGCTCAGGCTCTGGTTTACAAGGTCCCCGGCGGCATGCTGTCCAACATGATCGCCAACCTGACCGATATGCACGCCATGGATAAGTTCGACGCCGCTCTGGCTGAGATCCCCTCCGTCCGGAAGGACATGGGCTATCCTCCTCTGGTCACCCCTCTGTCCCAGATGGTTGGCAACCAGGCCGTTACCAACGTCCTGGTGGGCGAGCGCTACAAGAACATCTCCAAGGAAGTCAAGGCCTACTTCAAGGGTGAGTACGGCATTGCCCCCGCTCCCGTGAACGCCGACCTGGAGAAGCGCATCCTGGACGAGGCCGGTATGTCCGCTCCTCTGGACTGCCGCGTGGAGGACAGCAAGCGCACCGGTAAGGAATTTGAGGACGCCAAGGCTGCTCTGGGCGATCTGGCTCAGTCCGAAGAGGATGTCATGAGCTACATCTGCTTCCCTGCCCAGGCCGAAAAGTACCTGGAAGGCCGCAAGGCAAAGGAAGAGAACAAGGCTACCTATACCATCGTCGAAGCCTAAGGAGGGTATCAAACTATGATCCTTGCTTCTGATATTTCCGTTGGCGAGGCCGGTGTTTACGCACTGCTGGGCTATGCCGTCGTTTTCTTCGGCATTGTCCTGTTGATGATTGTGATCACTGCCTTTGGCAAGTATTTTGCTTCCAAGGACGCCAAGCTGACTGCCACTGCCGCTTCCGCCGCCCAGGCTGCCGCACCTGTCGCTCCCGCCGCAGCGCCCAAGGCTGTGGCTCCCGGCTCCGCCGGTGAACTGGCGCTCCATGATGTGGAGCCCAAGACCGCAGCAATGCTCATGGCCATCGTGGCCGACAAGATGGGCAAGCCTCTGAACGAGCTGCGCTTCATTTCCATTAAGGAGGTCAAATAATCATGAAATACAAAGTGACTCTGAAGGGCCGTACTTACGAGGTCGAGGTGGAAGCCGGCGAGGCCATCCTGCTGGACGAGTACGAGGCCATTGCTCCTTCCGCTCCCGCCGCTGCCCCCGCAGCCGCTCCTGCCGCAGCGCCCGCTGCCGCTGCCCCCGCTCCTGCTGCCGCTCCCGTTGTGACCGGCGCCGGTGAGCCCGTCAATGCCCCCATGCCCGGCAACATCCTGAAGGTCAATGTGACCAGCGGTCAGGCTGTCAAGGCCGGCGACGTGCTGTGCGTCCTGGAGGCTATGAAGATGGAGAACGAGATCATGGCTCCCAAGGACGGAACCGTTACCCAGGTCCTGGTTTCCAAGGGTGCCAACGTGGACACCGGTGCGCCTCTGGTCGTGATCGGTTAAGGAGGGCTCCCAATGAATGTTGGTGCTATCCTTGGCAAGTTGTGGAATAATTCCGGCTTTGCCGCAATTATTACCGGCTTTGTCTCCAATAACGGCTGGCAGAACCTGGTGATGCTGGCCATTGCCTGTGTGCTGCTGTACCTGGCTATTGTTAAGAAGTTCGAGCCCCTGCTGCTGGTGGGCATTGCCTTCGGCTGCCTGCTGACCAACCTGCCCAATGCAGGCCTTTATCATCAGGAGCTGTGGGATGCCTTCATGGACCCCTCCAGCCCCATGTATCACAGCTTCGGCCAGATCATGCGGGAAGGCGGCCTGCTTGACATCTTCTACATCGGTGTCAAGACCAGCCTGTACCCCTGCCTGATCTTCATGGGCGTTGGCGCTATGACCGACTTTGGTCCCCTGATCTCCAACCCCAAGAGCCTGCTGCTGGGCGCTGCCGCTCAGCTGGGCGTGTTCGTGGCCTTCTTCGGTGCTGTCTGCATGGGCTTCACCGGCAAGGAAGCTGCCTCCATCGGCATCATCGGTGGTGCTGACGGCCCCACCGCCATCTTCCTGACCACCCGCCTGGCTCCCCACCTGCTGGGCGCCATCGCCGTGGCCGCTTATTCCTACATGGCCCTGATTCCTCTGATTCAGCCCCCCATTATGAATCTGCTGACCACCCCCGAGAGCCGGAAGATCAAGATGGTCCAGACCCGGAACGTGTCCAAGACCGAGAAGATCATCTTCCCCATCATCGTCACCATGTTCGTGGCCCTGCTGCTGCCCGACACCGCGCCTCTGATCGGCTGCCTGATGCTGGGTAACCTGTTCAAGGAGACCGGCTGCACCGACCGTCTGTCCGACACCGTGCAGAACGCTCTGATGAACATCGTCACCATCCTGCTGTCCACCGCCGTGGGCTCCACCATGGTGGGCTCCTCTTTCCTGACCGCACAGACCCTGAAGATCGTGGTCCTGGGCGTTGTCGCTTTCGGTATCTCCACCGCCGGCGGCCTGCTGGGCGGCAACGTCATGTGCCTGGCGACCAAGGGCAAGGTCAACCCCCTCATCGGCTCCGCCGGTGTTTCCGCGGTCCCCATGGCTGCCCGTGTTTCCAACAAGGAAGGCCAGAAAGCCAACCCCGCAAACTTCCTGCTGATGCACGCCATGGGCCCCAACGTGGCCGGCGTGATCGGCTCCGCCATCGCCGCAGGCTTCCTGCTGAGCGTCTTCGGCGGCTAAGCAATTCCATAACAAAGGCCCGCTGCCAAAACGCAGCGGGCCATTTTTCATGCAAAATCGTGTTTGCCTCTCAGGGCGTTGTAGGCCTTGGAATGCAGAATTTTTTCCCAACCCTGCTTGGTGATGTGCAGATGATTCATCAGCAGGAAAACCCGGTATTTTCGAAGGGCGAGGGTGTAGACCTCCGGAAGCCCTTTTTTGCAGGCTTCCATCAGGGCGGAGGCCTGAGCCCGGCCAGCCGCTCGGTCTGGGTTTACCAGCAGGGCTGTGGTCAGATAGCTCAGCAGCAGTCCCTGGGTTTTCATGGCGGCGTAGGCCTTGCCGCCGTCTCCACAGGTCAGCGCTCCGGCTTCCTGAATCATCCGTTTCAGCACTGTTTCCGTGTGGGAGAGACGCTTCAGCTGGTTGGTATCCGATACGCTCTGAGTCACATCGCCGATGCGGTAATCGTACACGAACAGGTCCAAGGGGGTGACGCTTTCGGCGCAGCAGCAGGGGAAGGTGGCGTATTCGTGATCTTCATAGAACACGTGCTCTGACAGCTGGATGCCGTGGCTGTGGTAGAAGGCGGTACGGTAGGTGATGCCGTGGAAGGTCAGGCTACGGTCGAAGCTTTTCCAGTCGGACATAATCTGGTCGAAGGAATAGGGCTTGCCGAATTCTTTGGGGTAGCTGCGCCAGTTTTTGATTTCTCCGGTGCCGATGTCGATGGTGTGGTGAAAGAATCATCCGGTGCACAGGAGCTGCGCAATATGCCAGAAACACCTGAAATTATAGCAGAAGTGAGGCACTTTGACAAGGGTTTTCGTTTTTCTCTCACGACGATTACATGAATGAACGCTTCGTAGATATTCGTAGGGGCGATTGCGGCACATCGCCCCGGAGGCGCAACCATTGGGCGTTCCCGTTTCAGTAAAATTATCCCGCTCGTCGGTTTCGGGCCGATGCGGGCATAGGCCCATACGTTCTTTTCCGATGTTCTTCAAAAAATATTTGCTCACGCAATTGTCGTGTTTGCCATGCTGTCGAAGCGGCAACCCCAGGGATACGAAAAGTCAAGAAGCCCGCAAGCTTCGAAAAACTTGAGGGCTTCTTGGCTGCGTCAGATTTCAGGAGCCTGTAGCTCTGCCTGGGATAGTCTGCAAAATTCCAACCCATCCTGGGTGCAGATTTCGAAGGTTCCGGTGACGGTGATGGGGGCTCCCAATTCCGGATAGTCCTCAGGGTAGGCGCGGCTTTCGGCGAGGTCAAAGGGAATCCCTTGGGCGCAGCAGGCGGTGGCGTCCTGGATGATGCAGGCGAAAACCGTGCCGCCGTCCTCCAGGGTGCCCTCCTGGGCGTAGAGCTTGCCGGTGCTGAAAATGCCCTGCATCTTTACGGTTTTGCCCACATAGTCCTCGGGGTGTGTAGTCATGTTGAAAACCTCCGCAAAGACCATGGTGCTGCTCATGGCGGTCAGGTCGATGAAGTCTCCGGTGGAAGCGCCCGCGTCATCGGCAGCGGTTTCTTCGGCAGCCGGGGCGGGCAGGGTGCTGCTCTCAGCGGTAGCGGATGGGGAGGTGGGCATCTGGGCTTCCGGCGCTTCGGCGGCCTGACGGCTGCAGGCGCTGAGGGCCAGCAGGGCGGCCAGAAAAAGGGGGAGCATTTTTTTCATTTGGTTTTACCTCCAAGGAAACATCCCAAAAGGGAGACGATGAGAAACATTCCGATATCCGCGGCCACGATGGTGGAGCCCACGGGGGTTCCGGCCAGAATGGCAATCAGGATTCCCAGTACGGCGCAGAATACCGACAGCAGCACCGCGCAAACCGTTACCGACCGAAAGCTCCGGAACAGCTGCATGGCGGACAGGGCGGGGAAGATGATCAGGGCGGAGATCAGCAGAGAGCCCACCAGATTCATGGCCAGAACGATGACAATGGCCACCACAACGGCGATGAGCAGGTTGTATAGCTCCACCTGGGTTCCGGCTGCCTTGGCAAAGGCTTCGTCGAAGGTTACGGCAAAGATTTTGTTGTAAAACAGGAAAAACAGAGCAACCACCAGCGCGGACATTCCCACGCAAAGCCACACCTCGCTCCGGGACAATGTGAGAATGGAGGTGGAGCCGAACAGGGTGCTGCACACATCCCCGGAGAGGTTGGAAGAGGTGGAGAAAAGGTTCATCAGCAGGTAGCCAACGGCCAGCGCGCCTGTGGAAATCATGGCCATTGCCGCGTCGCCTTGGATTTTGGTATTCTGTCCGGTGCGCAGAAGCAGCACGGCGCTGAGCACCGTTATGACCATGACCAGGGGCATCTCATTGGAAATTTGCAGTACCCCGGCAATGGCCATGGCCCCGAAGGCCACGTGGGAAAGACCGTCGCCAATGAAGGAGAAGCGTTTCAGCACCAGCGTCACCCCCAGCAGGGACGAGCAGAAGGCGATCAGCACCCCAACCACCAGCGCGTAGCGGACAAAGGGATAGGCCCAGTACAGGGCGAGTTTTGCAAAAATCGCCGTCATAGTGCGCAGCCCCCTTTCCCGGAGCGGAACAGCTGCCCCTGGGGACTTTCCAGGTAGGCCTGCTTGGTTCCAAAGAAAACTGCGTCGCCGATGTGCAGAATGTGGCTTGCGTATCGAAGGGCTGCGGCAATATCGTGGGAGATCATGAGAATGGTGATGCCGTCCTCCCGGTTGAGCTGTTCGATGAGACCGTATAGCTCCGCCGTGACCTTGGGGTCAAGGCCGGAAACCGGCTCATCCAGAAGCAGCATTTTCCGGGTCGCGCACAGGGCCCGGGCCAGCAGCACCCGCTGCTGCTGGCCGCCGGAGAGCTCCCGATAGCACCGCCCCGCGAGCGCATCCAGCTGCATTTTGCGGATATTCTCCGCCGCAAGGCGTTTTTCCGCCCTGTTATAAAAGGGCCGCAGGCCGCAGCGGCCCTGGCAGCCGGAGAGAACGATCTCCCTTACAGAGGCCGGGAAGTCCCGCTGCACCTGGGTCTGCTGGGGCAGATAGCCGATCTCGTTTCTTTGCAGGCCATCGCCGGTGAGAATGCTGCCGCCGATTGGGGGCTGTAGGCCGAGAAGGGTTTTCATAAGGGTAGTCTTACCGGAGCCGTTTTCGCCGACAATGCAGAGGTAGTTGCCCGCAAAGACTTCAAAATGGAGGCATTGCAGAACGGGCTTTCCCTCGTAGCCGATGCTGAGATTTTGACAGGAAAGCAGTGCCATCATTCCGCCTCCTGTCCCAGGGCTTTTTTCAGCACGGAGAGGTTTTTCTCCATAATGGAGAGGTAGCTTGCGCCGCTTGCCGCGTCGTTTGCGGTGACGGCCTGCATGGAGTCCATGGTCAAAATCTGCTGATTTTTCTGGGCGGTATTCTGCACGATGGTTTCGGCAATCTTGTGCTGGGTGCTCTCTATGGTCAGCACGCAGGGCAGCCCCAGCGCGTCCATCTTCCCGGCAAGGAAGGAGACGGTCTCAAAGCTGGCCTCTGTTTCGGCAGAGCAGCCCGGAAAGGCGGCATAGTAGTCGAGCCCGTAGTCATCCGCCAGATAGCGGAAAGGGAAGCGGTCGCCGAAGAGAAGGGTTTTGTACTTCCCACTGTCCACAGCCGCCCGGTATTCGCCGTCCAGGGCGGAGAGCTTTTCCACGTAGGCTGCGGCGTTTGCAGCGTAGATATCCTTCCGGGCCGGGTCGGATTCCTGCAGGGCCTCGGAAATGGCCGCCACCAGCACCTGGGCATTTTTCAGAGACAGCCAGATGTGCTCGTCATACTCTGCTTCTTCCTCGTGGTCATGTTCCTCCTCCTGCATACCCTCTACGGTTTCTTCTGCCTTCGCGGAATCGCCCAGCACGTCCAGAAGCCGGATGACCTTCCGCTCCTTGTTGGGCGCATTTTTCAGAGCGTCATCCACCCAGCCGTCGGACTCGCCGCCGACATAGAGAAAGAGATCGCAATCGGAAATTTTAACAATATCATCAACGGTTGGCTGATAGCTGTGCAGATCAACGCCGCTGTCCAGCAGCGTGGTTATCTCAGCACGGTCAGTCTCGTCACCGAGGATTTCCCTGACCCAGTCGTATGCGGGGAAAATGGTCGTGACAATGTTCAGCTTATTGGATGCTGCGGAATCGTCCTGGGGGGCACAGCCGGAAAGCACAGCTGCCGGAATCCAAAGTGCCAGCAGCAGCGCAAGTATTTTTTTCATAAGGTTTTTACCTCCAAATCGTAAAATGGGCGCAAAAATACAAGGGCAGCGGCAGTACCGCAAAAGCCTATCCGAAAACAGATAGACTACACCCTTGTAAAAAGCACCTATTTAATTGGAGAGCTTGACCTTGAGCGCTACAAGCGTAAAAGAGGGAATAACATCAACCCAGGCTGAAATGTAGTCATACAGCGCACGCCGGACCGCGGCGGCAAAAACCAGAGCGCACAGTGCCAGAGCAAAGCCCTTCAGCGTATTCCGGCAAATACCCATCTGAAGGCAGACGGGGCAGCCCTCGCCGATGCAGTCATGACCGGCTTCCTCAATGAGAAAAAGGGCGGCGCCCAGCAGAACCAAAAGCATGGCCGCGGCAATCAGCGCCGCCGCGATCCGTTTTTGCTTTGCCATATTGGCGCCCCCTTTCGAAACCGGAATTGGGGTTAGTATATTGGATTTGCGAAAAAATGTCAATACAAGAGCCAAAAGCAAATTGTAAACATTTTTTCCTCATTCGCCGGAATACACCAGATCAGCGCGCATATCCAGTTCCAGGGGTACGTATTTTGCCTGAATGGCTTCGTACTCCGCCTGGGTGATGGGCCGCAGGGTGGCGTCCTGGCCGTCCGGGCTGCAGAACCAGGGGCTTTCTGGGTTTTTCCACGTATCATAGCGCAGATAGTCCACAAGGATTGCATCTCCGTGTTCAACCTTGTAGAAGCTGGTGGCGCTGTTTCCGTCCAGATACTGTCGGGTGCAGGCAAAGCCGCCCTGGAAAATGCTTATGTTTCTGCCGCATTCCAGAAGCTTTACCTGCCCGTCTTTCATAGCCAGCAGACCGTTCCAGTCTTTGTGGCTTAAGAAAAACTCGTCCTGACCGTCGCCGTCCAGATCGATCAGGCAATAGTGCCAGTCCTGGGCGTCAGCAAGGCCCGAAAGACAGGTGCGCAGGGCATCAAAGCTTGTGTAAACGATGTCCTCGCCTACGTTGCTTGCTGAAGAAGCATCCAGGGGGTACTGGGAAATGGGCGTGAGCGTTACGGGAACCCGGGTATAAGACCGGATGATTGCGTTGAATTCCTCCTGCGTGATTGGAATTGCGTTGGAACCGGGGCCGTCTTCGTACAGGTTCCAGGGGTGCTCCCGGTAATATTCAATGGTGGAATAAAAGACGCACTTGTCCCAGACATATTCCCCGTTTTCCGGCTTTGCAAAATGGTAGGCGGTGGAATCCTGAGCCACAAACACGTAGGCAAGGATATTGTTTTGACAGAGGTACATATAGGATGGGTGGAGGGAATAGTCAGAGGTTATGTCGGAAAGATAGCGGTTGGATTCCAGAAAGGCCCCGTAGTACATGACCGTGGGCGGCATGATCCTCTGCGTTCCGTCCTCCGTCTTGCAGTAGGCCTCCTGAATATACCCGTTTTCTCCGAGCAGCAGCTCCTCCACGCCGTCTCCGTTCAGGTCTGTCAGGCAGAAGCCCAGCTGGTTCGGATGGGTACTGATGGTTAACCAGTCTTTGATTCGGGAATCGTAGCCCAGCTCCGCATAACCGTGGAGGCGTTTCTGGTACTGCTCTGCCCACGCGTTGTCATAGGCGGCCTGCCGGGCGTCCGTCTGCGCCAGCGCTTCCGGAGAGACCTCCTGAGGCTGCACGGTGAAGTCAAAGGCCTCGGCGTAGCTTTCCAGGGCCTCCTTTGTCCAGGCCCGGTCGTATTCCGTCAGATTTAGGTGAATCATATAGTCGCCCCCATCTGCAAAGAGGGAAGCGCCGCTGACCCAGGTGCCATCTTCCACTCCCTCTACGGAAACGATCAATACATCCGCGCCGTAGGAAGTCCTGTAGTTCCACTCCGTGAAATTCTCCTTCGGAATCATGGAATACACGTCGTTGAAGCTGTCCTTTCGAAAGGCGGAAAAGCTGAGCACCTCGCCATAGGGCCAGACGGCATCCGGCCCTGTCAGGGTCACGGTCCCTTCCGCGGTGAAGGAGCCGTCCGCGTAGTACCGGAAGGCGAGGTCCGTTTCTGCCGGAACACGGAGGATGCCCCGGATGCCCAGAGCTTGGCAGGCCGCGTCCGGATCGGGGTCACGGTGCATTTTTCCCAGCAGGTTCAGGCGGTATTTGGCACAGATTTCATCCAGCTTGTCCTTCATGGCCCGGGTGTAGAGCAGATAGGCTTCGTATTCCTCTCCAAAGTCCTCGGAGAAGGCCTCTTCGGAATGGTAAATTTCACCATTGGGGTCATAGGATTCCAGCCATTCGTGCCATTCCTTCTGCGCCAGATATCCCGGGGTTCCCTCTACACCTTGCAAGGACAGCTTGAACCAGGTTCCGGTGCTTCCATTGGTGCCCGTTCGCTGCTCGTCGGCAAAGGCCATATCCTGTAAGTGCAGCACATAGAGGGCAGCGCACCCCACCAGAAGCAGAGCCAGGGCAACGATTGCCGCAATCAGCCAGATTCGTTTCCCGGCGGTGGCCCTTTTTCGCACCGGCGGCTGCTCCACGTTCGCCAGAAGTTCCGCGTCTACGCCGGAAAAACCTTGAAAAAGCTGCATCGATGTCATTGTAAGCCCTCCTGTTTGAGTGTTTTGGCCAGATTCTTTCGGGTTCTTTGCAAGATGTACTTTACCTGATTGGCAGAAAGCCCTGCTTTTTGGGCAATTTCCGGCAGGGTGTCGGCGTAGTAGTACCGCAGCAGAAAAACGGTGCGGTCCTGGACCGCCAGCTTTCGCAGAAAGCGGTTCAGGGATGTGGTCAGCTCCTTTTTCAGCAGGTCCGTTTCCGGGCTTTCGGCACCGGTGACGCATTCCGCCAGCTCGTCCAGAAGCAGCTGCATTTCCCCGCCGCCCCGCTTTTCTGCGGTGTTCTTCCGCCAGCGGTCAATGGAGAGATTCCGGGTGAGCTTTCCGAGAAAGGGGCCGAATCGCTGGGGCCGCCGGGGCGGGATCAGCTTCCAGGCGGCGAAATAGGTATCGTTGACGCTTTCCTCGGCGTCCGAGGGGCTGGAGAGAATGTGGTTTGCAATGCTGTAGCAGTAGCGGCCGTATTTCCGGTCCGTCTCGGAAATGGCTTGCTCAGACCGGGCGAAATACAAGTCCAGTATTGCATTGTCATCCATGGGAAAAACCTCCTTTTTGTGTGTTCACCCTTATACACGCAGAAAAATGGGGAGTGGAAAAAGATTTGTGGGTATTTTATCATCTGGTGGATGGTTTCACAAGTGCGTGCGTAAATTGCGAATTTCATACCATAACACAAAAGAAGCGAACCGGCGGAATTGACCGGTTCGCTCTATTTGTGTGATTATCTGATGCCACTGGATCTGTTTTTGAAATTTCTTTTACGATCTTGGAAGTGTTTTCGCACATCTTCGGATGAGATCCAGCCTTCTTTTTCTCCGGATTGGCGGCCTTCTGATAGTGCGCACATGAGGGCGTGCATATGTTTTTGTTTTTCCGAGTTGCTGTGCTGCAGGTCCTGCTCATTGACGGCGATATCTTTCATAGTAGGCCTCCTTTCAAGAGATCGCATTCAGTATACCGCAATTGGAACGTGAATGCAACGCTTTATTCTGCACAATATTACTGCTTCCGCACGCTTTCCGCAATCTGTACCAGCTCCTCTACGGAATAGTCCGCGCTGCTTAAGAGAAAACTCAGGCCATTTTCCTGGGTGCCCTGAATCCAGACGACATCCGAGTGGGGGGCCAGCTCGCCGACCACCGCCCCTGCGGCGGGGCAGCCCTGGATGGTGTAGGCCTGGGCCGGTTCGCTGCTGCCGATGTGCATCTGGGCCAGTTCCTCCAGGGTGACGGTGTCGTCGGAGACATAGGTCTCGTAGGAGAAAAAGAGTTCCTTGCCGGTCTCCTTGTCAAAGTACCAGCGGCGGACATAGGCATACCAGCCGTTTTCCAATGGCCAGCCCGTAAAACTGTCCTCCTCCATTCCGGCGGGCAGGGCGGTGATGCGGTAGTCCCCCAGCTCTTCCAGGGCCTCGGTGGCCTTGGAGGCGTTGGTGGGGGTCAGCTCCGGTCCGAGGCCCACGCTTCTGGCAATGGAAGCAAGATCAAGGCTGTCATCGGTGGCAAGACTGTAGGCGTAGCCCTTGGTTTCGTCCGTCCAGAGCAGGGAGTTGCCGTTGAGATACCCCGTATTTCCGTTAATATCCACCGTTTCCGGCTGGCCCGCTCCGTCAAAGCTGCGGCCATAGGGGCCAAGACGGTAATAGAAGGTGTAGTGCAGAAAATTTCCGGCGGCGTTTTCGTAGCGGATTTCCTGCTGGCCGTAGGCTCTGTCGCTGACGAAGGTAATGCGATAGCCCTCCGGCGTGGACTGGGGGTAAATGGATTCCCAGCCATAGTAGGTTCCCGAATCCTGGGAAAGGTCAATGGAATAATCCGGTCCCAGGTAATCCGGGGTTTCGCTGAGGGGCTCTCCGGCGGCGGTGCTTTCCGCCATGGCGAGGATATCCACGTTTTCGTCCATGGTGGAGAGGTAGGCGTAAAAGCCCTCCCGGGTGTTTTCCCAGAGCAGAATCCGCAGGCCGCCGCTGGTGGTCATCATTCTGGCGGCATCCTCCCCCACAGTCTCGTCCGTCCAGACAAAGGAATCGTGGGGCGGATCGGAAACGGTGTCGCGCAGGTCATAGGTCGGAGAAACCACATAGGTGATTGCTTCGCCTTCGCTGCTATAGTCAATGATCACAACGTCCGAGGCAAAGGAAACACGATCTATCGTGTAGCCGTCGGGAAGCTGCTGGGGGTAGTGGGGGGCCCAGATGGCACCATCTTTGCACAAAAAGCTCAGGGGAAGCGGCTGGCCGAAGGCCACGCTGTCCGCCATGGCCTGTAAATCGACGGTCATGTCCTCGGTATCGAGCCATGCGTAGTAGCCCTCCGTCTCATTGTGCCAGGCGATTGTCTGGCCTTCATCCGAAACCTGCATGGTTCCGCTCTGGCCGGAGACGGTGACTTCGGAACTTTCCGCGGAAGCCAACGTGATGTCGTCTCTTCCTGCGGTGGAGATGATATAGGTGATGGTCTGTCCGGCGTCATTGGCAAACTCGATGCTCTGGGTCGTCCGGTCTATAGGGGAGCCGCCGACCATCCGGTATCCGTCAGGAAGCGCCTGGGGATAGCAGTCCGTCAGAACGTTTTTGGTCTCCACGCTGCCGCCCAGTGAAACCGTGGCGGTGGGGACATCATACTGTATGACGTTTGTATGGATTCTGGCGTAGACCGCCACGGCGCACCCCACCAGCAGTGCGGCCAGGGCAATCACGGCGGCGATCAGGACAAGACGCGGTTTCGGGCGCTTGACCGAACGGGGCGTTTCTTCGGTTTTTGCCAGTCTGGCAGATTCCAGTCCGCCAATGGCAAGGAACAATTCTTCACATCGTTTCATACTGCATATCCCTCCTGAATCAGGTGCGCTTTCAGCTTCTTCCGTGTGCGGCATAAGCTCTGGTTGACGGAATCCCGGCGCAGGCCGTAGCGGGCGGCGATGGCTCCGGCGTCCTCCAGGAAGAAATACCGCCGCAGGAAGATGTTCTGTTCCAGCGGAGAAAGGGTGTCCAGAAGCTTGCCAATGGAGCGGGTCAGCTCCTTGGCCTCCAGCGCCGCGCCAACCTCTTCGCTGGTGCCGACGCATTCCGCCAGCTCCTCCAATACCAGCGGCAGCTCCCCGCCGCCCCGCTTCTGGGCGGTGAGATTGCGCCAGCGGGAGAAGGCGAGATTCCGGGTGATCTTTGCCAGAAACAGCCGCAGCACCGCAGGCTTCTTTGGCGGCATGGACTGCCAGGCTTTCAGGTATGTATCGTTCAGGGCCTCCTCTGCGTCCTCCCGGCTGGGCAGGATGGCATTGGCCAGGGAGAAGCAATAGGGGCCGTATTTGGCATCCGTCTGGGCCAGGGCCTGTTCATCCCGGGCAAAGTACAGCGCAATGATCTTTTCGTCGCTCATAGGTGGATTCCTCCAATCTGTGTAAAAAGGCCTTTGCTATATTAGACGCATTTTGCTGGGCTGCGCTGACAGAAAACTGAAAATATTTTACCATTGAATGGAAACTTCAGCAAGATGGGGTGAAAAATGGCTCTGCTGACGCTTTTTTCGGTCAGCAGAGCCATTTTTTTGGGTAATGCAGAAAGCGGCTTATTGGGCGGCTCTGCGGGTGGAAAGATCCTCCAGGTACCGGTGGAATTCTTCGAGGGGCTGCGCCCATTCCACCGCATAGGCTTCGTCGCCCCGGTGGTCCTCCAGGTTGAAGATTTCCAGCAGGTCCCGGGCCAGGGCTTTGGAGAAGACCAGAGAGCCCTCCACATTCAGATGGCTGTGGTCATAGTAGTGTTCCTGGAAGGTGAGTCCCAGGCGCTGAACCTGCGCGTAGGTGCAGTAGTTCAGGTAGGGAATCTCTTTTGCCTCAAAATAGGCCCGCATTTTTTCCTCGTTGGCGGCATAGACCGCCGCATCCTGAATTTTCGGGGGTGTGACAGCCACAACTTCAATGCCCTTGCTTTGGCAGAGCTCGATGATGCGGTTGTAGTAGCCTACGCTGAACTCGGAGAAGGTATCCAGGGCCTCGGTGTAGTTCCAGAGGTCCGGGGTGATCTCATCCGTGCCCTCATAAACGGCCTCATAGAGCATGGAACCCTTCTGGTAGCTGGGGTAGGCGTCATCGAGCTGCCGGTCCGGCTGGAAGTTTTCTGCGGTAAGCTCACTCCACATGGTGTGGTAGCGCAGCAGGGGAAATTTCCAGGAAAGATAGGACTGGGTGTCGTCCACAGCGCAGATTTCCCGGATCATCTGCTCTTTCAAGGCCTTGTCCGGCATACACTCCACCACTTTCCGGTAGATGCTTTCCTGCTCGTGGGGCTTCATGTCGTCGAACAAACAGCTGAAATCGCAGAGGACAATATCCGGGGTCTGGTATTCCAGGGCGTAGAGCAGCTGATAGTAGGCCGTCATGGCGCAGCGGAAGGTGATGGCAAAATTGTAGCCGGTAATGCCTGCTTCCTCGTAGGTGACGATGGGGTCATAGGCGGCATAGAGCTCGCTGGTGCCCAGGCACAGAACGTCGATGGAATCCGGGGCAGCCTGGGAATAGCGTATATTCCGGGTGTACAGGTTTTCATTTCCGGACCACCGGTAGTGCAGGATGCTCTGAGCCCCGGAAAAGCACAGGGCGAAGAGCAGCAGAAAAACGGCGGCGCGAATCAGATATTTTTTCATAAACCAATCTCCTCCCTGCCTAGAATTCCTGATAGATGAAGGAAGAGGCGGAGAATTCCGGCCCGTAAATGCCGAAGATGATGATGGCAAACACAGCCAGAAGATAGATGGCAAACCGGGTTACAATGTCCTGCCGGAGAACGGTCTCCCGGAGCTTCACCTTCCGTTCGTGGAGAATATCCACGGCAATCAGCAGTGCAATGCCGAGGTACATCAGACGGATGTTCTTGTAATCCAGGCCGTACCCGCACAGGGTTCCGTCAAACAGGATGGCGGTCTGCCGGAGACTGAAATTCCGGAAGGTCCTTGCCATGAGAGAGAAGGCCTGGGGCAGGTCCTTGGCCCGGATGAAGAACCGGCCGAAGGTCAGAATCAGGAAGGTCCGCAGGGCCTGGAACAGCTTCCAGCTCAGAGCGTTCTCGTTGATGTGCAGGGCGGTCCGCACCTTTTTGTACCAGGGGCCCAGCAGAACGGCGGTGGAGACAAAGAAGGCCTGATAGCAGCCGTATACCACATAGTTCCAGCCGGTGCCATGCCAGATACCTACCAGAATGAAAACGATCACCGAGGCCAGGGTTGCGGAAAACACCTTTTTCAGGTACTTATTGGGAATTTTCTTGGAGAACTTCATGACGGACCGGTTGAGCACAATGGGGTAGTACAAATACTTCTCCATGAATTCCCCCAGGGACATATGCCACCGCTGCCAGTATTCCGTGACGCTTCTGGAAACCAGGGGAGAGCGGAAGTTTTCGGCCAGACGGATGTCCAGCATTTCGGAAAGACCCATGATCACATCAATGCCGCCGGAGAAGTCGGCGTAGATCTGGAAGCTATAGAGCACCATGGCCCAGAACAGCAGAAAGCCCCCTGCGGCCTCGTCTTTCAGAATGGCCATGACCAGAATGCCGATCCGGTCTGCAATGACCACCTTTTTGAAATAGCCCCACAGGGAGCGCTGCATCCCCATGATGATCCGCTTGCCCTCGGGCTGGTGGGTAAGCTTGAACTGGGGCGCGGTCCTTTTGTAGAGATTGACAGGGCCCTGGACGATGGAGGGAAAGTAAGTGATGAAGAGAAAATAGTCCAGGAAATTCCGCTCTGCCTTGTGCTTTTTGTGGTAGATGTCGTTGGCGTAGGCAATCATGGTCAGGGTGAAATAGGACAGCCCAATGGGGGAGACCAGCGCATTGACGCAGATCCCCTTGCTGCGCAGAAGGTCCTGCAGGAGCAGGAAGGTGTCCTTGAAGAACTTGAAATAGCACAGAATCGCCAAAGACAGTACGATGTCCAGCCAGAAAATCCGGCGGGCCTTGCTTTTTTGCTCTAAAAGGATATTTTTCTCAATGAGAAGCCCTGCCCCGTAGGAAATGGCCACGCACAGCGTGATGATGAGCAGGGATTTGAGGCCGGATGTGGCGAGGATGAAGAAGAGATTCGCAGCCAGAAGCACGCACCTTTGGCCGTTCTTCACCTTCCGGACTCCATAGTAGAGGGCGACTACTGCCAGGGCGAAGGCCACATAGCTCAGGGATTTCAGCTCCATCTTTTTACCGCTCGGCCAGCTTCCGCTCCACCATGGCACAGATGGCATCCAGGCTGTTCAGGTTTTCCGGTTCAATGTCGTCGGCATCGATGGAAATATCGAATTCGTCCATCAGGCTGGTGACGATCTGGATCACGTCAAAGGATTCCAGCAGGCTGTCGTCAATCAGGGCGGTCTCGTTTTCAAAATCGATGTCCGGCTGGATTCCCTCCAGCAGCTTCAAAATGCGTTCTTTCATAGCTCAGTTCTCCTTTATGTATTGGTGTTTCAGCAGTGTTCTGTCGATTTTTCCGTTGAGATTGATGGGCATTTCCTCCAGAGGGACATACCGGTTGGGCAGCATGTAGTTCGGCAGCTTTTCCTTCAGAGCCTCGGTCAGGGCTTTCTGATCGAGGTTTCCCTCGTAGATGGCAACGATTTTCTGGGTCTTGTGCTCATATAGGCAGCAGCCCCGCCGAATTCCGGGCACGGCGCTGAGGGCAGTTTCGATTTCGCCCAGCTCAATGCGGTGGCCCATGTGCTTGATCTGGGAGTCCTTCCGGGCCAGGAAGACGATCTCGCCGTATGCATTGTACTTTCCCAGGTCTCCGGTGCGGTAGATGCGCTCGTAGTAATTCTTTTGCAGGGGATTGCGCACAAAGGCCTCGTTTGTCTTTTCGGGATTGTTGAAGTAGCCATGGGCCAGGGAGCAGCCCCGAACGCAGATCTCGCCGACGGTGTCCTGCTCGGTGACCAAGGTGTCGCCGCTTAGCAGCATGACCTCCGTATTGCTGCAGGCGAAGCCGATGGGGATGGGCTCCGTGTCTTCGAATTCCCGCTCGATTTTGTAGTAGGTGCAGTCGCCGGTGGCCTCGGTGGGACCGTAGAGGTTGGCGTATTTCACCTCCGGCAGGGCCTTGCGCCACATATTGAACTGCTTTGTGGGCATGACCTCTCCAAGGAACATGACTTTTTTCAGGGATTCCGGCTTTTCCTTGTCCAGAGCCCGGAAATTCACGATCATGCACAGGGCAGAGGGCACCCAGTCGATGCAGGTGATGCGCTTTTCATTCAGAAAATGCACCAGCTTTTTGGGCAGGGAGAAGAATTTCCTGGGGACGATGTGCATGGTGGCCCCGCAGCGCAATGTGGCGTAGATGTCTTTTACGGAGGCGTCAAAGTAGAAGGGCGTCTGATTGGCGAAGACCTCGTTCTCGTCAAATTCGAAGGTTTCGCACCACCACTCCGTGAAATTGATGACGGACCGGTGGCTGACGAGAACCCCTTTGGGCACGCCGGTGGAGCCGGAGGTGAAGATGGCATACACCGGGTCCGTATCGATGGACCGGTGCTGCCGGGCCTGGATTTCCTGAGTCCGCACCGTATCCGCGGCCTTGAGCTCCTCTATGTAGTACACGGTGCAGCATTCCTTGACCGCCTCGGGAAGGGGGTCCTCTCTGCGGGCCAGAAGGTGCTTGGCCCCCAGGGTATCGATGATCAGCTTGACCCGTTCATAGGGCATCTGCATATCGATGGGCACATAAAAGCCGCCGGTATAGGCGACACCCAGAAAGGCCTCAATGACCTCTACGCTTTTGTTCATGTATACCAGCACAGGTGTGCCGATGCTTACGGCATCCAGAAGACCGCTGGCAATTTTCAGGGCGCTGTCCTTCAGCTCGGAAAAGGTGATCTCCCGGTTTTCGTCGCAATAGGCCTTTTTGCCCCCAAATTTCTTTTCCGTGATCTCCAGATAGTCTATAACGTTTTTGATCATGTCTTACTGCCTCCATGGGCCGGGCACGGGAAATGCAAACGTGCTCCGGAATTCTCAAAATCAGGGAGAAAACGCAATTTGTGCCAAATTATCATCCTGATTCTACCACAGCTTCGACCAAATAGCAAGGTACTTATTGCCCTTGCCGGTATCGCAGAAAACACCTCCTGTGTTTGGAAGCACAGGAGGCGTCTGTTATCTCACGAAGCTGTATTCAATGCTGTCGGCGTAGCGGTAGTAGAAGCTGCTGCCCTCGCTCAGGCCGGAGAGAAGCTCTACAAGGCTGCCATCGGACAGACCGGTCTGAATCTCCACAAGGTCTGTGAGGGTGTCGGTTTTCTCGTTGTAGCCAGTATAGAGCCAGGATTTCCCGGCATCGAAGACGACGGCCGCAGCGGGCACGGTGGGAACCGTTCCGGAGACGCCGGTAGTGATCTTCACGGAGGCATTCATGCCGGAGAGCATTTTTTCGTCCCTGGGCAGGGTGACGGTGACGGTATACTTGGTGTTGCCGCCGGAGTTCTCGCCATAGGGATTGATGGAAGTGATGGCACCGGTAAAGCTGCTGCCTGGCAGGGCGTCCAGGGTGACGGTGGCCTCCATTCCCGTTTCCAGAGTGCGGATATCCAGCTCGTCCACCTGAATCTGCACGGTCATTTCCTCGTCGGCGGTGATGACGGCTGCGTCCTTCTTCGTGGTGTCATAGCTGTCGTAGGCGGCCTTGGCGGTGGTGCCATAGCCGGACATTCCCCCTGCCATGGAGGCCATGCCGCTCAGGGTGCTCCCGGAGCCGGTAAGACCGGCAAACTGGCTCATGTCAACGTCGGATGGGAAACCGCCGGGCATATCCGTGCCGGGGACGGAAGCGGTCTTTTGGTGGATGATGATGCCGGTACCGATCAGAATGGCGTCGCCGGCGGCAATCTGGTCAAAGGAAGAATTCGTCCAGGCGCTGCCGGTGCTGAACAGCACGGTCTGGCCCTGGTTTGTCAGCGCTTGGGCTTGGGCTGCAAGAGACGGGTCGATCATATCGCCAAAGGACATGGTCTGGATTTGGGAGGCCTCAATGGTCCGCTGGGGGATATATTCCAGGGCGCCGTCAGAAACGGCGGTAACCAGGCCCAGAATATAGGTGGCGGTTTCGGATGGCTGCTCTTCGCCGGTGCCGGGCTGGGGATCTTCGCCTTCTCCCGGGTTCTGGCCGCTGCCGGTGCCCGTGTTCTGGTTTCCATCCGGATTCTGGCTCTGGTCTTCCCCGGAAGGCTGTGCTTGCGGCGTATCCGTGTTTTCCATTCGGATTCCGCCCAGGGCTGTGTAGCCGGGGCTGGCCTGGCTGCGGGTCTGGGTCAGCACGGCGGGATCTGTATAGGAAATCTCGGTGTCCACGCCGGAGACAATGCCGCCGCAATCGGCGTGGAGAATGCCGTCCTTGGAGAGCTTCACCAGGCTTTCCATCTGGTCTTCCAGTTCTGTCCGGCGGTTTAAGAGCCGGGCGTACTCGGCGGTGTGGCCGGTGTCCTTCAGGGTCAGCAGGGTGCTGCCTGCGGATACCTGCTGGTTCTCCTTGACGCTGATTTGGGAGACGGTTCCGTAAGCGCCGGCGACCCGCAGGCGGCTGTGGATATAGAGATTCCCCGTTCCCAGGGTTTCCCCGTCCTTGGTGGTGACGGTCACGCTGTCGTCCAGGGGGGCGGTTTCATCGGAAAGGGTCACGGTGGCGGTGCCATCGGAAACGCTTTCCACGGTGCCTGCAAGGGCGGTGCCGTCGGAGAGAGTGACGGTGACGCTCTGCCCCACCTCTGCCCGGGCCTCCAGGTCCACGGCCATGAGCCCATCCAGGGAAAGCAGCAGCAGCGCGCCGCTTTCGTAGACGGTGTCCGCAGCGGCAGTGCCCTCCCGGGCATAGATCTTCTTCACCCGGCCGGCGGCGCCGGAGCGGATCACGGAATCATTGGTCTTGCTGCTTTCGGAGGCAATGGCCGCATCCAGGGTGTCTATGACCTCTTGCAGCTCAGAGATGGCCGCCTTCACGGCCACAAGGTCCACCTGGGCAATGGGGTCTCCTTCCAAAACGGTCTGGCCGTTTTTTACATAGTAGGTCTCCAGCTCCAGAGCCTGGGGCAGACTCTGGGCGGTGCCCTCCTGGGGGCTCAGGGTGCCGCCGCCGGAGAGCACCGTGGAGATGGTGTTTTCCTCGGGCACAGCGGAGAGAACCTTGCTGTTTACTTTGGTAGCGGCGGAAATGCCGGAGGGCAGGGAGGAGACAATCAGGGCAATGGCCAGAATGACGCAGAGCAGCGTTATCCATTTTGCCCCGCTGCCGCCGCGCACCTGGGTGTCTTCCTCCTCATCTTCGGGGACGAGGGGCGGCATATCCGTTTTTTTGAGTTTCTTCATAGCTTAACCTCCTTAGCCGCCGTAGTGCAGGGCCTCAATGGGCGGCAGCTTGGCGGCCTTGTTGGCGGGGTACAGTCCGAAAATCACGCCGATGGCAAAGCAGAAGGCCACGGCAATGACCACCACGCCCCATTCCAGACCAAAGGAAACGCCCATACTGGCAACCATCACGGAGATGAGCCGCAGCACCACCCAGGACAGAAACACGCCAATGGCGCAGCCGATCATGCACAGCACCACGCTTTCCAGCAAAAACTGCTGCAAAATTACGCCCCGGCCTGCGCCGATGGCCTTTCGAATGCCGATCTCTCTTGTCCGCTCGGTAACGGTTACCAGCATGATGTTCATAATGCCGATGCCGCCGACAATCAGGGAGATGGCGGCAATGCCGCCCAGGAGCACCGTCAGAATGCCGGTGACGGAGCTCATGGCGTCCTCCAGCATATTCTGGGACAGCAGGGAGAAGGCGTCCTCATCGTCCTCAAACCGGTCCAGCAGCAGCCGCTTCATGGCGCTTTCGGTGGTGGCCATATTGCCGCCCTCCGGAGCGCTGACGGAGAAGCTGGTGATGGTGGAGGAGACGGTGGCGGAAAGCCGCATGAGGGTGGTATAGGGAATATAGGCGATCATGGAATTCTTGGTGAGAATGCCGGTGAGGGATTCGTCATCGTTTTTTAGAATGCCTACAACGGTAAATTTCCGGCCGTCCAGGGAGATCTCCTCTCCCAGGCAGTCCGTATAGCCCACCATATCCTCGGCGGTTTTCTCCGTGATGATGCACACGCTGGTGTGGTTTTCCACATCCGCCTGGGTGAGAAACCGGCCCAGCAGCACGGTCTGACCGTTGATGGGGGCATAGGCGGGGGTAGCGCCGTAGACCGTGACGGTCTTGGTGGTGGAGGAATATTTGCCGGTGGCGGTGGTGGTGGCAGAGGGGGCCGCCAGACCGATCTGGGGGTCTGCCATCCACTCGTCCAGGGTGTCCAGGGTCACGGGTGCGCCCTTGTCATCGGAGACGGTGACGGAGAGCAGATTGCTGCCAAGGCTGGAGATGGTGTCGGTGACGGTGCCGGTGGCGCCGGAGACCAGGCTCACCAGAATGACCAATGCCATAACGCCGATGATAATGCCCAGCATGGTCAGAAATGCCCGGAATTTGTTGCCGGAAATGGACTTCATTGCCATTTTGAATGCCTGGATCATGCGCCCACCTCCGTCAGATGTCCGTCCTTGATGCGCACGATGCGGCTGGCCTGTCTGGCCACGTCGTCATCGTGGGTGATGAGGACAATGGTATTGCCTGCGTCGTGGAGCTCGTGGAAAATGTCCATGATCTCCACGGTGGTTTTGGAGTCCAGGTTGCCCGTGGGCTCGTCCGCCAGAATCAGACTGGGCCGGGTGACGATGGCCCGGGCAATGGCGACACGCTGCTGCTGGCCGCCGGAAAGCTCCGTGGGCAGATGCTTGGCCCGCCTTTGCAGGTCTACTCTTGCCAGGGCCTTCTCCACCCGTTCCTTCCGCTCGGCCCGGGGAACCTTCTGGTAGATCAGCGGCAGCTCCACATTCTCCTCGGCGGTGAGCTTGGAGATCAGGTTGAAGCTCTGGAACACGAAGCCGATCTTCCGGTTCCGGATTCGGGCCAACTGATTTTCCGTGTAGTCCTCAATGGGGGTTCCGTCTAAGAGATAGGTGCCGGAGTCGGCGGTGTCCAGGCAGCCGATGATGTTCATCAGCGTGGACTTGCCGGAGCCGGAGGGGCCGATAATGCTGACAAATTCGCCGGGATCGATGTGCAGATTGGCTTTGTTCAGGGCATAGACCTTTTCGCTGCCGATCTGATAGATCCGGGAGATATCCTTTAGATCAATCATGCCTGCCTCCTCAGCCGCCCATGTTGGGCATGCCCGCCGGCATATTGGACATGTCGGGCATGGCGCTGCCCTTGTCGCTGCCCCGGTCGCCCAGGCTGCCCATATCGCTCATACCGCCCATGCCGGAGAAGTCCCCGGAGGTGGTGAAGGTCATGCCGCCGAAGGTGAAGGTCTGCTCCTTGGGGGTGTAGTACACGGTGTCGCCCTCGGCAAGGCCGGAGACGATCTCCGTGTAGGTGCCGTTGGTCAGGCCCAGGGTGACCTCTGTCATGCCGCCCAAGGTGTCGGTTTCCGCGTCATAGGCGGTGTAGACATAGGCGGTGGTGCTGGTCTTACGGATGGCATCCGCAGGCAGCAGCAGGGCATTGTCTACGCCCTGGATGGTCACCTCGGCCTTGGCGGTCATGCCGGAGAGCATGCCGGGCTGCTTGTCCAGGGTGATTTTGGCGGAATAGCTGCCGTCGGTGCCGGTGGTGTCGATTTCCGTAACAGTGCCCACATAGTGCTCGTCACCCACGGACTCCACGGTCAGGCTGACCTCCTGACCAACCTCCAGGGAGAGAATGTCCGTCTCGTCCACGGAGATGGTGACGGTCATGCTTTCGCCGGGGTCAAGGGTGGCCAGGGCGGTGTCCGTCAAAGGATCGGTGCCTATGGTCAGGTCGTCCAGGGATACCAGGGTTTCCAGGGTGCCGGACTGCTCAGCCACCAGGCCGCCGTCCTTATAGAGCTTCACAAGCTTTTGGTAGAGCTTTTCGTAGTCCTCCCGCTGCTGGAGCAGCTGGTTGTATTTGGCGGAGTCTTCGGTGTCGCGCAGGGTGAACAGAGTGGAGGAGGCAGTGACCTTGGCGTTCTCCCTGGCGGAAACGGTGGAGACGGTTCCGGCATAGCCGGTGACCTTCAGGGGGCTGTGAATATACAGTTCCCCGGCCAGCGCACCCACGGTGGCGGTGTCGCCCACCAGAGGCCCGTCGTCGGAAATCAGCACCGTGGCTTTACCGCCGCTGACGGCGTCCACCGTGCCGTCCCACTGCTTGCCGTCGGAGGTGGTGACGGTGACGGTTTCGCCCACGGTCAGAGCGTCGGTCTCAATGTCTACAGCCAGAAATCCATCCAGGCTCAGCTCTGCCAGGCAGCCCTTGTCATACATAATGTCTGCCACGCTGTCGCCCGATTTTGCATAGACGGCCTTGACCCGGCCGGAAACACCGGCCTTGACGGTGGAGGAAACCTTGTCCTTGCTGGCCTCCTGGAGCTGGCCGTCCAGGTCGTCCAGGGCGTCCTGAACGGTGGACAGGCTGGTCAGCACGGTGCTGGTGTTGGTAGAGGCCAGAAGGGTGCCCGCTTCAACGGTGTCGCCCTGCTCCACATAGAGCTTTTCCACCTTCACGGTGGCGGGGACGGTCAGGTCCTCCACATTGTCACTGGTCAGGCTGCCGCTGCCGGAGACGGTGGTCTTGATGGAGCCTGTGGTGACGGTGACGGACTTGACATTGCTGCCGCTCTGAGCCGTCACGGACCGCTGCACCCGCTGCCGGACATACAGTGTACCGGCCAGTCCCGCTACCAGGACCACGGCAACAATGGCGATGACCCGCTGAACGGTTTTCTTCCGTTTCTGGGCTTTTGTTGGTTTGGCCATAGAGAATTCCTCCAAAATCAATTGTTAATGCTTATTTTATAGGGAAAACCTGAAATCAGTCTGAAGAAAAAATGAATAGGCTGTGAATAAAGAAACCGCAGACATGAAAAAACAGTGCTGCGGACCAAAGACCGTTGCACAAATCCATTGATTCCGGCACGAAATCTGGCATTTGACGCTCTCCGGAACTGAGATTTCCTGCTATAATAGAATCGAATTTTTATGGATAAAGGAGCTTGCCCAACATGTGAATATGCATCCGTGATGGAAGAACTGTGTTATGACCGCGAGCCCCCCACGCTTTTCTTTGAAACCCATTGACAGTGGCGAATACAAAGAGTATAATTATAACTGAAAGAACAAAAGCGGTCAAAACGTTTTTGGGGGTTATCACTTGGCGTTTACAGAACAGAAAAATGAAATGATCCGCAAGGATTTATTAGACGAAGCGTTGCGTTGTGCCGTGACCGTTGGGATGCGGAAAACATCGGTGGAACAGCTCACGGAAGCGGTGGGTATTGCAAAGGGTTCGTTCTATAAGGTCTTCCCATCCAAAGAGCTGCTGTTCTTTGCTGTGCTGGAAAATATTCATGCCGAAACGTATGCCGTAGCGGAGAAAGCCTTACAGGACAATGCAGAACTTCCACCAACGGAGCGAGCAACGAAGATCATTCTTGCCGCCTGCAAATACCTTTCCGATACCAAAGCGATGACCTTCATCGAAAACGATGCGGAGTTTTTGTTGCGGCGGATACCGTCTGACATCAAATCTGCCCACTATCACGATGACGAAGTTCATATTCGTCAAATTCTGGAGGCAAGTGGACTTGTGCCGAAAGGCGGAATGAATCTGGCTGCCGCCACCGTCCGAGGGCTGATCTTAACTGTCTCCCATCAGGGAGAAATCGGCGAACTGTATCCGCAGGTGTTGGAAACGTTGGTGCATGGTGCTTGCAAGGAATTATTTGATTAAATCGAAAAGCTGCCGTCTGGCGGCTTTTCAAAAGACAGTGAGTTAGAGATAGCTAACTTCTGCATAGGAGTGATGTTATGAAGAAAACATTTTGGGATCGCACAGCGAAAAGCTATGACCACTTTATGAAGAAAGACCACAAGGCATATAAGCAGATGTATTCTCTAATCTATCCTGTGGTGCGGCACAAGCAGGTGCTGGAGCTTGCCACCGGCACAGGGCTGATTGCCAAGCATATCGTCCGCTCTGCTGACCATATTGAAGCTACCGACGCATCCCAAGAGATGATCGAGCAGGCGAAACAGGGCGTAGAATCTACGAAACTCTATTTTTCGGTGCAGGATATGTTCCATCTGCCCTATGCCGACCAGTCTTTCGATGTGGTGATCGTGGCCAATGCGCTGCACATTGTACCGGAACCGGAGAAAGCCCTCTCTGAAATTCGCCGGGTGCTGAAGGACGACGGCGTGTTGGTCGCGCCCACCTTTACCCATGCGGATAATGCTTTCTTCGGAAAGGTTAAAGCATTTTTTATGAAGCTGGCAGGCTTTCCGCTGCACAGCAAGTGGACAAGCCACGAATACCTGGTATTTCTCCGGGAAAACGGCTGGACGGTGCAGAAAAGCACCGTGCTGAAAGCCTCGTTCCCGCTGGCTTACGCAGAGTGCGTAAAATCGGAGGAGATGTGACATGAGAGAAAAAATCAAGCTCTCCGGCGTGCCGGAGACCATGCTGCAAACCGTTTATGCAAGGGCGAAAGAGAGCAGCGGCAGAGGTGCGATCCACGACGCGAAAGCGGAGGAAATCATCGAGAAGCTGGACTACGATTTTTCCCTTGCCGGCAAAGATACGGCCATGCGCAGCGGCGTGATTGCCCGCACCATCGTGCTGGATCAGCTGACAAAATTGTGGCTTGCATCGCATCCCGGCGCGGTGGTGGTTGACATCGCCTGCGGGCTGGATACCCGCTGCTATCGGATGTCGGGTTATGCGCATTGGTATAACCTCGACCTGCCGGAGACGATGGCGGTGCGGGAAAAGCTTCTGCCGGAAAGCGGCACGATTTCGCAGATTGCCATGTCGGCCATGGATGATTGGGGCGGTGAGATCAAGGAGCAAAATGCGCCGGTGCTTGTCGTCATTGAGGGGCTGACCATGTATCTGTCAGAAGCGGATGTGCAACGCATATTTGCGGTCATTGCAAAACGCTTTTGCCAGGCAACTGTGTTCGTTGAAACTATGAATCCGATGGTTGTCAAGCGGTTCAAGGAAAAATCCATTGATGCGAACAACGCAAAATTTACATGGGGCGTGAAGAATGGTGAAGCCCTTGCAGAATTGCTGCCGGACTTCCGATTTGTCGAAGAACATAGTCTTTGCGAAGGAATGGCGGTGTTTGCACCGGTTTATAAGGTGTTGGATAAGCTGTCTATCGTTCGGAATATCTCGAATAAGCTCATTGTTTTGGAAAAAGTGTAAGGAGGCGGCAAGATGTCATTTTTTGAAAACACCCGCAAGCCTGTGGGCCTCGGTGGGAAGCTCATGGTCGCCATGATGAATCTTGGGCATACACCTGTGGCGACATGGGGCCTTGAATTCCTGCATCTTTCACCGGATGCCAAAGTGCTGGACTGCGGCTGCGGCGGCGGGGCGAACATGAAAAGGCTGCTGAAAAAATGCCCGCAGGGTATTGTCAAGGGCATTGACTATTCTCCTG
>OLYI01000201.1_pt1 | contig 27504 bp, 22 predicted proteins | sample 1644251 | NCBI WGS metagenome assembly OLYI01 (sample SAMEA103958140, study PRJEB25191) | human gut metagenome | biome: human-associated habitat [ENVO:00009003]; feature: intestine environment [ENVO:2100002]; material: feces | place: Germany | collected 2013/2015 | reverse complement strand
CTATTGAGAATCTGACCGCCACCACCCTGCGTAATATCATCGGTGACCTGGAACTGGACCAGACCCTGACTTCCCGTGAGACCATCAACACCAAGATGCGTGCGGCACTGGATATCGCCACCGATCCCTGGGGTATCAAGGTCAACCGTGTGGAGCTGAAGAACATCATCCCTCCCGCAGAGATCCAGAATGCCATGGAGAAGCAGATGAAGGCAGAGCGTGAGAGACGTGAAGCTGTTACCCGTGCAGAAGGTGAGAAGAAGGCTAAGATCCTGGAGGCAGAAGGTGCCAAGGAGTCCGCAATCCTTCGTGCAGAGGCAGATAAGCAGGCAGCCATCCTTCGTGCGGAAGCTGAGAAGGAGAAAATGATCCGTGAGGCAGAAGGTGAAGCCGAAGCCATCCTGAAGGTGCAGCAGGAAGGAAGCAGGCGCAGATGCCGCAGTCCTGAAGTTAAAGAGCCTGGAAGCTTTCGAAAAGGTAGCTGACGGCCAGGCCACCACCATCCTGCTGCCCGCAGAGCTGCAGGGCATTGCCAGCGTGGCAGAGACCTTCAAGGCAGCCGCAGGCAAAAAGGTAGAATAAGTAAACTAAAAAACGATAAACCAAAGCCACTTTCCGGGAAATACGGAGGGTGGCTTTTTTATGTCGGATTCACAAAAAACAATGACGGGGGATAAACGCGAGGGGTTGAAAAACACAGAATAATGAAGTATATTGATTACATATAGCTTGTTACAGGCAACGTTCGTAACAGGGATATCAATGGACAAAATCAGAAAACAGAGGCTGCGGGCGCAAGGCCGGAAAGCTTCGGAAAAGAGGAGTATTATGGATTTAAAGGGACGCGATTTTTTAAAGTTACTGGATTTTACACCGGAAGAGATCGAATATCTGCTGGATCTGGCGGCAGACCTGAAGGATAAGAAGAAAAAAGGAATCCCCGTAGATACTCTCCGAGGCAAGAATGTAGCGCTGATCTTTGAGAAGACCAGTACCCGTACCAGATGTGCTTTTGAAGTGGCAGCCCATGATCTGGGAATGGGAACGACTTATCTGGATCCCACCGGATCCCAGATCGGCAAAAAGGAAAGCATTGCCGATACTGCCAGAGTACTGGCAGGCATGTTCGAGGGTATCGAATATCGTGGCTTCGGACAGGATATTGTGGAGGAACTGGCAAAATATTCCAAGGTGCCCGTATGGAACGGCCTGACCACTGAGTGGCATCCCACCCAGATGCTCGCCGACATCCTCACCGTTCAGGAGAACTTCAACTACGACATCAAGGGTCGCACCCTCGTCTTCATGGGCGACTGCAAGAACAACGTTGCTCGCTCCCTGATGGTCGTGTGCTCCAAGCTCGGTATGAACTTCGTGGCTTGTGGCCCGAAGCACTGCATGCCTGGCGACGACGTGGTCGAGGCTTGCAAGCCGATCGCTGCTGAGAATGGTTGCACCATCCTTCTCACCGACGATCCCAAGGAAGCCTGCACCAACGCCGACGTTATCTACACCGACGTTTGGGTCTCCATGGGCGAGCCCATCGAGGTCTGGGCCGAGCGCATCCACGACCTGGCCCCCTACCAGATCAACAACGCGCTGATGGCGCTGGCCGGGCCGCAGGCCGTCTTCATGCACTGCCTGCCCGCCTATCACGACCACAAGACCACCGTGGGCAAAGAGATGGGCGAAAAATTCGGCCGCGATGCCATGGAAGTCACCGACGAGGTCTTCGAAGGCCCGCAGAGCATCGTCTTCGACGAGGCCGAGAACCGGATGCACACCATCAAGGCCGTTATGGCGGCGACCTTGGGATACGAAGGATAACGACCCTTTTGCACAAAAAACGCTCTCTTGCCGTCGGCAAGGGAGCGTTTTTATCGTTTCATCGTTTCTTACAGATCATGTTTTTTGCAGAACCGCTTGCTGCCCCAGTACATCGCGCCCCAGATGACGACGGCGAGGACGAGGTAGACCGGGTTCTTCATCGAACTGACGAGGGACTGGCCGAAGAGGGCCATCATGGCCACCATTACGCCCTTGCCCAGCAGCATGGTGATGAGGTAGCGTTTTTCGTCAAAATCCGAGATGCCGAAGGCAAAGTGCATGAAGGACGAAGGGGTGAACGGAAGCACCGACAGCATGAACAGGGACGAAACGTCGAACCGGCTGACCCACTGCTCAGCTTTTTCCAGCTTCTGGGAACGGCTGGCGAACTTCCAGAAAAACTGTTTGAGCACCCGCCGCCAGAACAGGAACATCAGGGTGCCGCCCAGCATGACGCCCACCCAGCTGTACACAAAACCGAAAAGGCCGCCGTGGGCCGCCACATTCAGCGCCACGATGGCGATGAGGGGCAGCGGCGGAAAAAACGACTCCACCATTGCCAGAAAGATGGGCGCAAGGGGGCCGAGGTCTCCGAAGCTGTCCAGTAATGTCTGCCAGAATTCCAGCGTTCCCAGCTGGTGCACAAAGCTGATCAGGGTGCTTTCCATCGTGTGTTCCTTCCCTCTCGTTTCTCTTAGTATATCCAGAACTTATGAATGTGCGATGAAGAAATTCTGCATTTTCTTCGCTTTTTCGTCTGCGCTATACTTTGCTATACGAAATGGGGTTCGGTTTTCCTGCACGATCGGTCTCAGGCTTTTTCCCCGGCCTGTTTTTCGGCGCGGGCCTTCATCCGCTCGATCTGCTGGGTGCGCTGCTTGTCCCAGCGGGCCAGCGCCTCGGCATCCGGAACCTGCACACAGCGGGCAAAGCTCCAGTGCAGGCCGTCCCGCCGGGCCAGCTTGTACCGCTGGAAGACGCCCTTGCCCGCCTCGCTGGCCGTTCCGGCACAGTGGGGGCACTGGGCCAGCGTGTACCAGCTGTTGCTGCCCTTTTTCAGCCAGATCTCGTCCGGCGCAAGGTCGGCTCCGCAGGCCGGGCACTGGGCCGTGCTGATGATGGGGTCGATCCGCCAGGTGTACGGCTCCACATAGCCGCGGAAGACACGGAAATCCCGGTAGTCGCCGGGCTTCGGGCAGAGGCTCTGGCGCAGGGCCTGCTCCTCGCTGGGGTAGGCAGCCAACCCCTCCCGCAGGTCGAGCTTGCGGCAGACATCGGCAGTGTAGAGGGTATCGGACAATGCGTCGTGGAAGGGGCGGTCCATCGGGATGCCCATCCGTGTGACGACGCTTTCCAGCGTCATGCCCTCACCTTCCTTGCGGGGATGCTCCCGCAGAAAGACCTGCTGCAGGTCGTACCACACCGTGGGGCGGCTCTCGTCCAGATTGCACAGGAACAGATTCTGCTTGAGCACCGGCACATCGTCCATGCCCCACTCGGCGAACTCGGCGTCCGGGCCGCACCACTGCATAAAGCGGCGCAGGCCCTGCACGATGGGGGCGCCGTTGTCCAGGTCTTCCTGCGTCAGGCCGGTGACCTTGGCGATGTGGTGCTGCAATTTGCGGAAGATGCGGGGGCGCAGATGGATGGAGAAAGTATCGAGGACGTTGGCGTCTTCGTCGATCTTCACCGCGCCGATCTCGATGATCTCGCCCCGGAAGGTCTGCTGCACCCCATGATAGTTGAACGTATACGGCTGGTAGCCGATGTTCCATTCCAAATCAAATAAAACCAGATTGCGCTGCGGCATTCGTGTGTCCTGTCCTCTCACTGTAAAATGAATTTCTCAATGGCCTCGGCGACGCCGTCGTGGTTGTTGTCGGCGGCGGTCACGTAGTCGGCGACCTCCTTCACGGTGTCTTCGGCGTTCTGCATGGCGACGCCCACGCCCGCAAAGTCGATCATCGAGCGGTCGTTCAGACCGTCGCCGCAGGCCATCAGGTTCTCGCGGGTCAGGCCCATGCGTTCCAGCAGAGCGCCCAGGCTGACGTCCTTCATCACGCCCAGCGGCACGGCCTCGATGAAGAAGGGGCTGGAGGGGTAGATGTCGATCTTGCCCTCAAACTGCTGCCGACCTGCGGCGCAGACGGCGTCGCGGCGGGCGGGGTCCACGGTGAGGAGCATCTTGCAGATGGGGTAATCCACATAGGACGCCAGATCGTCCACATGGTACATCTCCAGCTTGGTGGTCACGCACTCCTTCCGGGCCCAGGGGTCCTGGTCGCGCTCGCAGACGATACCGCGGGAGTCGTAGGTCAGGAGCGCGACGTCCTGCTCTGCCGCAAACCGGCACAGCTGGGGCACGAACTCCGGGGCCAGCAGCTTCTGATACAGGGCCGCACCGGTGGCGCAGTCCACGATCTTTCCACCGTTGTAGGCCAGGATGCAGCCGCCCTTTTTGTCCAGCCCCAGTTCCTTTGCCAGCGGAGTGATGCCCGCCGTAGGCCGGCCGGAAGCCAGCACGATGGTCACGCCCTGCGCCGCTGCTGCGTCCAGCGCCGCGCGGGTGCGGGGGGTAACGATCTTTTCATCATTGGTCAGGGTGCCGTCCAGATCCAGCGCCAGCACCCGAATTTTCGATCCGTTCATTTCGATTCCTCACTTTGGGGCACATCCGCCCGCTGTGTCGTATTTTTCGGTAACGTGTTTATTGTACAATGAACGCCCCACCCAGCGCAACCCTCCGGCGGGCATTTACACAAATTTTTTCGGGAAAAGACGGTGTTCCATTCCCGGCCGGTTTTCTCATTTTCCGTCAAACCCTCAGAACATCCAGTTTTTTGTCGGTTCGACATAAATTCTTAGCAAGTATTGCCGTTGCGCCGCCGGGGCTTTTGGGCTATACTGTTACACTGACCGTCACAAATAAACGCGCGGCCCGGCGTCTTCCGGGCTTCGTTTGACCGGCCCGCCCTGCCAGAGGCCCACTCTCCGGCAGAGCTGCCCCGAAGGGGGGCTGCGCGGGCGCGATGAAGGGGGATTTTTTACGAAGTATCTGTTTCAGTTCGCACGCATCCTTGCGTTCTGTTTTCTGGGCGAGTTCTGCCACGCTGTTCTGCCGCTGCCCATCCCGGCCAGCATTTACGGCCTGGTCCTGCTGCTGGCTGCCCTGCTGCTGGGCCTCGTCCAGCTGGACGATGTGAAGGAGGTCGGCCTGTTCCTGACCGGCATCTTCCCGCTGCTGTTCGTGCCCGCCGCGGCCGGTGTCATGGAGCTGTGGGCCGAGATGGGCAGCATGCTGCTGCCCATCGTCATCGCGATCATCCCGGTCACGGTGCTGGTGCTGGTGACATCCGGCCACACCACCCAGGCGCTCACCCGCCGCAAGCAGAGCAAAAAGGAGGCTGCCGCAAATGACACAGCTACTGAATGAGTTTCTTTCCTCGTCCTCGGCGTGGGGCGTTCTGCTCACGCTGGCGGCCTTTGCACTGGGCACCCTCATCAACCGGGTGACGGGCAAGGCCGTCTTCAACCCGCTGCTGCTGGGCAGCATCTTCGTCATCATCCTGCTCAGTGTGCTGAACATCTCCTATGCGGATTACAAGGTCAGCGCTGCGCCGGTCAGCTATCTGCTGCTGCCCGCTACCATCAGCCTGGCCATCCCGCTGTATGAAAAGTGGGACCTGCTCAAGGAGAACGCCGCCGCCATCATCGCGGGCATCTCGGTGGGCACCCTGGTCAGTCTGGGCAGCGCGCTGGCTCTGGCCGTGGCCATGGGCCTGACCCGTGAGCAGTATGTGACCCTGCTGCCCAAGTCCGTCACCACTGCCATCAGCATGGACGTCGCCGCTGAGCTGGGCGGCATCGCGGCCCTGACCGGCGCCATCGTCATCCTGACCGGCATCGCAGGCAACCTGCTGGCCGAGACGGTCTGCAAGGTGTTCCACATCACCGACCCCATCGCCAAGGGCGTGGGCATCGGCACCTCGGCCCATGCCGTCGGCACCAGCAAAGCCCTGCAGATGGGCGAAGTCGAAGGCGCGATGAGCGGCCTGTCCATCGCGGTGGCCGGTGTGCTCACCGCTGTGCTCTGCCCCGTCTTTGTGAATTTTATCAACTGAGTTTTCCACAAAAAAGCGCTCCGCAGTGCAAAACCGCGGAGCGCTTTTTTGATTTTGGTTTATGCCGCCCGGCTCTCCTTTTTCAGCACCCGTGTGACCATAAACACGCAATAGCACAGGGCAAAGCCCCAGGCGAGGGGGTTCGAGATGCAGATGCCGAGGTAGCCCAGCTGGTGCACGGCCAGCCAGCCGCCGAGGGCGCGGCCGATGAGCTCGCCCACGCCGGAGATGACGGCCTGTACGCTGTAGCCGAGGCCCTGCAGCGTGTAGCGGAAGATCATCAGGAAGCCCAGCAAAACGAACAACACACTGATGACCGTCAGGTACTCCACCGCACCGTTGAAGATGGCCGGTTCGGCATCGCCCAGCACCAGGCCCACGGCCCAGCGCTTGACCAGGAAGACCGCGGCCCATGCGATGGCGCTGTAGCCCGCCTGGATGATGCAGCCGTCCCGGATGCCCTGTCGGACGCGGTCGGTGCGGCCCGCACCGTGGTTCTGGCCCACATAAGTCGCCATGGCCATGCCGACGCTCTCCATGGGCAGGGTGAACATCTGGCGGATCTTCTCACCGGCAGTCTGCGCGGCCACGGCCACGCTGCCCAGCTGGTTGATGGCGTCCTGCATGATGACGGCGCCGATGGCCGAGACCGAATACTCAAAACCCATCGGGAAGCCGATGTAGGCCAGCCGCTTGCAGTGCCTGCCGGAAAGGACGCAGTTCTCTCTGGTAAAGTGGATGTCCTCCACTTTGGTGAAGAACCACCAGGTGCAGAGGATGCCGCTGACAAGCTGGCTGAGCACCGTCGCGATGGCCGCGCCCTCGACGCCCATGCCCAGCGGCACGATGAACAGCACGTCCAGCGCAATGTTCAGGAAGCTGGACACCAGCAGGAAGTAGAACGGATGCTTCGAGTCGCCCAGACTGCGCAGAACGGTGGACGAATAGTTGTACAGCACCGTCGCCGGGATGCCCAGGAAGATGATGCGGATGTAGTGCACGGCATTCTCCAGCAGCTCCGCCGGGGTGTGGATGAGCTGCAGCAGCGGGGCCGCAACGAGAGTCGTGCCCACCGCAAAGACCAGACTCATCACCACGCAGAGCACGGCACCGTTGAACAGGTACTTGTGCAGGTCATCCCGGTCCTTTGCACCAAAGCTCTCGGCCACCGGGATGCCGAAGCCGTTGCAGGTGGCCAGCACGAAGCCCACGATCATGAAGTTCAGCGAGTGGGTCGTGCCCACTGCGCCCAGCGCATCGGTGCCGATGCAGCGCCCCACGATGATCGTGTCCACAAAGCTGTACAGCTGCTGGAACAGCGTTCCCAACACCAGCGGCAGGGCGAACTGCAAAATGCGGGTCAGCGGCCGGCCGATGGTCAGGTCGGTGGTGCCGGAACCCTTTTTCTTTGTTTCCTCCATAAAATGCTCCTCCAAGGTCTGTGATAGGGCCAGTATAGCGCATTCTGCCCAAAAAACGTTAGGCTTTTTTTACGAGAAACCCAGACGAATTTTGGATGAGATGCAAAACGGGAGCCTTCCGCACCGTGCACGAAAGGCTCCCGTTCTCTATGAACAGAAACCCTCTCAGTCTCGCATTCGCTCGCCAGCTCCCCCGATGGGGGAGCTTTGATGCTGCCCTAAGTCAACATCAAAACCTCGCCCTTCGGGAGAGGTGGCATTGCGAAGCAATGACGGAGAGGGTTTTATCCTTTTTACCCGTGCGGGATACCGCGGCGGCGGTAGTGTTCTTCCTTGTCGTCGTACATGCGGCTCTCGGCCTGCTTGATGAGGGCTTCGAGCTGGATGCCGCCGGCGCTGCAGGTAGCACAGCCCACGGCGACCGAATAGCCGTTGGCCTCCACATTGGCCACAAGCTGGCTCATCCGTTCCCGCACCGTGCGGGGCGGCTCGTCCACCACAAAGGCCACGAATTCGTCGCCGCCGATGCGATAGCTGTCCTTGATGCCGAACTGCCGGACCATCTCCTGAGCCACCGTCTTGAGCATGACGTCGCCCGCATTGTGGCCCTTGGTGTTGTTCAGCTCGTGCAGGCCGTTCACATCCACATAGACACAGCTCAGGGTGTTGGAACAGCGCAGCGGATATTCGTTCATGTGGTTCTCGTAGGCGTTGCGGTTGGGAATCTGGGTGTTCAGGTCGGTCTCTGCGATGACCTTCAGCTTGCAGCGCGCAACGACATTGTCCGTCAGGGCGCGGAGATAGTACGTGGAAAGCACACAGCCCATCAGCCCGAACAGGACGGCATTGAATACATCCATGGGCACGAGGGCCGGGTCTTTGAAGGTCACAGAACAGCCGATGAACAGCGCTTCGTAGATCACCGTGCGCAGGATATTCCCGATGGCCGGGCGGGTGAACAGCATGGGCAGCACCACCGCAACGACATGGAAGCAGATGGCCGGTTCATCCGGGTAGGCGAAGCAGCCCAGATAGAGGCTCAGCAGATAGCAGATGCCCAGAAAACTGTCCGCACAGATGGAAAGGACGATGTTGCTATTCTGGCAGCTCTGCACCGTGCACAGCAGCACCAGCGCACCAGCCAGCGCAATGATGTAGGCGATGAAGCCGCCTGCCAGCGATTTGACGGCGCAGCACACCGCCAGCGCCATGAGCAGGAACACGATCTCCACTGTGAGGAAGAAGAAGAGCTTTTCCAAGTTTTCCTTCCGGATCTCGTCCCGGCAGTTCCGGTAGACATCCGGCATCGCGCCGCCATAAAACAGGAGATTGCGCAGTTTTTCCATTGGCCTTTCCTCCTCAGCGTGCGGTTTCGCAGTTTTCTATGCACTCTTACCAGTTATTGTATCACACAGAAGAAAGAAATGGAAGTTTTTATCTTACTTTTTTATTCCGCAGCGTGGTATGCGTGCAGATAGACCTTTTTTCGCTCGGCATCCAGCTTTTGGGCCAGCACTTTGCAGAAGGTCTCGTCCCGGAACAGTGCCACCACGTCCGGTGCATAGCGGGTGCCGCTCTGGGCCTGCAGCTCCCCCACCAGTGTGCGCAGGGGCTTGGCCCGGTTGTAGCAGCGCCCGATGTTGTCGGTGGCGGCATCCAGCGAGTCCGCCACGGTCAGCACATCCACGATGCCCTTGATGTCCTGCGGGCAGGGCGGCACATCTCTGGGGTAGCCGCCCTGTCCGTTGTAGAAGCAGTGGTGATAGAGCGCCGCCGGGGCCAGATGCTCTTCGTACCCGGCCTCCCGCAGCAGACTGCAGCCAATGACCGGGTGGCTCTGGATGCAGCAGAATTCTTCCTCCAGCAGGCTGCGGCTGTTGGTGTCGATGTACATGATGACCGCGCTCTTGCCCACATCGTGGTACAGGCCGCATTCATAGGCGGTCTGCAGCAGCTCCGGCTTCCGGGCCTGCACTTCGGCTGCGGTCTTGCAGCCCAGCAGGCCGATGAGGGCGGCGGGATTGGTCTCTACCATCCGCCGGAGTAGCACTCTGGTCAGGTGCGCCACCATCGTGGAGTGTACATAGGTCGGCTTGTGGCCGGAGAGAATGCTCTCCAGGATCTTGCGGTTGTCTATTTCCTTGGTATCCGACTGCGCCGTGATGAGTTCCCGGATGGCAACGCTGGCCACGCGGGGGTATTCATTGCCCGGCATCTCGTCCAGATACCGGTGGGCCGCTGCCCGCTCCTTTGCAATGCGGTCAGCCAGCTCGGCGCGGTCCTGCTCGCTCAAAAATGCTTCATAATAAAAGAGATAGGCCGCACCGGTCAGGTTGCGGTTGATGCCGTCCGGCGAATAATCCTGTTCGCCGGTCTGGCTGATGATCTCCAGCAGATCTTCCACGACGGCGCGGGCCGTGCCTTTTCCGGCATGGTAGAGTGCCGCATGGTAAAAGTAGCTCACCCGCCAGTTCTGCTGGCGGGATTCCTCTCCTGCGTTCTTTTTCTGATGCTCGTAGACATAGGAGGCCGACCGCAGCACCCGCTCTGCGACCTCAGGGTCATTGCAATGGCGCAGATAGGCCATCAGGGTTATCTGGTCCAGGTGCATGGAATAGGTGAACCGTGCCCAGGGGATGTCCGGGTCCAGCTCCTGGTAATAGGGCGATGTGATGATGCCCATCGCCAGGTCGAACAGTTCCAGATACCGATGGCAATCCTCTTTCGTCTTGCGCGAGACCTCCAGCCGGATGTTGCCCACGCACCGGATGATGTACTGCCGGGTCTCCTTGTCCAGCTCTTCATACCGGGCAATGTAGTTGGCCCCCTCCAGAAAGAAGGCATGGATGCGCGGCCACAGCAGGTTGACGTCGTGGTCCTCATCCCGCACATTGATATAGTGCAGGGTGATGCCGTTGTAGTACAGCTCCCGGACGATCATGGGGACATCGTCGCGGAAGCGGGCCGCCTTCAGCAGCAGCTCGTGGATCTTGTAGGCCACGCCGCAGTCCTCGCTGTTGGCATAGTTGAACAGCCTGCCCGCCGCCTCTTCCAGCTCGGCGATATCGCTGTCGGACAACGTTTTCGCGTCCCGCGTGTAGACCAGCTCCCCCAGCAGGGCGTTGTTCTCCTTCATCAGGTCGAAGCAGCGCACCGCGTTGCCCTGGATCGTCTCCAGCAGGAATTCCGGAGCCGTTTCCGGCGGGAACTGCGGGCGGGAGAGGGCCCGCACCCGGCGAAGATTCTGGATATAGCGCTCCCATTTCTGCCGACTCGACTCTTCCATCCGGACGCATCCCCTTTCCGCTCAAAACTGGAACCTTTTTGTAAACGTTTCAGGTTTTATTATACGGTACATTCTGGGAAAAAGCAATCAAATCCGACCAATTGTTACCCCCCCCCGACAAAAAATTTTACGTTTTTTGAGCGGAAGTGGAAGATTTTTCCTTATTATCTTAAGTTTCCAGCCAGTTTGCTTTCCATGCGTAACCCACCATCATCAACGCACCCAGCCCCCACGAGACGGGATACAGCAGGAAGATGCCGTCGATGCTGGAAAAGAAGGGCAGCACCCACTGGATCCACCCGATGCGGAACACACACAGCGAGACCAGCAGCACCACCATGGGCGGAATGGTCTTGCCGGTGCCGCGCACGGTGCCCGCCAGACCGTGCAGGACGCTCAGCTCCCAGTAGAAGGGGCAGAAGTAGTGCATGGCCGTGCAGCCAAAGGCGACGACGTCCTCTTCGTGGGTAAACAGGTGCATGATGGGGTCCTGGAAGGCCAGCAGCAGCACACCGGTGAGGATGGTGTAGACGACGCCCATGCCCAGCGTGACCCACAGGCTCTTCTTCACGCGGTCGAGCTTGCCCGCGCCGAAGTTCTGCCCCACGAAGGTGGTGGCCGCCATGCTGAAGCTCATGATGGGCAGGATGTTGAAGCCGTCCACCTTCATATAGGCCGCGAACCCGGCCATGGCGGCGGCACCGTAGCCGTTGACGCTGGCCTGCACCAGAATGTTGGACAGCGAGATGACCATATTCTGGATGCCGGTGGGCAGGCCCACCTTGATGATGCGGACGGCCATTTTGCCGTGCACCCGGATCTCTCTGGCCGTCACGCGGTAGTCGTCCTGGACCCGCATCAAAAAGCGCAGCGCCAGCACACAGGAAACCAGCTGGCTGATGTCGGTGGCGATGGCCGCACCGGCCACACCCATCCGCAGCCCCGCGATGAGCACGAGGTCGAGGAGGATGTTCGTACCCGATGCGATGCCCAGATAGAGCAGCGACCGCTGGGAGTTGCCCGCCGCATTCAGGATGCCCGCCGCCATGTTGTACACGACGCTGAACAGCACACCGCCGAAATAGATCTGTATATAGGTCACAGCGTCCTCCAGCACCTCCGCCGGGGTATCCATGGCCGTGAGCAGGGCACGGCTGACAAGGATGCCGCCGATGGTCAGGATGAGGCCCAGAAGCACGGCCAGCGCCAGCGCGGTGTGCACGGCCCGCTGCGCATCCTCGCGGTCCTTCGCGCCAAGATACTGCGCCACCACGACGCCCGCACCCACTGCGATGCCCTGACTGAAGCCGATGAGCAGGAAGATGGGCGAGCCACTGGAGCCGACGGCTGCCAGCGCATTGCTGCCCACAAAGTTGCCGACGATGATGGAGTCGGCGGTGTTGTACAGCTGCTGAAGCAGGTTGCCCAGGATCAGCGGCACGGAAAACAGCAGGATGCTCTTCCAGATGCTGCCCTCCGTCATCAAACGGGTCTTTTTCTTCTGCGGTTCCAAAACGGTTGCTGCCACGATGTTCCTCCTGAAGTCTCTTGCTTTATTTAATAAGTACTAAATAATTTAATCTTACAACCATTGGCCGCACTTGTCAAACAAAAGCAGAAAAAACAGGAAGACCGGCCCTCCGCTGCTTGCAGAAGGTCGGTCTTCCTCTCGTGCTTCATGATCCTCCGGAGAACGCCGAGGTTTTCTCGTTTCTTTTGAGTATCAGGCCATCTTCAGGACGCCTGCCTGCACCAGACGCTTGCGCAGCAATGCGCCCACGACGCAGGAGACCACGATCTTGGCGAGGTCCAGCGCGATGAAGGGATAGACGCACACCGAGAGTGCGTAGCCCAGCTCACACTGCATCTGGAGTACGAACCATGCCGTGCCCAGCACATAGCAGGCCGCGTCGCCCAGCACCAGACCGATGCCGGAGACCACCGGGTTGCCGTTGCTCTTCTCGATGAACAGGCCGCCGATGAGCGCCAGCAGCAGGTAGCCCACCAGATAACCGCCGGTGGGGCCGGCGAGCTTGGCCAGACCCGCGCCGTAGCCGGAGAAGACCGGCACACCGATCAGGCCGATGCACAGATACACCGCCACGCTCAGGGTGCCGAACTTGGGACCCAGCAGCCAGGCGGTCAGGCAGATGACAAAGTTTGCCAGCGAGATGGGGACGGCTCCGATGGGCACCGTCAGCGGGCCAAGAATACACATCACAGCTGCCATCAGCGCCGTGACTGCCATTTGATACGTCGTCAGTTTCTTTTCCATGATTCCCCTCCGATATTCGGGTCGTTATTGTCGTTGTTGTCGGTCACGCTCGCCAGTATACCCCGGCCCGCCGCAAATGGTCAACACAAAATTTCAGTCAGGGTTTACAATCCGCGATTTCGCTTGCCAAACGGCCCGCCGCCCACTATACTGGAAGCAGAATCTCCAAGGAGGCGTATCACATGGGCGGAGGACATCTTTCCCGGCCGGATTTCGGGATGCCGCAGCCGGACCCGGCACACCCGCTGACCGAATTTTACCTGCTGCTCCAGCATGGGCTGGACCGCGAGGGCGTGTTTGCGCTGCCCGCACTCTGGGCAGACTTTCAGGCACCGGCCCGGCGCATCTACGCCGACGAGGCCGAAGCCTTCCTCACCCTGCGCGAAACGCCCGGCGCGGCCAGCACGCCCCTGCTGGCACCCCGGACTTTGCAGCTGCTTTACAGCAGCCTCCACGTCCTGCCCGACGGCACCCCCGCCGCCCTGCTGCTGACGGAGGAATGCTCCCGCACGGTGTATGCGGTGCAGCTGCTGCCGCCCTTCGTCTGGGAAGACCCGCTCCCGCCCCTGCCGGACTGCGCGGCGGCCCTCACGCTCACCCTCACGCTGCGGGATGTGGAGGCCATCGACGCCGACCCTCCTGCGCTGGAGCAGCGGCTCTGCCGGGAGCCGGGCGGCAAGCACTGGCTTGCCCACCCCAAGGCCGAAGCCTTCCTCGCCGGGCGCATTGCGTTGCTTCAGCGATTGTACAAACGTTGAATTTTTGTTATACTCTTTTTATTCTGCGATGCAATAATCGGGACTTCTCAGCCGTGTATCCGGTAGAATGTCCCACTGGAACCAACGATTTCCAGCAGACCCCGGCCACCGGGGCTTCAAAGGAGTGTAAGACGATATGGGACAGTTGACCAAAGACGAAGTTTTTGCGCTGGCTGTGCAGCGATACAGCGACGCCGTCTACCGAGCAGCCTACCACAATTGCAGCTGCGCGGCGGACGCCGAAGATGTGGTGCAGGATGTTTTCGAAAAGCTCCTGAACTACGACGGCCGCTTTGAGAGTGAGGAGCACCTCAAGGCCTGGCTGCTGCGTGTCGCCATCAACCGCTGCCGGGACCTGACCCGTGCAGCGCGCCAGAAGGACACCGAACTGGATGAGAATATCCCCGCGCCCGACCAGATGGAAGACGGCAGTGTGCTCGATGCGGTGCGCACCCTGCCGGAAAACTACCGCAACGCCGTGTACCTGCACTACTACGAAGGATACACGGCTGCGGAAGTAGGCCGGATGATGGGGGCTCCCACCAATACGGTGCTCAGCTGGCTGCGGCGGGCCCGCGCACAGCTACATACGATGCTGAAGGAGGAGATCGAAGATGAGGTGGTATGAGTACAAGATGGAGGTCGATGACGTCCACGCCCCGGACGACCTGAAAGAAAAGCTGCTGGCCATGCAGAAGGCCCGGCAGGCCGCATCCGGCACCACCCCCAAACCCCAGCTCACCCCGGCCCCTGCACCGGAAAAGAAGAAAAAGGCCCCCCTCCGTTTCCCAGTCAAACGGGCGGCGGAACTGGCCGCCTGTGTGGCGCTGTGCGGTGTCTGCCTGTATGGTGCCGCGCTGAGCAAAAGCAGTTGGAACGGTGTCACCCTGTTCTCCGGCGGGTCTGCGCCCAGCACGGCAGCCGCCTACGATGCCGCACCGGAGCTTGCCACCTATTCTCTGGACGGCGGTGCAGACACCTACGGCACCAGCAGCGCCAAATGCGCCGTGAGTGATGCCGGCAGCGCCGACCTGCTGACCTCCGGCAATGTGGAGGGCGAGAACTCGGTTTCCGGCACGGTGGACAGCGCTAAGATCATCTACACGGCCGATCTCTCCATCGAGACCAAAGACTTCGATGGGGCACGCCAGCAGCTGGACGAGACGTTGGACAGCATGGACGGCTATATGGAGTCCAGCAATGAGTACACTGACAGCACCGACAACACCCGCACCCTCTCGCTGACCCTGCGGGTGCCGGAGAGCGCTTACAGCGCCTTCCTGACGTCTGCCGAAGCCGCTGGCAGCGTGATCAGCCGGAGCGAGAGCGCCGACGATGTGACCACCCAGTATCTGGACATCGAGGCCCGGCTGGACAATCTGACCTCCCAGCGCACCCGTTTGCAGGAATTGCAGGCCAGCGCGGACGCGCTCTCCGACCTGCTGCAGATCGAGTCCTCCCTGAGCGACGTGCAGTACCAGATCGAGAGCTACCAGAGCCAGCTGAACTGGTACGCCAATCAGGTGCAGTACTGCACCGTGAACATCACCCTCAACGAGGTCGAGACCCTGATCTCCACCGGCAGCAGCTTCGGTGCCCGGCTGGCCGACGCCTTCCGGAACGGCTGGTCGAACTTCACCGCCGGAGTCCAGACTGTTCTCGTCTTCCTCATCGGCGCATGGCCCGCCATCGGCATCGGTATCGTCTGCGGCGTGGTGTTCTACAAAGTCCGCCACCCCCGCAAAAAGCAGCCCCGCAAGCCTGAAGCGAAGTGACGACCGGAAGATTCGAAAAAACTTTCGAAAAACACTTGACATCTCCCCCGCCCTGTGGTATTATACTTGAGCAGTCAGCGAGAGGCCGACAGCGAAAAGTAAATAGCGCGGGGTGGAGCAGTCTGGTAGCTCGTCGGGCTCATAACCCGAAGGTCGTTGGTTCAAATCCGGCCCCCGCAACCACCAAGCATCTTGAAGTTTTTCAAGATGCTTTTTTGTTGTGTTTTTATTTTAATACAAAAAGTGAGCCGCTGCAAACTCCTTCCGGCATCGCATCCGCGATGCCACCTCCCTCCCAGAGGGAGGCTTTACAGCTACCCGTCACGCTAAGGCTCCCTCTTCGAGGGAGCTGGCGCGGCGAAGCCGTGACTGAAGGAGTTTTGCAGCAGCTCTTTTTTTATTTATACGATGTAACCGTGGCTCCTCGCCCAGAAGACCCAGAAGGTCAGGGTCAGGGCGCTGAAGAAAGTGGTGGTGACGCAGACGCTGCCGGTCAGGGTGCCTTCGTGGCCCATCTGTTTGGCCATGACGTAGCCCGCCGGGGTGGTCACACTGCCCAGCATGACCATCAGCGCCACGAGCTTCTGGTCCACAAAGCCCAGCCGCACCGCCACGGGCAGGAAGATGGCCGGCAGGAGGATGAGCTTGATGACCGTTGCAACGGCCGTGGGCTTGAGGTAGCCCAGCGCCGCGCGGCCCTTGAAGCCCGCACCGATGGCAAGCAGGGCCAGCGGGCTGGTCATACCAGCCAGGCTGGAGAGCGTCTTGTTGGCCATGGCGGGCATGGGCAGGCGGAGCAGGCTCCACGCAAAGCCCGCCGCGATGCCCAGCAGGATGGGGTTGGTCACGATGCCCTTGAGGCTCTTGACCAGCTTTTCTCCCATGCCGCTCCGGGCGTCCTGCGAAGGGCTTTCCAGCGTGAGGACGACGACCGCAAAGATGTTGTACAGCGGCACACTGCCCAGGATCATCAGGCCGGACAGGCCGGAGGTACCGTAGATGTTCTGGATGAAGGCCGCACCGAGGATGGCCGCCGAAGAGCGGTAGCTCGCCTGCACGAACTCACCCACGATGTGCTTATCCTTCAAAAAGAGCCGGGCCAGCCCCCAGATGACCAGAATGCTTGCCGTGGTGACCGCAGCACAGAACAGCACATAGGGGCCGTCGAAGCTGGCGCGGACGTCCATGGTGGCAAGGTCCCGAAACAGCTGCACCGGCAGCGCCACATGAAAGACGAACTTGTTGGCCATGGCCACGAAGTCGTCGGTGAGGAACTGCCTGCGGTGGAGCAGGTAGCCCAGCAGCATGAGGAAAAACAGCGGCATCGTGCTGTTCAGGCTGAAGATCAGGCTTTCCAGCATGGCTCACATTCCCCCATGGCGGCGCTCTTCCGCCGCCAGTTCCTGCTGCAATGCCGCCTTGCGGTGGTCGAGCAGCAGGTCCTTGTTGTACTGGAAGTACCGGGGGCAGCCGTTCTCGGTGATGAACGCATGGGCGGCAGGGGCCAGCGTCAGCTCGGTGACGAAGACCACCATCTCCTGGCTCTCGGCAAAGGCCTGCTCCATAAAATCGAAGGCCGCTTCCAGTGCGTTGGCTGCCGCCTCCTGTGCAGCATCCCGCTCGTCGGAGAGCGACTGGAACTGGGTGCGCAGCAGGTCGAAGGCTTCCTGTGTGCCCACCGCCTTGGCACGGCGCAGTTCCGCCTCCCACTGGCGCAGGACGGCATAGACCTTGAGCCGGGTGGCCAGCGCGTCGCGGCTGAGCAGGCCCGCCTCGCGCTGGCGCCGGGTCTCGGCGTCGTAGTCGGTCATCATCTGGTTGAACAGAGTTGCCGGGCCATCCGGGATGTCATCGGGCAGGGTCGCAAAGCCCTGTTTGGCCTCTCGCAGGAAGGCATAGCAGGCATCGGCCGCAGCATCGGCCCGGCGGGACGCCGTGAACCGGTTGTTCAGGCCGGACAGGAGCAGGCTGACAAGGCTCAGCCGCTCGTCGAAGGGCGCGTTGAGCAGGCGGGCGAAGACGGCGGGCCTGGCCTGCCCGGCCAGGATCTCTTCCACGCCGTAGTCGTCGCGGTATTTGTAGTAGAGGTCGAGGTAGGCCGAGAAATCCTCCGCGATTTTCTCATGCTGGATGTACTGGCGGATGAGTGCCTCGTCTGCCTTGAGGCCCAGCGCCTCGTAGGTATCCAGCAGATTGGAGAGGTCCTCCCAGCCGCGGGCGGTGACGAACTGGGTGCCGTCCACATCGGCGTTGATCTGATAGAAGTTCTGCGGGTGGAGGTCAAGATAGCTCAGGATCGCGCTGTGCAGGTGGGCAGCGCGGGCGTAGTCCTTCCAGACCTGTAAATCCGGCTCGATGTCCATTCGGCGGACACGGTCCAGCGTGACGATGTCGAAATCGCGGACCGATTTGTTATATTCCGGCGGGTTGCCTGCCGCCACGATGACCCAGCCCGCCGGGACGGCCTGGTTGCCGAAGGTCTTGCACTGCAAAAATTGCAGCATGGTGGGGGCCAGCGTCTCAGAGACGCAGTTGATCTCATCAATGAAGAGGATGCCCTCCTTCAGGCCGGTGGCCTCCATTCTGGCGTAGACGCTGGCGATGATCTCGCTCATGGTGTATTCCGTCACCGAGACGTCTTTCCCGTCATAATGGCGCTGGCGGATGAAGGGCAGGCCCACGGCGCTCTGGCGGGTGTGGTGGGTGATGGTGTAGGCCACCAGCGCCACGCCGCATTCCCGCGCCGCCTGTTCCATGATCTGGGTCTTGCCGATGCCCGGAGGGCCCATCAGCAGGATGGGGCGCTGCCGGATGGCCGGGATGGCGTATTCGCCCAGCGCATCCTTGGCCAGATACGCTTTGACGGTGTGTTCGATCTCTTCTTTGGCTCGTTTGATGTTCATAAACGTTCCTCACATCCTCAGGTGTTGTTCAGTTCGCGGCAGGGGTCGTCCTCGTCGTACAGTGCCTCGGCAAGGGCCGACGCAGCTCTGGCAGACGGGCCTGCAAATTCTTCCTCGTCCAGCACGACTTTCATGGCCCAGGGCGGGACATTGGCGTCATCGAAACGGTCGCCCAGAAACAGGAATGCCGTGTCGTAGGCCGGGCGGCGGGCCGGGTAGGTGCCCATGCCATCGGTGAAGTAGAGCAGGCCCCGCAGGTTGGAGAACTTCTTCTCGGCGCAGAGCTGGCTGACGTATTCGAACGCCGGGCGGAAATCCGTTCCGCCGCCGCCCCGCAGCTGGAAGTGGTTCATCGCATGGATGAGCTCGTCCTCGTTCCGGACCAGAAGGTCCTGCCGGATGGCATTGTCGGCCTGGATGAGGTGCAGGTTCATCCGGTGGAAGAAGTTCTCCCGCCCTTTCAGCAGGGTATAGGTCTCGGCCAGAAATGCCCGGACCAGCTCGCCGGAGGTGGAATAGCTCGTGTCGATGACGAGGGCCAGTTCCTCGATCTTCCGGCTCTCCCGCGTTTCCAGCGGCTCGATGAGGGGCAGGTTGCCGTAGACCGACAGGCCATAGGTGTAAAAGTTCAAATCGAACTCATCCGGGTCGAGGTGGACTTCCTCCCGCGTGACGCAGAACCGGCGGAGAAAATCCCGGTAGCTGCGGCGGCTGCGGTTGGCGGCTTTGACCTGTTCCTTCAGGTTGTCGGCCCCCTCGCCCGCCTCCTTGTCGCGCAGTTCCAGTTCGGTCTGCATCCGCTCCCCGATCTTCTGCCAGGTCTTCTGGGGCAGCGGGGTCGGCATCTGTTGGGGCTGTTCGGGGGCGTCTTTCGGCCAGAGGCGGTGGTCGTCGGTGCAGAACTCCCGCTCCAGCTGGCGCAGCACACCGGGCGTCTGCCGGACCAGCCAGCGGTACGCCGGGGCCGCTGCCACGACTTTGCCCTCTTCCGCGATGCACTGATAGGCGTTCTGCCGCACATAGGTCAGCGGCCGTTTGACGCTGCTGCGGTTCAGCCCGTCGATGACGTTTTCCACTGCGATATCACAGGCCAGGCTCCACAGACGCGGGTCGCGCTTCCCTTTCATCCAGAGATGTCGGAATACGCAGTGGAATATCGTATGAAGATACAACCGGTTGAGATACTTCGGATTCTGCTGATAGAGCCGCAGCAGGGCGCTGGGCTGGTAGCAGAGGATGCGGCCATCGGTGGCCAGCACGCCGCACCGCTCATCCGGGGTGGGCGTCAGCGCCGAAAGTGCCAGGTCGAGAAAGCGGAAGTCCAGATACAGCCCGCTGCGCACCACAGCCAGCACCTCACCGCCCATCCGCACCTGCCACTCCTCGTGGGTCTCCGGGCGCTTCGATTCAAACGGCTTGCGGGGGTCGAAAAATGTTTCTTTGGGCATCGTTTCACCTCACTTCCCCTGCGGGAAAGGGTTCAAAAGTCAAAATCATAGCGTTTCCGGTTCGGCTTTGCGGCCTGTCTGCTGTGGGCGGCATCGGCCAGCAGGGCCGCAGCAGCAGCCTGTTCGGCCTGAACCGCCAGCGCTGCGGCCTCGGCAAACCCGGCCGCGTCCAGCACATCCAGCGCCAGCAGGGCTCTCAGGCTGTCAAGGTCCTGCGCCTTCAGCAGCCGGGCCACGACCCGGCCCGTGTTCGCCTTGAGGAACGCGGTGTAGGGGGCCTTTGCCTGTTCGGTCAGGCCCCAGGGCCAGCGCAGGCGGTCGAAGCAGAGCATGGCCATGATATCCTTGTCCTCGGAGGCGTGGCCGTCCGGGAAAATGGCGTCGTATTCTGCGCATAGGATTTTTCCGTCCAGAAAACACTGCCGGTAATGATATCCCTGCCCGGAAAAGGTGTGCAGCAGGATATGCGCCGGGGATTCCTCCACATCCTCCCAGTAGGCCGGATACCACAGGCCTGCGCGGGGGGCCGCCTCGCCGGAACACCAGAACAGCGCCCGCACGGCCTCGGTGATGTTGTTGACGAGCGCGAACAGGCCGGTGGCCTGCTCCGGGTCGGCCCGGACGATGAGGTCCGCCAGCGCGAAGCAGTTCAAAAAGACATCGCTGCCCACGGTCAGCTCCCCCGCCCCAACGGACAGGGTGCGCAGCCTGCGGCAGTTGTAGAATGCGCAGCTCCCGATGACCCGCAGGCTGTCCGGCAGGACGGCTTCTTCGAGGAAGTTCCCGCAGACGGGGTGGAGGTCTTCTTCGGGCGCAGCGCCAAAGTCGAGGTCATAGCGGCGGTGCCGCCCGGTCCGGTCCCGGCCAAAGGCTCTGGTCAGGACGGCGCTGCCGTCTTCCCCCACTGCGTAGCGGCAGACTGCGTCCGGGGCGGGCAGGTTCCGGGGCGATTCGGAGAAGCAGTAGTCCCCCAGTTCGGTGACAGCCCAGCTGCCGCCCTCCGGGGCCGGCAGCACCGACGGCAGGGCGATGCAGGGGGCCTCCCCATAGGCCCGGACAAGGCGGGCCGTGTTGTTTTTTAATGGTAAGATATCCAGTAACATAGACGTCCTCTGTACAAGATAGCGCTATCCTCTATACAACCTCTCCGTCAATGCTTCGCATTGCCACCTCTCCTAGTAGGAGAGGCCTTGGCAATCCTCGCAAAGTTCCCGGTTTCGCCAGAGGCTCCCCTACTAGGGGAGCTGTCGAGCGCAAGCGAGACTGAGAGGTTGTACAACGGAAAGCCTTCCAAACAAAAAACTGCTGCACGCGCAGTTGCCGTGCAGCAGTTGGGAGAGTGCGATCACTGTGCGGCCTGCGCCAGACAATCATCCATTGCGGCAAAGACCGCGTCACTGGTCATGGTGCTGCCGGTCACGGCATCCACACCGGCGGTGCTGCCCGCCTCTTTCAGGCTGGCTGTCAGGCTTTCCGCCGCCTTGCCGCCCAGTTCCGGCGTCTCGCCCGAAGCATCAATGTCAACATTCGTCACTTTACCGCCGGTGATGGTCACGGTGACCGCCACATCGCTCAGGCAGCCTTTGGCGCTGGCCGTGTAGGTGCCGTCGGTGTAGGTGGCCGCGTTGTCTGCGGCAGGCATCGTGCCGGTGTTGGCGATATACAGCGACAGCACCACACCCAGAACGATATCCAGCAGCACCATCACGAGGGTGCTCCGGCTCATGTGTTTCTTCATCTTGTTGTATGCTCCTTTGGCAGGTCTTGGTTTATTTTGCAGGCTTGAAGCTGTCGCGCAGGGTCACGACACGGTTGTACACGCCGGGGTTCTTGGAATCCGGGGTGAAGAAACCGGTGCGGACGAACTGGAACTTTTCGCCGGGCTTGGCATCCTTCAGGCTCTCTTCCAGCTTGCAGTGGGTGCGCACGGTCACGCTCTCCGGGTTCAGGTAGTCCTTGTAGTCGCTGCCCTCCGGGATGGCGTTCATGTTGGCCTCGGTGAAGAGCTTGTCGTACAGGCGGACCTCGGCGTCCACGGCGTGGGCGGCGCTCACCCAGTGGATAGTGCCCTTGACCTTGCGGCCGTCGGCCGGGTTTCCATTGCCGGTCTCGATGTCAGCGGTGCAGTGGATGGCGGCAATGCTGCCGTCGGGGTTCTTCTCGACGCTCTCGCACTTGACGAGATATGCACCCATCAGGCGGACCTCGCCGCCGATGGTCAGGCGCTTGAACTTGGGAGGCGGCACCTCGGCGAAGTCCTCGTTCTCGATCCACAGCTCGCGGGTGAACGCCACCTTGCGGGTGGTGGTATCGTTGGCCTCGCGGTTGGGGTTGTTGGCGATGTCGAAATACTCGGTCTTGTCGGCGGGGTAGTTGTCCACCACCAGCTTGACGGGGTCCAGCACGGCGATGCGGCGCTGCGCGGTCAGGTCCAGCTCGCTGCGGATGCAGGCTTCCAGCTGGCGCATGTCGATGAGGTTGTCGGACTTGGAGATACCGGCCTCCCGCACGAAAGTGAAGATGGAGGTGGGGGTGTAGCCGCGGCGGCGCAGGCCGCACAGGGTGGGCATGCGCGGATCGTCCCAGCCGGAGACGTAGCCCTCCTGCACGAGCTGACGGAGCTTGCGCTTGGACATGACGGTGTGATTGATGCCGAGCCGGGAGAACTCTATCTGTCTCGGCTTGATGCCGGGTATGGAGACATTCGACACGACCCAGTCATAAAGCGGACGGTGAGCCTCAAATTCAAGCGAACAAAGGCTGTGCGTAATACCCTCAAGAGCATCCTCAATCGGGTGAGCAAAGTCATACATAGGATAGATGCACCACTTGTCGCCTGTTCTGTGATGTTTAAGGCGGTTAATTCTGTAGATAACAGGATCACGCATATTGAAGTTGCCCGATGCAAGGTCAATCTTTGCACGGAGAGTCATTTTGCCGTCCTCAAATTCGCCGTTTTTCATTCTCTCAAACAAATCAAGGCTTTCTTCTATAGGACGGTCACGATACGGACTCTTTGCAGGAGTCTGTGTGTCGCCTCTGTATTCTCTTACCTTATCGGGAGTAAGCTCGCAAACATATGCAAGTCCCTTTTTGATAAGCTCAACGGCAAATTCATACATCTGATCAAAATACTGTGATGCATAGAAAAATCTGTCGTCCCAATCATAACCAAGCCACTTGATATCCTCTTTGATAGCGTCAATATATTCTACATCTTCCTTTGTAGGGTTGGTATCATCCATACGAAGATTGCAGATTCCGCCGAAATGCTCGGCAGTACCAAAGTCAATGCAAAGAGCCTTTGCATGACCTATGTGAAGATAGCCGTTCGGTTCGGGAGGAAAACGGGTGTGAACCTTTTTACCCTCAAATTTTCCGCCCTCGGCAGTATCCTCTTTTATAAAATCCCAGATGAAGTTGCCCTGAACGGCAGCTTCACCCTCAACATTCTTTATTTCATCAGCCATTTGCCGTGTACCTCCGTCAGTAGAATTATGCGCCGAGCTTTTCAAGACCGATTTCAAGTCTTTTGAGCGACTCTTCTCTTCCGAGAATGTCAAGAATTTCAACAGCACCGCCCGGAGTTACTGTTTTGCCTGCTGCGGCAATTCTTACAGGCCACATAACTGTGCCGTTTTTAAGCTCTTTTTCAACCGCCATATTGATGAGGCAATCGTGAATTGAAGTGTTGTCCCATGTTGGCAGAGCCTTTAATCTTTCGTAAGCCTCACGCAATACAACGGGAGCGTTTTCAAGATTAGTCTTGCTCTTCTTATTTACGAAAAGCTCCTTGTCATATTCGGGAAGTTCTGCAAAGAAACCGAGCATTTTGGGAATATCCGTAAGCTTTGTAGTTCTTTTCTGAAGAATTTCGGCGAACTTCTCAAAAGGCATTTCTCTGTCACCGAAAACCTTCTTATAGTATGGCATACAAACATCCGTAAATTCTTCGGGAGTCATAGCCTTTAAATACTCACCGTTGAACCATGAAAGCTTGTCATAGTCAAAAATTGACGGTGACTTGCTGATACCGCTTACATCAAACTCTTTTTCAAGTTCTGCAAGGGTAAAGATTTCCTGATTATCCTTTGGACACCAGCCGAGAAGTGCAATATAGTTGATGATTGCCTGTGGGAGGTAGCCCTCGTTAATAAGGTCATAAAAGCCTGTTGCGCCGTGACGCTTTGAAAGCTTTGAAACATTGCCGTCGGCATCCTTGCCCATGATGAGCGGAAGGTGGATATATGTCGGAATTTCCCATCCGAATGCTTCATAAAGAAGATTATATTTCGGTGTGGAGCTTAAATATTCACAACCACGGACAACATGAGTAATGCCCATTGTGTGGTCATCAATTACATTTGCAAAGTTGTATGTCGGGTAGCCGTCAGTCTTGATAAGAATCTGATCCTGAAGCTCGCTGTTATCAACGGTAATTTCACCGAAAACTGCGTCTGTAAATGTTGTACTGCCCTCAATCGGCATTTTCTGGCGAATTACATAAGGTGTACCCTCGGCAAGAAGTCTGTCGATTTCTTCCTGCGGAAGATTACGGCAATGTCTGTCATAACCACCGCCAACGCTGTCTTCCTGTAACTTTTCAAGTCTTTCCTTTGTGCAGAAACAACGGTAAGCCTTTCCCTCTTTTATAAGCTGTTCGGCATAAGGAAGATACATATCCTTTCTTTCGGACTGAACATAAGGGCCGAAATCGCCGCCGATATCGGGACCTTCATCGTGCTTAAGTCCCGCAAGTTTCATTGTATCATATATAACATCAACCGCACCCTCAACAAGGCGTTCACGGTCGGTGTCTTCAATTCTGAGAACAAATTTGCCGTTTTGTGATTTTGCAACGAGGTACTCATAAAGAGCAGTACGCAGATTGCCGACATGCATAAAACCTGTCGGGCTTGGTGCATATCGTGTACGGACAGTTTTTTCAGCCATAATAATATCCCTCCGAAATTTATGTTTAGGTGTGTCGGTCAGCACATATTTCGCCCGCAACACCGTTGTTACATATATACGATTTATTATATCATACCGTTTTTTCATTTTCAAGTCTGATAAACGCACCTACGAACAATACGAAAATTTCATATAAAAAACGGTCGGGCAACCTTGTTTTGCGTTTTGCAAATTGTCTGCCCGACCATAACTTTTAAATATTCACTTTTCACTGCTGACGAAGTCAGCCTGCATATGTTCCCATATACAGCGGAATGTCACTTTCGTTGTCGAGGATAACAAACATAAACGGACGATTAAATTCTACCGTCACATCGGTTTTTGAAAGTTCTTTTGTTCTTTTTTCAAGCTCTGCCTTGTCGCCGTTTGACTGTGTTCCGCCGATACCGCCTGCATTAATTGAAAGAGACGGAGCGATGTCATACATTGCGCTGAACGCAATATCATCTGAACGGCTCAGATTCTTGTATCTTGAACGGTCAGCCGTGAATGATGAATTGATTCCGCTTTTTTCAACAATCTGCGTTATATTTTCTGCAGACTTATCTCCACTGACTGAAAATTCAGGAATTTTTGCCTTGGCTGTTTTGGTCACATCAACGCTGTCAAGCAATGTTGTGTATTCAAGGCTCGTAAAATCGGTTGCGTAATCATCAAGCGAAACACCTTCGTTCGGCATAATAACCATCATTTTGAGAGGTGTTTGCGAGAAATATTTCATAACGGCAGTCGCCTTGTTTGTCTTCATATATGTTTCGTTTGAGGTCATATATGTAACTTCTTTTTCACCGTCAGCCGACTTAAATTTACCTTTTTCAATGTCGGTCTGTGCATAAGGATTAAGCCATCTGTCACAGATATCTGTCGCAGAAAGTGAAATCACACTCTGCTTTGTGTCAAGATTTTCAAAAACAGAACCGTTGTTTGTAAAATCGGCATATTTTTTGTCAAGCTTTTTCAAAGCGTCGCTGTCCGAAAAATTAAAACGCAGAACATCAGTGTCATAATAGTCCTTTGTTGTCTTCAAAAAGCCCGTCATAATGTCGGCATTGTCATTTGAAATCAGCGAGTTGCAAAGCTTTACAAAGCTTTTGTCGCTGTTCTTTTCGGAATCTTTTTCAGAGCTTTGCGAGCTTTCGGGTGATTTGTCCGAAGACGCAACCGATTGAATACGGCTCGCAAAATATGACGCACATTGATTCATATTTTCAAGTGACACGCCGCTGCAAAGTGCATTGGTGATTTCTTCCTGAGTATCGCCCGACGCACCGTTAGCCACAGCCTCAAGATTAAGAACCGCATTTGCGGGACAAAATACATACGAACCGCTTTTGTGACGGTTTCTGAAAAGCCTGAGTTCAAAATCGGTTATTTTTGCGGAATAGGTATCATATGATGACGGGGCGGTTTTTGCACCGTCGGCATAATTGAATGTATCATCGGTTTTGTCGGAGCGTGTGTATTTCAGCGAAAGGTTTTCGCTGTCCGAAAATTCATCGGGATTTGAACACGCAGTAAGCACCGTGCCTGCCATAAGAAAACACAATGCAACAGAGAGTGCTTTTTTCATCATTTGTCATTTCCTCCTTTGGAATCGTTACAAAGCTTTTGTGCAAGTCTGAATATTTTTTCTGCCGAATCGGGGCGGTGCAGCTCTCTGCACTTTTCCTTCATCTCATCAAGTTTTTCTTTGTCTTTAACAAGGTTTACGATATCATCTGCACCTGTCTTTTTTCGGAGCATAATTGCCGCACCCTTGTTGAGTAAAAATTCCGCATTGTCCCGTTCCTGACCCGGAAATGCGCTGTAGATTGCCATGGGAAGCGAACAGGCAAGGCTTTCGGTAACGGTAAGTCCGCCCGGCTTTGTAACAATAAGGTCTGAGATGTGCATATAATCCTCAACATTTTTTACAAAGTACAAAAGCTTTGTGTTGTCCTGCATACCCGTTTCTTCAATTACCTTTTCAAGGTTTGCAAAAAGCTTGATGTTTCTGCCGGTGATGACAATAAACTGCATTTCGGGAGCTTGCTCCGCAAGAGCTTTGTAGAAGCTCAGCACGCTTGTAACACCGAAAGAGCCTGCCATAAGCAGAATTGTAGGCTTGTCGGGATCAAGTCCTTCACGCTCACAAATCGCCTTTTTGTCAAAAGGCTCTGTAAAATGGTCAAAAATCGGAATGCCGAGCGGATATATTATGCTCTTGTCAACACCGTATTCATTAATAAGCTTTGTCGCCATATCAGGCTCTGCAAGCACATATGCATCAACATACGGAACAATATATGTTCTGTGTGCGTCATAGTCAGTTATAAGGCTGATTGCCTTAACATCAATCTTGTGCTGACGGCGAAGCTTTGAAATCATTGTTGTGACAAACGGATGACACATAATAATTGCATCGGGCTTGTATGCATTGATTGTGTCAAGCAGCTTTTCCGACATCATTGTGTTGGACTGCATAACAGCCTTGTACATAAGGGTTCTTCTGTCGGTAATCTTATAGAATTTGCCGTAAACCTTTGGAATTTTTGTTGCCATAAAATGATAGCCGTCACAAACGGTTTTATCATATATCCTGCCGATTGTCTTCATGGCGTCAATAACCTTGACCTTCGTGTCGGGACTGACTGCTTTTATTTTTGCTTCAATAGCCGCAGCGGCTCTCTTGTGCCCTCCGCCTGTTGATGCTGTGAAGATGATTATTTTCATATCA